>Ga0209390_10000840_pt1 | contig 61246 bp, 43 predicted proteins | sample BON01_FD_187212 | JGI IMG/M metagenome (GOLD analysis project Ga0209390, IMG submission 187212) | Freshwater microbial communities from Lake Bonney liftoff mats and glacier meltwater in Antarctica - BON-01 (SPAdes) (version 2) | ecosystem: Environmental > Aquatic > Freshwater > Ice > Glacier...
AGCTGAGCAACATTTGGAACCAAGTGTTTGGTAAAATGTTAGCCGCCATTCCACCCGTCAGCGATGTTATTCGAAATCAAACCCCGAATTTCCAAGCCTCAAACTGCGCATGAACCAGATCGCACCCGGTGCAGGTTCAAGAATGCCCTAGTATTCCGGGGGAAAAGTGTACCGACCCGTCGCGTACACGCAACTAGAACCCTCGATAGGATCATGGGTGCAGGGCTGTCGTTGGCCACGGTTGCCGGATGGGAAATCCGGATCATCGCCACAGTCTTGTTCTGTTATTACAAGGCAAGGTCCTGTGCCGCCACTCGGACCCGTCTGTCCGAAGCATTAATTCGAAGTTGCAAACAACAGTCCGAAGCATATCGCGAATATTCTACGATTCATCAACCCGCTCCCGAAATAAGAAGATAAAGGTAAAGGGTGAAATGATAAGTTTCACGCGTTAAATTGGCACAAGTTATTTTTCACCAAACGATGCTTGTCCCGTGAACTTGATTTCCTGCTTTTCCCATTCGATCAACCAGGTCAACTGATCGTCCTGTTTCAGGGAATCGCTATCCATCTTTCCGGAAACAAGAATTTTGTAGACGCCGGATTTTCCCAGTGGCTGGAGTTCCACAGCTTAGTCTGGACTTCCAAGCATTAATCGCACTGTTGGTTTGCTGAGCGCTTTGTCAACTTTAGCTCCATCGACATTCACTTCTTCAAGTTTGGGTTCTTTCCAGGGCTTCGGCATATCGGTGTCGGTGTCGGGCGAATGGGTCTCTTGCCTTACTCGCAATATCGCTGTCGCTGTCTGGGTATCTGTTTCCTTGTGGGCACAGCGAAATTGTAAACTTGTAGGGCTTAAGTTGCTGGCAGAGCTCTCTTTGATCGTGAGTGGCAACGACGCGCCGCTTTGGTATTTTGCAGACCTTATGCCAACTTCATCACCGATGTCGCCTTTGGAAATGTTTTCGTAAGTCGCTGGGACGACAAGAAATACCTTGCTATTTTCTTGGACAAGGCTAATTGGCACGTCGCGAAGTGAGGGTGACACTGTGACCTCAAGGTCATCGAACGTCACAGGGCTAGTGAGTGTGACTGGAATTTGTGCGGTTGAAAATTGACGTGCTTCACTGACTGCCATTGTGATACGGTCTGGGGGTAGGGAAATATTCCCGCTATCCCCATAATGCAAAGTGATCGATGCGATTGCTTCACGGGTCGATCGATTACGAAGAGTGACATTTGCAGGGCATTAGGTGACTTTTTCTCAGCCAATGTGTGCACTTCTGAGAGTGATTTCTCTTTCGAATTTTGTGGCAGGTGATGTGATTGTAATTGCAGTGGAGTGGGTACTTGCGTTGCGCTAGTGAAGATTGTGGCGTCACATCCTTATCCAGTCTTGTGTGATACCCGGAGGTTGCAGCGTTTCAGCAGATGCCCAGGCTGCGGCAGTCGTTGAGAAGTCGCCGAGCTTATTGTTGGACTTGGTTTTGCAATAGCTAGGTCGTTGGTTTACTTGCTTTTCTGTTTTCGACTGCCGTGTTTTTCGTAGACTTGGGCAGAGTGTTGCTTGGTTTGTCGAGCGTTTTTTCTAGCGTGAATTCGATCGCGTGCAGCCGCATACTCCGTGGCGTGGTCGACGATCGGTCGGGGGTAGTCTTTGCCAATTTGGCAACCAAACAAGCTCTGTTCCATCAAGTTCATTTGGTGGGGTTGGGCGATGTGTTTGTCGGGGACGTCCGCCAGTTCGGGGACAAATTTTCGAATAAAGCGGCCTTCGGGGTCCTGTTCTTGTGCTTGTTTGATGGGCGAATAGATGCGAATTGTGTTGATCCCTGTCACCCCTGACTGCATTTGAAATTGACTGTAGTGAATCCCCGGCTCGTAGTCGAGAAAAAGTTGGGCCAGGTAGATCGCAGGGCGCCGCCAATGCAGCCACAAGTGATACGCCGCAAATGATACGACCATCGCTCGCATGCGAAAATTCAACCAGCCTGTTTGACGCAGGCAACGCATGCAGGCGTCGATCAAAGGGTACCCAGTTTTGCCTTGGCACCAAGCCTGGAAATAGTCTTCGTTAAATTGATCTTCGCGCAAGCCATCAAAGGCAGGGTTCATGTTTTGAAATTCGATCTCGGGTTGATCCTCCAGTTTCTGCATGAAGTGACAGTGCCAATGTAGGCGACTGTTGAACGACGAAAGAGATTGCCGCCAGTGTTTTTCTAGATTTGAATGGGCCGGTATTTCCTTTAATCGATTGCCTGCTGCCTGATAGATGGTGCGCAATGAAATGTTCCCAAATGCGATATAGGGACTAAGTCGACTGCAGGCCAAGCCAGCCGCCAGTGGGCTGGACATTTGAGTGCGATAGTTTTCACCTCGGTGGGCCAGGAATGATTTTAAGGTGTCGTCAGCAATGGGTTCACCGCCCATTTGAATTTCGGTGCGGCCTACGGAATTCATTTTGAAGTTCGCGGGGTCTTGGATCGATCCCGGACTTATCTCTTTGACGCAATCTATTTTCGTTGGCGCGTAGGTAACGGGCTGGTTCATCAAGCGTTGCCAATGATTGGCCCAGAGGTCGCGATTGGACAACCGTCGCACCACGCCAAATTGTGGAATTTCGCTAATCGGAATATTGGCGGCTTTGGCCCAGAAGCGAACTTGCCGATCCCGTTGGTAGCTTAAGTGGTTGAAGGTTTCCTGGTGTGCCCAAATTTTTTGGATGCCGTACTGGTGATGAATTTGTTCCAGAAGCGTAATCACTTTTCCAGTACGAAGGACAAGTTCACCACCGATGGCTCTAAGGCTTTTTCTTAGTTCGGTCAACGATTGATTAATAAATTCCAAGTGAATTGTGGCGCAATCATCCGCCTCCAGTAGTTCGGGTTCATAGACGAACAGGCAGATGCACTTGCCAGCCTTTGCCGCATCGGCTAGGGGAGCATGATCGTGGATTCGCAAGTCGCGTTTGAACCAAACCAATTGGATCGACATCGAACGCTCGGTTCATCTTGGGGGCGGTGGATTTCGTGGGCTTTGGCAATTGGCTACTCTGTCCCACGCGAGTAGAAGCGGTGCGAAGAAGCGGCCTGCAAAGGCAAGGTTGGAAGACGGGCGTCTAACCGTTCTTTGCGACGCCCTGTAACGATGAACTGGCTGATGGCAACGTCGGGTGCATGCTTTGAGCCTCCGCTGCATGCGTGCTCAATGGGTTCCGCGGGTGCCGATCGGTTCGGTGCCCAGTTCTGTCAACCACCCAACTTGACCACGATGCCACAAACCAGGATTGCGGCGCCGGCAAAGGCGTGACTGTAATGGTGAAGAGATTTTAAGTTGAGTTTTCTAAACTTCAGATGCTGTAGACCAAAGTAAATCGCAAAGACGCTGGCCAACATTGTGCCAATGGTCGCGATCGTAAACGCGAAAACCACCAGTCCAATCGCGATCGGGACGCCGGCGCTGGACAGTTTCGCGGCCGGGTACATGAACAATGGGATCAAGGCCTCGCACGGACCGAAAGCGAAAATCAAAAACATCAACCACGGTCTTACCGCCGTTAATAAAGTTGAATTCGAAGCGTCAATCGATTCTGACGGAATTCGCGCTTCTGCCCCAAAGTCCTGGTCTAGGTCTAGAAGGTGGTGACTGTGGGCAACCTGTCGCAGGCCTTGAGCAATCCCCCAAGCTAAGTAAGTAACGCCGAAGCCAATTAGCATCCAAGCGGCCACTTCGCCTCGGTAAGCTTCTAGAGCCTTGATTCCCAAAACCGATGTGCCAAACACCAGGCCGATTAAACCAATCACCACCGAACCGGCCACGTGAATCAGCCCACAGCCCGCGGTCATCAGGGCGGTCTTGGTGATCGACCAGCGACTGGATTGGGCCATGGCCGCAAAAGGCACGTAGTGATCAGGCCCCAAGATCGTATGGAGAGCGCCGATGCAAAATGCCGTCGTCGATAATGTTAAAAGGTCAGCTGTCATTGTTGATGGGTTGCCCGAAATGTCGAAGGGATTCCATAAGCAAGCAAGAGATTAATGTTAGCGGCTGAAAAAGTCATTGGGGGCAAAGCGATCGGCCACCGACATTAAGGTCACCTTTTAGGTGAACTATTTTTCTGGCTATATCTGGCTAATATGCGTCCCCTGGATGAAAGATGACCTTTTTTGTTAACTTAGTAAGGGTCGTTGACTGGGGCGTAAACGGCCATTTTGTCGATAAATATTGCTCTTGGTTGACCGGGGCGTAATCGGCGAAGATAGAGTGCTAAAAAGTGCGTGAACTATCTTTTTATCCTTGGAATTAATTAGTCGGACAAAGACAGGTATGTCGAACCCCACACAAGATATAGCAGCCTCTAGCGATGACCTTAACCCGAAGCATCAAGGTCCGCAAACCGTTGAGAGCCATAGCAAAGTTGAGTTTATCAAACTGGACAGTCGGTTCCTTCGAGGCGAAATTCCTGCGGAACTGTCCACCGACACGGATCATTTTACCGAAGAATCGGTCCAGTTGCTGAAGCATCACGGCATGTATCAGCAAGACGATCGTGATCGACGTGCCGAAATGCGTCAGGCGGGCATCAAAGGCAAAGCCTTTATGATGATGCTGCGGACTCGTGTGCCTGGTGGCAAAATGACGGCCCAGCAATTTCTTGCCGAATTAGATTTGTGCGACGCTTTGGGTGATGGCACCATGCGTTTGACAAGTCGGCAGGCGGTCCAGCACCACGGCATTCTGAAGTCAGATTTGAAGACTGCGATTCAGCGCATTAGTGAAGTGCGGCTGAGTACTTTGGGCGCCTGTGGTGATGTTAATCGAAATGTCATGTGCAGTCCGGTGCCAGTTAATCGTCCGTACTATCATCAGGTGCAAGCATTGGCCGATGAAATTTCGACTTACTTTCTGCCTCAGTCTTCGGCCTATTTCGAAGTCTGGTTGAAAGATATGCAGACCGGCGACAAAGAGTGTGTCGCTAAGATTGATGGCCCCGAACATGAGCCCATTTACGGAGTGACGTACCTTCCTCGGAAATTTAAAACGGCGATTGCGTTTGCGTTTGACAATAGTGTTGACGTGCAAACCAATGACTTGGCTTTGGTTGCGATTGTGGAAGGTGAAAATGTAATCGGTTACAACGTCATGGTCGGCGGTGGTATGGGGATGACGCCTGCCAAGAAGACGACATTCGCTGCGTTGGCTAAACCCCTTTGTTTTGCGACACCAGATCAAGTGATTGCGGTGTCGCGAGCGGTGGTCGAAGTGCAGCGTGACTTTGGGAATCGTGACGATCGCAAGCATGCTCGTTTGAAGTATCTGATTCGAGACTGGGGCATCGAAAAATTCCGCGAACATGTTCAAGAGTATTACGGTAAGCCGTTGGAAACCTTTCGTGATGTTCCCATCCAGGCGTGTATCGATCCCTTAGGCTGGACCGATCAGGAGGATGGCCGTTGGTGTTACGGTCTGAACATTGAGAATGGCCGAGTCGTCGATAACGAAAAGTTTCGTTTGAAGTCTGCCTTGCGAGCGGTCTGCCAGCAGTTGAATCCATCGCTTCGCATTACTGCTCAGCAGAGTTTGTTGATTTGCGATTTGACACCGGACCAAAAGCCGCAGCTAGAAGCTATTTTGGCCCAACACAAAATTAAACGAAGTGAAGATTATTCGACGGTCCGGCGTTGGTCGCTGGCGTGCGTTGCATGGCCTACCTGTAGTTTGGCGATCACTGAAAGCGAACGAGCGCTTCCCGGAATCTTGGATGAATTGGAAGTGCATCTGGACCGTCTAGGATTGTCCGAGGAAGCGATCAATATTCGGATGACCGGTTGCCCCAATGGTTGTGCGCGACCGTATAACGCTGAAATCGGCTTGGTCGGAAAGGCGAAGGAGAAATACACTTTGTACCTTGGCGGTTCGCATTTGGGGACTCGGTTGGCGTATGTCTACAAAGATTTAGTGCCCGCGGATACGTTGGTCGCTGAAATCGTCAGCGTGCTAGAGCAGTTTAAGTCCAATCGTATTCCTGGCGAAGCGTTTGGCGACTTTTGTGACCGGGTTGGCCAGGACTCGCTGCTGGAAGCATGTGCGGCTTGATGAAATTATCGCTGTTTGCTTCATGTGCACCTGGATTGGAACCTTGGTTGGAACGCGAAATTCGCCAGTTGAATATGTGCGCGACCGGCGACGAATCGGCACCGCAGAATATTGCGCAAGACGTTGGTGGTGTTCGATTTGAAGGCGATCAATTGACATTAGCGCACGCTTTGGTCGGCTTGGGTTTGGCGGCGCGGATTTTGGTTCGTATTGCGACTTTCCCAGTGACTGAACTTTCGAATTTGGATTCGCATGTTGGTCGATTGTCTTGGACGGGTTGGTTGAAACGCGATGTACCGCGAGTGATTCGAGCAACCGCCAGAAAGTCTCGTTTGTATCATACCGGCGCGATCCAGCAGCGAGTGCTGCAGGGGATTTCTAGACGCATGAAAGATCGGCCCGCTCCAGTGAATCTGGCTGCGGCGGATGTTGAATCAGGCGACGCAGCAGCGACCGAGAATGTCGCCTCTTTAGTCGTGCGTATGGAACATGATCGTTGTACAATTTCGTTGGACGCCAGCGGCGAACCACTGCACCGACGCGGCTATCGGTTGAATCCATCACATGCTCCCTTGCGTGAAGACTTAGCAAGAGCGGTGGTTCTGGCGTCAAATTGGGATCGGACGCGGCCACTGGTTGATCCGATGTGCGGTTCGGGAACATTGTTGATCGAGGCTGCGATGTTGGCGGTAAATTGGCCGCCTGGCTATGGGCGGCGATTTGGAATCGAATCAACGGTGTTAGGGGATAAAGTTTCCATTGCTCAGGTGAAGAAAGACCGGCTGACGTTGGTACAACCGATGGCGTCAGTGATCATGGGGAGTGATCGCGACCCTCGAGCGATTACAGCGGCGAAAGAGAATCTTTCAGGATTGGATTTTCCGATTCAGTTGGATGTGTGTTCTCTTAGTTCGGTCGACCTGCCATCGCAGGCGGTTTCGATTGTGACCAATCCGCCTTGGGGAGGCCGAGTATCTGCCGAGCACCATCTGGATCCACTGTATCGTTCGATCGGTGATTTGCGACGTCGATCGGTGGCAGGATCGTCGTTGACTTTGGTCACCAGTCGTCGTGAATTGGCCTATAAAACCGGAGTTCCGGTCCGATCGGCATTTCTGACAGACGCCGGCGGCACCAAAGTGAATGCATTCGTTGAAGACTTTGGCGAATCACCGTCCTGAGAATCCAGTGCGGTTAAGCAGGCCTTGACCACGGTTTGGGTTTGGATGTCTTGCATGGCTAGATTTTCAGCCGAACGACGATATCTGGCAGTGCCGCTCTGGTGCCAAGCTTGGATCGCAATATGTTGCAGACCGTAGGGTCCCGAGTCCTGTGAAAGTGTGGGGCCAAATAGTACCACGCACGGGGTTCCCAAAGCCGCCGCCATGTGCATTGGCCCTGTGTCACAACCAAGGAATAATTTGGCTTGACTTGCCAAAGCGCAGAACTGAGTTAACGAAGTGGCAGGCGCAAGCAAGACACCCTGCCCTGCTTGCTGGACGATCTGTTCGGCCCAACCTTTTTCCTCGCCGCCGGCCCAAGTGACAATCGTTGGGGTGCTTGTGTTTTGGAAGAGTGTTCGGGCAACCTCTGCGAAACGTTCATGTTCCCAGCGTTTGCTGGGCCAACTTGCGCCAGGATTTAACACCACATAGCGTTGTCCGATCTGAAGATCTGAAAGCGTTTGTGCGAGCCAAATTTGGTCCGCCTTAGGGACTGGCAGTTGAAATTTTGCGAACCGACGTGTATCCGGAGCGACACCGGTTTGGGCGGGATTTGTCGATTCCTGATGGTCCGAAGTTTCGGCGGTGATTGCTGTGGAATGGAAAGGATGCTGAAAAGATTGGTCTGGGTCAACGATGCTGCTGGCTGCCTGCTTGCTGTGCCTAACAATTGCTGGAAGCAGCGACAAGGTTCTATCAACTAAGTGCGTGACGCCATTGCCAGGCTGGAGAAACGTGTTGTTGAAGATCCGAGACAATTCTTTTCCATAGGTGCCTGCCAAGCCAATGCGAGTGGGCGCACCTGAGAGCCAGCCCAACGCGGAACTCTTAGTCAGCGATTGAGGGTCGATCGAAACGTCGATTTTTAGGGAGCGAAGTTGAGAACGCAGAGCCCAGATCTTGGCAGGACTTTTTAAGTAGCCGTGCGGAACTTGTAAGATGTTGTCGATATGGGGATGGTGCCCTAGCAACTTGTGGGTGGGTGATTCCATGGCCCAAGTGATGTGGCAGTTGGGCCAATAGGATTTCAATTCGTATGCCAAAGGCAACGTTAAGATGCAATCACCAATATGGCTAAGGCGAGTGATCAGGAATCGAGGCGATGAATTCAAAATGGACTCCGATGGGTGGTGTCGCAGTGGCAGTGTCGCAGTGGCAGTGTCGCAGTGGCAGTGGGATGCGATTGACCTCCGGGCAAGGTGACTTCGCAGACGCGACTGTCGGTGGTTGGGTCGCACTGACAGTGGCTTGGGTTGCTTCAAATCTTAGCAATCAGCTTCCCAGGAACCAACACGGATCTGGCAAGGGCGGGTTGGCCACCGTCTTGAGTCGATTTGGTAGTAGAAATTTTGGAAATCCTGTCAAATATGAATTGAATCCGGCTCTAGCATTGTTGGTCAATTCAAGTCTTCCCAGTAGATTATTAGATGTCATCGCCCAGTCTATTGCTGGCTGACTAGTTTGTTTTGCCTTTGAATTTTGAAGAAGCCCGTGCACGAACCGGAACTGAAACCTGCCGCTGTGGTCCTTGAGTCAGAAAATTTGGCCCCGCCATTTTCGATTGGAAATGTCTTGGTTGACCCTCCTATTCTTCAGGCGCCGATGGCCGGGTTTACCAACTACGCGTTCCGACACATTGTTCGCGAGTATGGCGGTGTGGGCCTTCAAGCGACTGAAATGATCAACGCTAGCGGTTTCGTGTGGTTGGAGGAAAAGGAAGCCGAGCATCCGGATCGCTTGTGGGGCGTGGCCGAAGAAGCCAGACCGCTGGCTGTGCAAATTTGGGACAACCAGCCCGACTTGATGGCGCGAGTGGGTTCGCGGTTAGTCAGTGAATTTGGAGTCAGCGTGGTTGATATCAATTTCGGCTGCCCAGTGAAGCGAGTGACCAGCCGAGCGAAAAGTGGTTCGTACCTGCTGTCGTTTCCAGATCAAATGGGGCAGATTATTGAACGGGTTGTAGAAGCTTGTTATCCAACCCCAGTCACGGCGAAGATCCGACTGGGTTGTTCTCACGATAAAATAAACGCCAATTCGATTGCCCAGGTTGTTGAAAATGCCGGCGCAGCGGCGTTGACTGTGCACGGTAGAACCGCGTCAGATATGTTTCGAGGCATTGCGGATTGGGATCGAATTTCAGAAATTAAGTCGTATTTGAAACGGATTCCGCTCATTGGCAATGGTGACTTGGATTCGGCAGAGGCAGTGGTCCATGCCTTCAGAACTTTTGACGTCGACGGAGTGATGATTGCCCGAGCGTCGCTTGGGCGACCGTGGCTGTTTCAGCAGGCCGCGTGTGCGTTGAAAGGTTTGCCAGTACCACCAGATCCAACGATGCTCCAGCAACGTGACTGTATGCTGCGCCACTTTAAGATGATCTTACCGCGGTTTGGCGAAAAGAAGGCTGCGGTTTTGATGCGAAAATATTCTTGTTGTTATGCACAAGGAAAACCGGGTGCACGCTGGTTTCGGACCCATGTGGCCAGGATTTCAACGGCTGCAGAGTTCTACGATGTGGTCGAAAAATACTTCCCGATCGATGTAGACGCTGCCCAATTCAATGAACGGCTGAGTATCAAGAACGATGGCCAGCCCGACCTAGGTGAAGAAATTAGCGACCCTACATGCTGTGATGTGTGAAGCCAGGGTAATTGTGAAGCCAGGGCAATTGTGAAGCCAGGGTAATTGTGAAGCCAGGACGGTAGGAGGTGGTTCAAGAACTCTTGCCCAGGGACGCTTCGTCCCTTTTTCCAACCAACATCTAACGTGCACAACGTAAGTGGTCATCACGCACCTGCTTGGTGCGCACTTTTTGAATTCGAATTTGTCGCTAATTGATTAGTCTTCTACCCGAATTCTTGATGGTTCCCAGGTTTTACGCAGCTTCTTTGAATACGTTTGGGGATTGCATTCGGTCCAAACGTAGGTCGATTTCTTCCAAGCCTTGGCGAATCAGATTGTTCAACTCGTCTTGTTGTTGAACCAAGTTTTGTCGGCCGTTGTTGATGTCTGCCCACCGTTGATTGATCGAATCTTCCCGTTCGTCCAGTCGAGCCGATCGGCGGCTGACTAGCTTCATTTGACGTTGCACCCAATTCCTGAGCGATTCCCTGTACAACAACAATTCTGACTGGCGAGAATCCAGGCGTTTAATCTGTTGACTGGATTGTTGTTGAATTTCGGCAGCGCGGGTCTTGGCTTGTTCCAAATAAATGTCGGTTTCTTCGGTGATTACTTGTAAGCGTTCGTTCCACTGGGCATTCGACAGGGTCTGCCGCGCGGTGCGTTCGAATTGCTTGATCACCATTCGATCTCGCAGAATTTCAACTTGAGTTTGTTGCAATTTTTCTTCTAGCGAGCGGACAGCACTTTCGCGATGCAGCAAGGCATTTTCGTGTTTGGCTGTCTCGTTTTGTTGGATTTGACTTAGGCGATCTAGCTCTTGCCGATCCACCAAGAGCTCTTGTTGCTGTTCATCTTTGGCGGTCAGCCATTCGGCCTGTTGATCTGTTAGGTCATCCGAACGTTCGCCCCAAATCGACTGCTGTTCCACGATGACGCTCCGCAACATTTCTAGCTGTCGGCGAGTTTGACGTATGGAATCAACCGCGGCCGAATGCTGTTGCTTCAGCATTGACGCTTGTTGTTGAATTGGACTTTGCGTTCGGTTTTTACCCTCCGCAGTGCCTGCGGCAAGACGAGTGCCCGCATCCCGTGCTCTTAGTTTTTGCGAGTGCGAAACGGCATGGTTTTCCAAAGGTAGCAACTGAGAAAGGGGTGTCGAGGCGAACTTGGTTGTGGTTTGTTCCGCGATTTGTTGGGCGACGTAATTTTGGATCGCTTCTAGGAAGTCTTGGTCAAGGTGTTCCGGACTGGAGTCGGCAACCACATGTGATTCCACTTGATTTTCAGATTCCTTGAATGAATCTACGCTCAGGTCTAAATCAAAAAAGTCCGAATCCAATTTGGGAACGTGCGTGCGTGCCGGTATTTGTCGGACGTTGGGTTGGGTGATCGCAGGAGTTGCGGCAGGTTGGTTTCCATCGAAATGATACGTGGCATTGCAGGCAATAGATTCTAGGGTGACTTTGCGTCCGGATTCTGGCTGAGTTGTCGGTTTGGGTATGGCAGGCGAAGCGGAAACCTGGCTTGTTTCGAACGAAGCCGTTGTTGAAGCTCTATTCGTGATCGAAGTCGATTGGATTTGTTTTGGGGAGCCCACAGGAACACTGGTGCTTGCGGCGATTTTGGTTTCTACCGTTTCCAAGGAAGTTTCAGTGCTTTGTTGTGAAACCACGACCGGGGCGTTGCCTTGTGACGCAATTAATTGTGGTGCAGTAGTTTGTGATGCGGTGAGATTTGTCGATTGACGCCGCTTAAGTTTCGCAGTCTCTTCTAACAGTTCGCGTTTCTTTTCGACAATTTCCATGCGTTGCTGTCGCATTTGCTTCTCTAGCGTTGCTTCTCGCTGTTGCAATCGTTGCTTGTGAGTTGTCAACTCGTCTTGTCTTCGGCGCAGGATATCCATGATCTCGGTCGCCTGCTGCTTGAAGGTTGATGTCGTTTGCTGGACATCTTCTTCATTTGAAATCGTCTTCGACGCGGAGTTCGAAAATTCGTCGTACGGTTCAGAAATCATCGGGGCCACTTCTGTCGCTTGAGCTTTCGCGAACAGGATGCTGGATTGGTCAAGTTCAAGTTCCGGGTCGCTGTCTGAAGTCACAGCAGATGCCGACTGCGCTGGTGGGGCGGCGCTGGCAACGTCAGATGTTTGAATGCTGATTTGTTCGAAATTGCTTGGAGCCAGTTCCAACGATTTCGCCATTGAATCTTGATTGGAAATCGACTCGATCTCCACCAAATCTCCAACACCAATCGGGTAGAAATCGCTGGTTGATTCTGGCGATTCACTGACGGTTTCCACGATCACATTGTCCAGCTTCACATTGTCCAGGTCCACATTGTCCAGGTCCACATCGCGATCGATTTCAAAGTCTTGAAAACGGTTGGTGAATTCTGGGGTAACGTGGTCCGAATCGGCCTGTGTTTGGGTTTGCGTTTGGCTGGTTTCCAAGGAAATATTGTCTTGCGCGGCATCGGCGTCATCAATGCGATTAAAATCAGGTTGCGCTGCTTCGCGGGGAGATGCGGTTTTGACTGGAGGCTCCTGATAGGCCAGTTCGTCCATCAGTTGTTGCATGCGAATTTTCAGCTTGAGTGGAAGAAATTCGACGGTGGAAGACGATTTTGCGCCTCGATGAATCGCTCGAGAAGCCGCGACCGTTCGCTCCGGTCTTGATTCGGGCTTGGTAGAATGGGGGAAATGCGGGGCGGTGGCCGAGTTTTTATGCGGCGCATCGACACGAAAATTCTGTGCGTTCTGCGGATCTTGACCGTGGTCTTGAGTAGGATTGGAATCAGCCATAGGGCTTCCTTCACAGGCTAAACGGGCGTCAATGATAGCAGTTGCGTGGTTAAGTGAACGCGCACCGGCGCAGAACACGACCTCGGTTCAATCAAACTTATCGGACAAGTTGACCTAAATTGTTTAATCGGGAATTTGAAATGGCTCTTTTGATGGGAATTTTGGCTCCGAATGGTTGCTGCGGCTTGAATCGTGGGAGAAACTGGCGAAAATGACGGCAGTTTGAAAGAGAGCCGGAACCTGCTAGCTTGGTTGATCGCTTTCACGTCCCTAACAATTTGTAGAGCAAACGAAGTTATGAGAGTAGAACCACTGGGTGACAAGGTTGTAGTCAAACGATTGGCACCCGAGGAAAAGACGGCCGGTGGAATATTGTTGCCTGATTCTGCGCAAGGCAAGCCGACCGAAGGCAAGGTGTTGTCGGTGGGAGAAGGCCGGCTGACGGACTCGGGTAATCGCGTGAAGCCTCAAGTGGCTGATGGTGACCGAGTGATCTTTTCCAGTTGGGCAGGCACTGAGATTGATGTGGACGGGGAAGAAGTGTTGATTTTGTCGGAAAGTGATATTTTGGCAATCGTTCAATAGTTTGCGATTGAGCCTGGATCCATTTCAATGGTAGCAACACCAAAGCTTGCAAGGCGTGGTTGGGTTACCATTTTTTTTTTTGCTTTGGCGGGTCTTAGCATTTGGCAACGGGTGCGATCTTCCAGCAAACGTAACGCTAGCGTTAGCGGTGCGAACAACATTCGTAACACGAAGGATTTGTTTACTGTGATTGAACGCGTTCTAGAGCCAGAAGTAATGGAGTCCGTTGAGGAGGCCCGAGATTACAACAATATGGATCACAGTGCCGTCAACATTGGTTTCGTTGACGATTTAATCGCTGCTGGTTTTCAGGGTGGTGACGTGTTGGACCTGGGTACGGGGACCGCGTTGATACCAATCGAATTGGCAAAGCGGGGGTTGGAATGTCGGATCATGGCCGCCGATGCTGCGATATCGATGCTTGATTTGGCTCGTCTGAACGTTGAGATCGCCAGTTTGATGGATGTGATTCAATTGTCGCAGTGTGACGCCAAGGATATGGCCTATTCGAGCGAAATGTTTCCGTGGGTCATCAGCAATAGCATTGTCCACCATATTCCTGATCCTATGGCAGTCTTACGAGAGGCTTGGCGTGTGACCAAGCGTGGAGGCTGGCTGTTCTTTCGCGATTTGGCTCGACCGGGTTCTGTGTTGGAAGTTGATCGATTGGTTGAACTTTACACTGTCGGGTGCAATGATCATCAAAGGCAGTTGTTTCGTGATTCGCTTTTCGCTGCGTTGACTGCCCAAGAGATGGGCCAAATGGTTTCTGAATTTGGTGTCAAGCCAGAGACCGTGACCATGACCAGCGATCGTCACTGGACTTGGATTGGCCAGAAACCCGAATAGATATGTGGCAATCGATCGAAATTTTCTATCGTCAAAGATTCAAAGCAATTGAATATCCTGCATGACTCCGCTGGACAGAATGATGCCTCGAGTGGCGTCGTAAGTATCTTGGCTGTGATACAACCGCACGTAGCAGAGTTGGTTTTGGAACAGCTACAGTCTTGTTCGATGTTGGAATTAACCGTTCGGTCGGTGCGCGGTTTTGGGCGTCAAAAAAATTACCTTGGGCAGTATCGCGATACCGAATATGCGATGGCATTTCTTCCGAAGGTGGAAATCGAGATTTGGGCCGAATCTTTTTACAGCGAGCGAATTATTCGAACGATTGTCGATACCGCACGCTCCGGTCGGATGGGTGATGGGAAGATCTTTGTGTTGCCGGTCTCTGGGCAAGGTTTGATTGCTAGGACTATTGATTTAGCAGTGGATTAAGGTGCCCGGCGTTGATAAATCCGATGCTAGCATCACCTCTTGCGCATAAAAAAGGCTCTCGGCAACAACAGAACTCCAGGGGGGCGAAGAACACTGCGGTTGGTCCGAGAGCGATTGGGTGCTAATGACCCAGACATCCTTGTCCGGATCATCACCATCGAGAAGCGTTTTGTGAAAGCCGGCCACGGTCCTTGTTGCCGACTTTCTACTTCTCATTTTTTTCAGAGTGACTTTACGAGCCTGAATTTGTTTACCAATTCGACCGACGGTTCAGCTCACAGGGAGGTTATAGTTTCCAACAAAACGGGTCAACGTCGTTTTCCAGACTTCAGTCTTTTTTCAAAAAAACACTTCAATTATGCTGCTGTCACTCAGGCTAATGCTGTTGTATCACCTGCCCAAAATGTCCCATCTTTCTCTGTTTGCCACTTGCTTGCCTGCTCTAGTAATTTCGTTCGGATTGTGATGCTTGTGCGATTGGTGGTAACTGTCAATGCGTTTGATCTAGAGCATGCCTTAAGATATCCGATAAGAAGAGTGCTGCGGTCTGTCGAAAACGACTAAGCGTTTGCCGGAGTGGGGAAATAGGCTTTCTCTAGAATAGTTGTGTCATAAAAATGCTGGTTTTGATCATTGTTATCGCGATCTTGGGGACCAACCTTTTGTTGGGGCTCTTTGTTGCGCATTACACTGGTTATGGTCCGCAAAATTTCAACGAATTGATGACCGGAGTTACGTTGGAGCCTCGTGGGGAATTCCAGCGGCAGCTCGAGCGTGAGGTGCCTAAATTGGGCACGAAATTCCGCAAGCAGATGGCTTCGGCGATTCATCAACGATTGTTACGACCAGATCAATTGACTCTGGATCGGCAAGATGAAGACGAAGAGATGATCGTTTTGACCCTTCAGGCCATTGAGACCGTAAACTACGCCACGATTCTTTTGGACGAACTGCGATTTCAGGTTGATGCGGAAGACGACGCAGACGACGCAGACGACGCAGGCGATTTTGCCGCAACGGAAAAGTCTGTCGATGCGTCCGCTGCAATTGAAGATGGCATGGATCCGTCGGACGGGCCGCTGCCCCAGAAAGACGACCAGGGCTTAAGCGATCAGGGCTTAGACGGTGGTCCTGAAGATGATTCAGACTACCCAAGCGATTCATCGGGTGTGGAAATTCCGTTGCGATCTTGGACGGCTGAAGAATTGAGCGAAATGTTGGCAGTTTGGAGTCAACGTTTGCATAGCATAGAAGGGATCAACGAAACTCCTTGGTGGGGCAAGTTCATCAAGCAATGGGATCAATTTCTACAAGACTGGAATAATTACCGTATCATTGTCGAAGCCTGTGTGGCGGTGGATGCGGCCGTGGTTGCCGAAGTCGCTCGGCAGGCAATCCTAGTCAAGACTGAAGATGCGGTGGCTAGTCCTTCCACCAGTCGTCGAAAAAAGAAGGCGGCAAAGGCGGCCCCGATAAGTAAAACGCAGCGTTGGATTCAAAGTCAGAAGCAACAGCTTTACACTGACCTTTTTCATAAACGGGATGCCCTGCGTCAAGCTCAACGTTCTTTAATTCAGGTGGCTGATGGCGGTTTGCAATCTTGGTTTTCCAAGCAGTTCCCGATCGAAAACTGCTTCATTGAAGGCGGCAATCAAAAGCATCGCATGAAGCAGCTTGCGTGCATCAGGCCCGAGATCGTTTCCGACGAAGAAGAACCAAAGCCTAAAGCAAACTATTTATTCTTTGTTGCATTTGATCATCGTCAGCGTCTGGAATTTTGTCATGGGGCTTTGGTCGGCCAGGCAATCAATGAAGCGTTTGATGCTCTGATTATCGATTGCTTAGCGACCGAGCAGTTAGCTGGAGAATGGTTCCGAGTCAATGATTGCGTCATTTGTGGATGGGTTCATGAGGCAGAGGAAGCAACTGCTCAATCCAAAGCTGAATGGTTAAGGCAAATCATTGCCGCGACTAAGTTGAATGCCTTGGAAATTCATTGGGGACAAACCTCGAATGTGCTGGCGGTGCCTTTGCAAGAGAAGGATCAACCACGGAATCGACTTGCCCAGGTCTTGAAGTTGTGGCAGCGGCGCAGAAATAGTTTTCCGCTCATTTCAGGTGATCAGACTTGGACGTTGAGCGGAAGTCGGCTAAGGCCGGTTACCGAGGTCGAGCCTGAAGATCTGGAAGAAAATACGATACCGCTGGATTCTTCGATATTGAAACCATTCAAGCCGTGGCAGGTTGTATCTGGTTCGCAATCTAGCAACCAAACGCAAGCGAACGGCACAGCGGATGGTGACCAAGACGATCCGCCTGAAGTGCCCGACGATGATGTTGACTGGTAACCGCCAGCACCAAGTCTTCACACAAAAGCCTGCCCCATTTGTGGCCGACCCAGTGCGATTGACCCAGTGCGATTGACCCAGTGCGATTGACCCAGTGCGATTGACCCAGTGCTGCTGTCTTTGTCTGTGACGCCTTGACGTTTACATTGCCATTTGCTGCAAGCCGTTTCAGCAGTTTCACTCAGCATCCTGAAGTTCAGTCCAGCCGAAGGGTTGCAGCCAAGCTTGTTGCTTTTGGCCATCATACGCAGGGTCAGTGGGGGTTTGGTCTGAAGTGATGACCACTCTGGCGTACAACCAATCGTCTTGGCAGGTAAAGGTTGCTTCGGTCCCCTCGATGGTTCGCATCACTTTGCCAATTTCATCTGAGTGTCGAACTAAGTTCTGGATCGGCTGACCTTCGTCATCGACGATGGGCGTGGTTTGCGTGGATACATCTTTGGGTGTGGCAATCAGCTGGATGACGTAATGGGCTTGCGGGTCAGCGTCGATCGCGACCGAAATTGTTTTGTCGTTGAGTGTCAATGATTTCAAGCTTACTCCTGAAGAAGTGTAGAAGTCACCTTTGTCAAACGCTTCTAGTAACGCTTCGCTGGACAGGCTGGTGGCCCGCACGTGGACCCAGCCGCGTCCGAATCGGCTGGTTCCCTTCCCAAAGTAATGGTGGCTGTCGTCGGTCCCTAAACCAAAGACCGGCTTTCCGCCATATTTCTTAAGCCGCAGAGTATTTGCGATATCCCAAAGCTTTTCGATACTTGGATGATTGGCATCTCCTGTGTGATTTACGCCAGGATGACCATTAAAGGCTTCGAAGAATCTGATTTGTGAAACCGATGCAAGGTCATCAGCGGTCACTCCCCAGCCGAAGTTGGGATGATTTAGGTGGAGCAGAATGGGCTTGCCAGTTTTTTCACTTTGTTCCAAGGTGGCACGCATGTTATTAGACATAGCCTCTTTGACGGTACGTCCGCCCGCAGGAAGAATCAGTTTTTGCAGGTTGGTTGCGTTCATATGAACGGGGCTCTTACCGACACTATCCGTAATTTCTTCAGCTTGGATTAGCAAGAATTCTTCAAGGGATTCGAACATGGGGCGAATTTCGCTCAGTGTTTTCAAACGAACTTCGGCAGTGCCGGCCTCTTGATCGCCACGCAGTTCCACCCAATCTTCGCCGAACCTTTTCTTTGCGGCAGGAATCGCCAAGGAATGGCTTCGTTGGTCAATTTCCTTTTGACTCATCCAGCGTTCACCTTCGGCAATTCGGTTGTGTTCGGTAAGAGCTAGAAATTGGTAGTCGTTGTCGCGATACCATGCGATGATGGTTTCGGGAAAGTTATTACCGTCACTCCAAAGAGAATGCGTGTGCAAGTTACCTTTATACCAACGCGGCTGGGTCTTAGAATCAAGGTTACCTTGAACCGGGCTGTCTGCCGAAATTTCAGGTGTCGATGTTAAAACGCGGTCAGAAACTTCTGGGTTTTGCCATGCCAAAGCGGAAGCGGTTGAAATGAGCGAGCCAGTTCCGACAAAGCAAACAGCAAGTGTTTTTAGCAAGCGATGAAGCATTCGGGAGTGGTTTGAGGGATTCAGCATTTGCATGGATGAGGTCGCTTTATGAATGGGATTGAACAGGCCGGCGCTGGTTCAACGCCTTCAGGGGAAGGTTGGAGTGAATCGGAGTGGAGTGAATCGGAGTGGAGTCACCCTGCCTGGTAACATCTTTGATTTAGGCTGGGTCTGTAAGTAAGGTTGCCGTCTGGCAGGAGCGGGGCTTTGTTGTCCATTTTTTGCGTTGTGCAGGCTAGTTTATTGACGGCCAGTTTACTGCCGGCATTCTTATTGTCAGCATGGGCTGCGGGCAGCCACTGGCTATTGTGAACCGTCAACCGACGGATTGCAAACCCGTTTGTGATCGCGAACAACTTGGATGTCGGCCAAGTCCCCCTTATTTTCCCAGGCGAACGTTTAGAAGCTGTGAATACTTTGCGAAAATTGCGTGATAGTTTGCGCCTGGCAGACACTTTCTACGAATTTCAGTAGGGCTAAACAGGACCTCCGCCAGTGTTCAAGAGGTCAGGTCGGCCTGACGGTAGTTGTGAACGACTTGAATGTGTCGCTGGAATGGCCAGGGTGTTGTATTGGTTCGAAAGATTGTTTTAGGATGTGTGGATGCCTCATTTAGTTTATTTGACTGCGGGCGCAGCTGGCATGTTTTGCGGTAGTTGTATGCATGACAACACGTTGGCTAAGGCGATGTTGAGTGAAGGTTGGGATGTGACCTTGGTGCCAACTTACACTCCGATTCGGACGGACGAAGACGACCAGAGTGTGGACCATGTATTTTTCGGGGGCATCAATGTGTTTCTCCAGCAAAAGATTCCGTTGTTTCGCCATCTGCCAGGGTTTATGGATCGGTGGTTGGATCAACCGTGGTTGATTCGCCGCGTGACCGCCAAAGCGGCAGATACGTCGCCTAAATTCCTGGGTGAATTGGCGGTGTCGATGCTGAAAGGTAAACACGGCTTTCAACGTAAGGAAGTTCGCAGGCTACTGGATTGGTTGAAACGAGAGATCAAGCCGGACGTTATCGTCTTGTCGAACGTGCTTATCGGAGGCTGTGCCGAGGATTTGCAGCGGGAATTAGGAGTCCCTGTGATTGGAACCCTTCAAGGAGATGACATTTTCTTGGAAAGCCTGCCAGAGCCGTTTAAGGGCCAGGCGATTCAGTTGGCAGGTAAAGTCGCCAATCAATGTGACGCTTTGATTAGCCATTCAAACTACTACGCTGAATTCATGTCAGGCTATCTTGGCGTTCCGATCGACAGAATCAACGTGACGCCATTGGGGATCGAACTGAAGGAATTACTGCATATTCAACGACAACCCAAATCGCCCGAAGATGATTTTACGATCGGGTACCTGGCAAGAATCGCACCTGAAAAAGGGGTTCAGCATTTGATTGATGCTTTTGTCCAGTTAAAGCAATTACCCAATACAACCAATGTTCGCCTAAGTGTCGCCGGTTGGTTGGGAGAACATCGAAAAGCGTGGTTCGCACAACAATGGCAGAAGATCAGCGACGCCAGGTTGGAGGCGTTCGCAGATTTCGCAGGAACGATCAATCGACATCAAAAAGTAGATTTTTTATCGAGTATCGATTTGCTATGCGTACCAACCGAATACCACGAACCCAAAGGATTGTTTGCGTTGGAAGCCATGGCGGCAGGGATTCCTGTTGTGGTTCCAAACCATGGCGCGTTCCCCGAAATGCTATCGTCCACGGGTGGCGGCCGTTTGTGCCAGCCTGCAGTGCCAGGCAGTCAGCCTGCGAGTAACCCGCAATTTGGAATCGCACAAGTACCTTCTGAGGGAATTGGTAGCCTGGTGTCGGTCTTGGCAGCATTGAGTGCCGATCCGAGCGTTTGTCAGGAAATGGGCTCAGCAGCTAGGCAGGCGGTGGCAGCGCAGCGGAGTGCTGCGGTGATGGCAAAACAGACCATACAGCTTTTGCAAAAATACATGTAGGGTCAACATCGCTCGGTCAACACAGTGCGCTTTTATTAGATACTTAGCTGAGGTAGGCGTTGGCGAAATTAGCGAGTGGCTGATTCAGTGAGTGGCTGATTCAGTGAGTGGCTGATTCAGGGAGTGGCTGATTCAGGGAGTGGCTGATTCAGTGAGTTGTTCCCAAATCATTGCTCGAATTTAAGCGTAGCCCAAAAAGGTCGCAATCCCTCTGGTTTGGCGGCACCAGGCGACTGACGCACTTCGGCTAAACCCGTAACCTGTTTGCAGACGATTTCTAAGTTTTGGCTAGTTTTTCTGCACGATCTTGAAGTCGAGCAGTTTTAACAATGGAATAAGTGTGGTCTGCAATGTCGCTTCATGCTGTTCTTGGAATTCAGCAAAGGAATCACTGTTGAGGTTAATCGTCTGATTGCCGCGAAATTCTCGCAAGGATGTTTTGCCATCGCTTCTGACATGGAAGCGGAAATAAGTTCCCAGTGGCGACGAATGCAAGGTGATCGTCACACCTGAATTGGGACGATCCACAACTTGTAAGACTCGTTTGTTTCCGCCTGTTTCGGCCACCGAAAAAGACATCGGCGAATTCTGGACGCTTACTTTCTCTGCACCCATGTCGATCGAAGCGCTGATTTCTTTATGGTTGATGCTAAGCGTATTCTTGTTTGGCGTATTGTTGTAGCCATTGTTGGAACGACGAACACTTGGATCGTCCGGAAACTGGGCCCTGAAGCGATCAAACAGGATCAACGGGTACGATTCATCGTCTAAACTGAAATCTGTGGGTTGCACCAACCAGCTTTCTGGCAGTGATCGATTGCCAATATCTTTCTTGACCGCGTCAAAGTGCTGCCTAGGCGTCAAGCCATCGAAGGGTAGCTTCCAATTTGCTCGATCCACCACCAAAGATTTGCCATCGCTTGTTAACTGAAGCAAGGTCGAGAGTTGGCCTTTGACTTTGGAGAATTCGCCTTCGGATTCAAAAAGTTGCTTGGAATCGACCGTATCGAAGGTGATTTCAACGGTCTGCTGCTGGCCGCGGGCCAGTTCGGTCCATTCTTTTATGGCAGTCGAAGTAGGCTTCTGAGTTAGACTAGCGAGCCGATTCCTTAGTACCTCTACCGCCTCACTGTCTTTCGAGTCGTCGGCCTTTTCTTCTTCGGTCCGCAGTGCCCAAACGAGAAACGACAAGTTTGCCGTCAAATCTTGCGGAAGTACGATGGACTTGACCGTCTTGTGAAGTGGTTTTTCCTTGCGAGCGAGTAGTTCTAAAAGTTGGTGCCGAAATTCGGCTGGCTGTTGTTGATCCACAATTAAATTCACCATCGCTAGACGCTTTGCCGGATAATCGGCCTCCAGTTTGCGAACACTTTCTACGCGTTCGTTGAAGTGAACGGATGTCATTTTTGTGGAAAATTCATCAACGACTTTTTGGACCTGATCAGGAGCCGCGGATAATAGATCAATCACTAAAGTGCGAACCGAAGGCGCGTATGCGGTTTCAGGTGTGATGATTCCAAAGCGGCGAAAGATTGGGAACAGGCGATCTTCGCAATAATCAGACTTCCGTAAACAAAAGTCATTAAAGTTCGCAAAGTGTCCATTAAAGAAAAAATCGGCATCAGATTCTTGAACGATTAGTCCAGCGCTGCCACGATCGTGAAACAACAAAAAATAGTCTTCATTATTTGTGATACTGACACGGATACCATCGCCATCATCAACGATTTCAATTTTGCGTTTCTGCCCTTTGGTTTCTTCCAAAACCAACGACGCATCCTGATCGCGTTGGATTTGGCCACGAAGTTCAGGTGATTGCAAGTGGCATTGGTATCGATTGTTGCCTGACACCGAAGAGTGGCCACCATAGCTTTTGGCGGCTTGTCCAATCGAATTCCTTAGCTGATCTGCCTCTTGGTAGCTGTGCGGAATGTCAACCGTTAGTTTTCCGTCATCCTGTTCCAGTTTCACTAACGAAGGAATCCCTGCGCCGACACGTTCCAACACATTATTTAGTTTCGCGATGGAAACCTCAGGGATCGGATTCGGAGCAGAATCATCCGTAGCTTCGCCGGCAGCGGCTTGTTTTCCAAACAGACCCAGCACCGCTTGTTTCAGTGCCGCTGGAGCGACTTTCGCCTCTGCTATTTGATACGCGACGACGGATTGGCCGCCCGCAAGTGTGGCTATCAATGAGAAGACAGGTAGAAACCATTGAAGGCCTCGCATGGCATTTTTCCAGTTGCAATTGCGGGACTGCAAAAAAATAATTTGATTTCGCGGCACAGTACTACCTTGCTAAAGATATTCGAAGGTTGCTAGACCTATTGTACCGGCATCGGTGTGGATAAGCGAACCGTTCTTTCGCCACTGGGGAACGGATCCCGCAAACAGATGGGTCCGGAAATTTGTTATTCTAGTGAAAACCCGCGAATAAGGGCGTCTTCATCGTACAGACGTAGGTGGCGATAATAGACTTCTAAGATCAGAATGGACATCGCCGTATTGAAGAACCGCCCGCCTTCGGCCGACGTCTTCCTGTCTTCAAAGTACCAACTGCCACGCTGATGCCCTTTGATGTCTTGCGTGTTGATTAGGAAATCGCGCATCTGGCGGTTCCAATCTCTCCAGATATCGCCACCAAAGTGGAACATCACGATGGTAGCGTAGTAGTCAAAATAGATGTTTTGGGCCGAGACGCCATGATCGAGCAAAAAATTCATGCCGTTTCGCATTTCATCGCCATTGCGATTCCAGCCGTCATAGAAGCGAAGTAACGTTCCAATCGCTGTCGGGACGGCTCTAGCTTTGTTGGGGTCTTCGCCAGTATAGAAAAACGTGCCTCCTGGGCTCACCTCTTGCGAATTGACAAACTCGGTCGCTTTTTGCAACGTTTTTTCAGGGACAGCTAAGCCTGAAATTTTTGCGGTCTTTAACGCCATCAATTGCCAGCCTGTCACATTCAGATCACCCATTTGGCGGGGCAAGTAGCGCCAACCACCTAGCGGATGCTGCGCACTGACTATAAAGTCGACCGCCTGCTGGGTTGGAATTTGCAACGCGGGGTCTTTGGAAATGGCATACGCTTCGGCCATCGCAAGTGTGGCAATTCCTTGGCCATACATCGAAGAACTGGTCAACTGAGTTAGGTCGCCGTTACGTGATTCTTTGATCAGATAATTTAGGCCTTTTAAAACAGTAAACTGATACTCGCTCTCATCCACATGGTTGTGATTACGGGCCAAGAAGCATAAAAGTGCCAGGCCTGTTGCTGCTGTCTTAGATGCGGAGTTACCCGAGTTGGGGCAAGTGCAGTCTTGGCCATGCTTAAAGCTCCAACTTCCATCAGGCTGTTGATGTTTGGCCAGCCACTGAAGGCCCATGTCGACGGCGTTCTCCGAGGCATCGTTGCCACCGCCCTTTTTCAGCAATTCTGGGCGATTCTCTGCTTTGCGACCAGAAAGGCCGCCGCCAGTTGGGGACGAATTACTGACTTCCAGACTTGGATTCGGGGAATCGATTTTGATTGGCTGTGGACTTGTAGTTTTGTTCACTTTTGGCGATGGAATAATGTTGTCCCGAAGATCTAGATTGTTGTTCAGTAGCGAAAGCGGATTCAACGATTCTTGGATGCTGCTAATTTGAGTATTGAAGTTCGCCTGCTGGATTTCAACTCCATCTTCGACGCCTAGGAATAACATTGGCCCTTGTCCAGGCACACCTTGTTTCACCCACAGGGCCAGTATTAATAGTAACGCCAAATGCATCAGAAGACTGAACGACATGCCTAACAAATCACGTTTGCGATACCAGACTGCGTGAAGGTCGTGGTTGGCATTGGCATTCAGGTCGGCCAGGCCGCTTAATGCCGCCTGCAATTGTTCTTGGCTGCCAGGATCTCTGGCTTTTTGGCGTTCCGTCGTTCTGGCTGTTGCATCATGCCAGTGACCTAGTTGTTGTTGAGGCAACAGCGAAAGAACGTCCGACGATTCGGGCTTGGCTTGTCGCCCAAGAAATGTTGCAAGTGTTGGGTCGTTGCCAACTCGCCGCTGTTTTCTAGCAGCTGAGTTGGTTTGAATGGCAATCCTGGATGATGGTTCTTTGGGGTGAGTCTTCTTGGGAACAGAATTTTGGGTTTTGTTCAGAACGGGAGACGAGGTCGGCGCAGCAGGCAACGTAGTTCGCACGGGCGAATCTGGCTCAAGAGCATCATGATTTTTGTTGGGATGCGTCACATGTGGCCAGGGGTCAGTTGGTCGAAACAGGGTGATCGAGTATTTATTGAATTGGCGATCGGTTTGGGAACGCCGCTGCTAATTCGAGCGATCGGGTAGCCTTGGGGTTCCCGATTCTTGGGAATCCCTATTCATTTTGCAGTATTGTGGTACGTCATCCTACTATCGCATCATCAAACGCGGTTTCTTTACACAGCAAGCCGGTTTTTCAGGTGGATAATTAAGTTCGCGTGATCGATTGGACCTGTGCCGTTTGGAAGCCAGTTCAAATAACGATCTGCCGTGCCAGAGATTGAAAGCAGGCGCAGCAGACGGCTGTTCAGAAGCAGCGAATCTAATGAAAGTAGATAAAGCGACGAACAAAAATGGGTGAACATGGACGAATGTGCAAGCTAAACGTGGTCATATTGCGTTCGCCAAGTCTAGGTTGCACATTGCAGAGATAGGGTTGCACATTGCAGAGATAGGGTTGCACATTGCAGAGACATGTAGGTGTACACCTCTAGCGGTCCGCTAAATCGGATGCAGTCGGTTACGATTGCGCCGGCAATTTCGAATATGTCGATGAGTCACCCAGAGGGATTCGTGAATCGATCGTAGTACCGTTTGCTGCACCCAAGCAATGGTTACTTGACCATCGAATCTTTGAGTTGGAAAACGGCCCAAATCTTTTTGTCGGGGCCTCGGAATGGTTTAAGATCGAACGTGCCTTCGACCGTAATCGACCGGGTTGAAAAGTTAGCCGAATGGTCCTCTCCCATATTCACGATCATGCAATCAAAAAGTGCAGCTCCTGGACCAAAGCAACATTCTTGATTGTCACGAACGAAAACAAACTTCTTGATATCGCGTTCTCTAAAGCTGGGCCGGATAAAACCACGAATGCGAATTTTTCTACCGCGAAGCTTGATCAAATCGTCGGTCAACTGACTGACTTCAAAGGGTTCATCGGGTTTAATGTTGAATTTAAGATGATCAAAATTCAACTCCAAGGTGCCTTCCAATGACCAATCAATCGGCGTTGGCGGAGATTCTACAGGGGGTTCTTCTTTCTCCTGTTCACCGACTTTTTTGACGACGGAATCTTTGACGTTTTCGGTTTGCTCGGACTTGGGCGGCTCGGACTGTTTGCCATTGTTTGCTTGTTGTTTCGTGGCCTTTTCTAATTCGGACTTATTGACCGGGTCTTCTTTCGCTTTCTCTTGCAGCAGGCCCGCGACGACCCTTGAAGTTGGCTGCCCAGCGATGGTTTGCGGCCCCCAGGCCGCCCACGCTGCTAGGGTCAGCGTTGTCACGCAGACAGCCAGATCAGTCTTTCGGCTTGGAGTGAAAATCATGCTTACGTCCTTTTCGGGAAGCGGCTTGGAGTAGAAATCTTCTGAACACTCGGACTGCGCGAGAATGATGAACGCTCGCCCTTCTAAACGTTGATCAATTTGAACTACTTAGTCGACGACGATTTACTCAAAGGAATCGGCTTCGATTTCATACACATAACCGGTGATGTCCTTGGCAATGCGCTCTCCCTTTTGCAGGCGGCGATTCAGCTTGAAAGTGCCATGCACCTTCTTTAGCTGCCAGTCGTATCTGGCCGTCACGCCTTCTGGTAATTTGACCATCACCAATTCGCTGATTTTTGGATTGCCGCCGAAGCAGCAATCTCCGAAATCGCCAACCATCAGAAATTCGGTCATGCCTTCGGTTCGAAGGCCTGGGCGAACGTAACCTTTTAGAAAGATAGGTTTGCCATCAAGTTCAATGGCCTTGTCTGAAACTTGTTTGCCGGGCGCCGTTTCTTTCAAGTCTGCAGCAAACGAAACCCGTTCATATCCTTTGCGGATTTCGGTTTGGTAAACGTAGTAGTGGTACCCTACGCCACCAAATAAAGAGATGGACCCTAACATAAGTCCGAAGATAGCCACGGGTGCGCCGGTAAATTCGTGCGAATATTTCGTGGCGGTCTGGAAACCAATGACGCCAAAGATAATGGCCAACAGACCCAAGCTTACAAAGACGGAGAAAATAAAACCCGTCAAAGAAAGCAAACCGATCACTACCGAAACGGTTGCCGCTTTGCTTAGCGACTTATAGGAATCGACGTCCGACATCCCCTGTTGATCAGGTGACTTGTACGGGGATTGAGTGGGCGATTCTGTCAAGTTTTGAGTGTCCAGACTAGTCATGATTCGATCTCTGGTTTTGGAAGTTGGCGTTGTTGATTTGGGTGTTCGCAACAAATAAAAAAATGCAAGCAAAGTCAACCCAACGCTGTTGTTGGTCTCATGGCTATTGCCGAGTCATTCAAATTGCTGCAGAACGAACATACTTCGCTTATGCCAGCAATCGGCAATCAGGCGACACTGTCTAGCTGAAGCGATTAGCCTGCAATCTAAACTTGCCATGGCCCCCATCATTCTTTGCCTAGCAAAGTACGCCGAAGCCAAGTCAAGCATGCGACCATCGGAGCGAAAAGAATGCGGAACGAAGGAGCGCTTTAGAAACTAACCAGGCGAAACTGTCCCGGCGAACTGTTTTTGCAATCTATCGAGGTCAGATCAGGTATTGAACTAGCATTCACTTTCAAACGCCTAATTCCCACCCTTCTCACCCCACTACGCAAACCCCTCTGCTGGTTAAGTCACCCAATGTCGTAGGAGAGATCGCGACGCATAGCGATCGCTACGTATAAGGGATCCTAATCCAGACGTGTTAGACTTCAGTTGTCTTACCTTATTATACTGGATCCCTTGCGAATTTTTCAATGAAGTTTGGCTTAACAGAAGAGGCGACTGAAGGTGCCGCTGAACAAAGACCACGCCAAAATCAGCAGTAAAACATTGGCTGCGACGGGAATCCCCAGGATCCACCAAAAGTAACTTTTGCGTAATGCAGGCGGTTCCGGCGGGTTAGAAGGCAGCGGTCTAGAGGATGCGGTTCGTTCCAAGCCAGCGTTCGCCGCGTCAACCGGCAACGCTTTGTTAGTGCTAGGCGTCTTCACTGGTTCTGGTTTGACGGGGATCAGATTTTCGATGTCGTCTTGATTATTGATCAACTGAATCTTAGGTTCCGCGTCTTGAGTTTCCTCGGCCTGGACATACTCGAGCGTCATTCCAGGAGTCGAAAGATCTTGGAATGAAGTTGAAATCGGTTGAACATCGATGTCCGCAATATCATCTAATTGATCCGAGTTTAGTTGTGCGGGCGGCTGATTGGGTACAACGTCCAGTTGGTTCTCGGGTAGCGTTGGTTTCAAGGTCACAAGACGACTTTTGGATGAAACCTGAGAGGCCGTAACTGGTAGGCTGACGGCGCTGTCGGAAACCTGCGATTCATTCGTTCCTCCGCCATTGCCACCGTCGGATTTCGATTTATCTTGATCGTCGTCGTTCTTCAATTTCTTCAGCTCTTGTTCAAAGGTGGAGTCATCGTCTTGGGTATCCTCTTGGATGCCCTCTTCGAGGTCGAAAAAGGCGAGTGCGCGTCGGACGGCTTGGGCATCGACTTTCCGCAGTTCTTCAATTTTTTCTTTGGCTTCGGGCTTCGGACAAACTCTTAAGTAGTTGATAATCGGGACTCGAACCCAGTTGGTTTTCTCATTGGCGTTTTTGAACATGTCCACCAACTTGTCCATGGCTGACCAGTCCTTCCAGCGAGCCAGATCTGGAATGACAAGATCGGCAACTTCGGGGCGGTCCAGCATCAAGCGTATGGCTTGCAGAATTCGCGGCAGTGGAATCACTTTGCTTTCGGTGCCGTGAAAACGCAGGGCGGCAACGGCGGCGTAGGTGTCAACGTAATCCGCTTCTTTATTCCGTAAGAATTTGTCTTCGATCAAAGCGACGCCATCCTCTCCGGCCAAGGTCAAATAGCAGGCAGCTAACGCGTCCAGGGCCGCACGTTCCTTTTTATTATCGCTGGTGATCAGTTTTTCCAGCAGCTTCAAGTCAGCTTTGGAACCGCAGACTCCCAATAGTGTGTAATAAAGGCGTTTGCGATTAATCGTAACCTCTGGATCGGTGATCCATTTCAAAAGATTTTCGTGATTGATGTCCGCCTTGATCGCGATAACGTCCTCGTAAGGGGCCCGCGCGAATTCATCGTAAGCATCGTATGCCAGCAGACTCTCTTCATCTTCCAAGTAGCTGACGAAAAATCTCAGTCTCATCGGACCTTCGGCTGGCAACTTCTGGATGTCCAGCACATAAGTTTTGGAGCGAGGGGTCAACTTCATCGGAGTGCTCCAGGACATCGAGTCTGTGACCACGCCCATCACCAGGCACTCTTGGCCGGCCTGAAAACTGGCGGGCACGATTGTCTCAAACGTCTCTTTGTCTTCAATCAATCCCTTGCCTTTTAGTACCTGTGTCACTTCCAACTTCATCCTCAGGTCAAAGCCTTCTACGGATGAAGTTCCCGGGCCGACTACTTTGGCGATCACAACCGCGTCGGTTGAAAACATTTCCTCGCTAAGTGTTTGCTTGACCGCGCTGCAGAACGGGCAAAGCGCCATGGTTAAATTCTTGTAGGACGCACTGGATGAAGGCACACCGGCCCAATTCGGTGCCGAGTGAGCTGCCGACCGATTCACAGCGGTCCAAGCGATGCTGCCCCAGGTCAAATTGCCGCATGACGCTACCATTGCCAAAGCTATTAGCGGCACGCTTACGCAGGTCGCTACCTTGCATGCTGAAAGAACCTTGCATGCTGAAAGACCTTGGGCAACGACAAATAGGCGGGCAATCATATCGATCTGCACAATCTTTGTTCTTGATTTTAAGTTGTTCATTTGAGCGTACCTTTAATTCAAGCAGCTAAGGCAAGCGTTCAGTGACGACGGTTGAGCTTGGATTAGCAACTTAGGTTAGCAACTTAGGTTAGCAACGCGTGGGGGAGTCGATCTATTTTCTTAAGAATGCGATCGGTCGTACTACGAAACAAACGGGCCGTAGGTTCGCCCCGCCGCTTGTTGATCGATTTCGTAGAATCGGCCAGCAAGCCAAAGCCTTCGCCAGACAGCCGATTCCCTAGCAAGCGGAAAAGTCGGTGCAATTGACTTTACCATGCGACCGGTAACTCCTTAGTGCCTTCGACTTGAAGGCGACTTAGCGCATTGAAGGCGAATTGGGCGAAATCAATATCGGGTTACAAGTTTTCGGAAACATCTGTTCGATAGGCGGAAATTGCGGGCAACAAGCCAACCACCATCGCCAAGATGATGATTGCTGGGACCAGCAACAGCTCGGACGATAATTCTAAGCCATTAAGCCAACCAATTGAAATGCCTGGCGCAAAACTAAACGGATCTAGGACCACGCCAGTGCTTTCCCGAATTTGCGGCCCAACGATTCCATTGGCAAGATGGGCAAGGAACCAACCCACGCAGCCGCCACCCAAGGCCAAAATTAGAGATTCTGCCAGAATTACCCCCATTACGGTGGTTTGACTGGCACCTAAAGCGCGCATTACCGCGATTTCCTGCTTGCGTTCGCTCATGGAATTGTAAATGCTGACCAAGATACCAATTCCTGAAACGACACAAATCATGAATGTCAGTACCAGTAAAATCTTTTGCACTGGTGCTACGAACATCTCGAGAACTGTATAAATTTCTTCGATTGGCAAGACGGCTTGAGCCGATTTTTGGGCAGATTTTGGGCTGAACGACGTCCAGTCCATCTCGCTCTCAAGCCCCTTGCCGCCATTGATGTTGGTTCTTAGCCCATTCAAACTGGCTCCGGTTTCATCGTGAGAACGCAGCAGCAGCGCTGTCAATTCGCGTTGTTCCAACGGCAAAGGAGCCATATAGACAGGGTTCACTGGCGCGAGCGGGTCCGCCGCTGGCGAATCCAGCGGTAGCGTTTCATTCTTGGTCGTTTGACCTTGGTTTGACGCATGACCTTGGCTTGAAGCATGACCTTGGCTTGAAGCATGACCTTGGCTTGAAGCAGTGTCTGCTGGGATTTCAGGAGGTGCTGAATCGATCCCTTGGGTGTCCGCCGGATCCCCAGAGCCAAAATCTAAGGTCTCTTCTGCGTTGGATCCTAAAAGTTCGGCAATGGAATTTTCGGTTTGGTTATCGAACAAGATCGTCGAAATCTCTTGATTCGTTCGAGGGGAATCATTCACGCCCCCAGGTGCTGGATCGGGACCGCTTTGGGCTTCAGTCGCAGGTAGCGTCGTGTCGTTTTGCGACGGTTCGACTAGAGTGATTTGGCCGCTATTGATTTCCTGCTGTCGTTGTTCCAGCAAGCGAGAAAATTCGCTGTCGCTAATCGGTTCCGCGTCGTCAAAATTGGTCACGTTGAAGCTCTCGTCTTCAAGCGGTTTGACGTGGTCATTCATTAGATAAAAGCCTTCGATATTCACGAAGACGCCGGCATCATTTCGAGTGCCGCTATATTTCAGAATGCCGACTAACTTGAAGCCTGTGGAGTGGACGTGACCGTTGGTGTTGATGTCACCATGAATCGGTCGCACGATGTCACCGATTTTCAAATTCTCGGCTTCCGCCACTTGGCCACCCACGACTGCTTCGAACACACCATTTTCTTCGTTCCAGGCGTCGAACGCGCGGCCGGCAGAGAATTCAAGGTGGGCTTGGGTGTCAACATTGATCTCCAATTCATTGAAGAAAGCTGGTGTCGTTGCGACGACTCGGAAGCGACTATCTTTTCCAAAGGTATCGCCCATGCAAATGGGGATAATCATCTTCGAGTACAGGGAATAGGATCCGTCTTCTTGGATTCGCATCCCTTCCAAAGCATAGTCGTTCCGCGCCCCAGCAGTCATCTGATCCAGCAGCGCAAGTCCCGCTGCGGCAGGAGATCCGCCCATCAATTGATTGTTCAGTTGCTGGGTTTGGTTGACGCAAACTTCCGACTGGAAAGCAAAAGAATGTCGCAATTGATCCTGTCGAACGCCTTTTTCGGTAAACGCCAGATAGTAATCGTAAGGGATCGTTTCCACCGGTTTGCTAAGATAAAAAACCGTATTTAGAACCAATTGCAGGCTACCGCCCTTGGCACCAATGATCATGTTGTAGCCGACGCTTGAGCCGGTTCGAAAATTTTCAGCGACGACTCCATGGATCGTCAAAACCAAGACGACTAGCATCACGCCTAAGGCCATTGAGAACGCTGTTAGCATCGAAGCTAAGCCGCGTTGTTGAACACTTCGCCAAGCGATCTTCCACCAGCTCATAACAATCTGTGCTCCGAAAAAGCAAACTGAAAAAGGGGAACCCATGAACAGGGGACTAGGGAGGCCTAGAAGGCATGAGCCTTGCTTTGAGCGACGACGAGATTCAACTGCGCCAAATTGTCGACCCGTTCGAATTGATCAGCAACGTCCATGTTGTGAGTCACCATCAAGAGAGAAACATTTTCCGCTTGGCACGACTTGCGAATCAAATCGACGATCATTTGTTGGTTCTTCGGGTCTACATTCGCCGTGGGTTCGTCGGCAAGGATCAATTTTGGACGATTCGCTAGGGCTCGGGCAACCGCTGTTCGTTGCTGTTCCCCAACGCTCATTTTGGCCGGTTTGTGATGCATTCGATGCGCTAGGCCAACTTGTTCCAGTAGGTCGATTGCGCGTTGGCGATCGAATTTGCCTCGTGCAAATGACATGCCTAGCATCACATTCTCTAACGCCGTGAAGCCTTTAAGCAAGTTGAAAGTTTGAAAGACGTAGCCGATCTTGTCGGCCCGAATTCGGTCACGACCCGATTGTGAATAATGAGTCAAATCAACATCGTCCAGTGCCACACGTCCTTGGTCGGGGCGAATAATGCCAGCGATGATGTGCAAGGTCGTTGTCTTGCCGCAACCGCTGGGTCCAAGCAGAACCACCTGCTCGCCAGGTGCTACGTGATAGTAAGGCAAGTCCAATACGGCAACCGATTGACCATCCCCTTGGCTGTACGCTTTTTTGATATTTTCTAGAAGTAACATAGCAAGGTTTTCGCATTGCGAGTTGGGAGAGATTCGGATTCCAATTATGGGCTATCGGCAAGGTAATCGCCAAGTAGATGTCAGCAATCGCCAATCGCCAGTAGGTAAAAGCAGACGTCAACCCTTACTTCGCAGTATAGACCATCGAGGGTCAGGTCGGCCCCCTATTGCAAGGTTGTGACAAAACGTAAGGCTGTCCTGTGGCATAAAAACCTAGCAAGATCGTTCTTGGGTCGGAAACAAGCACAAGGGATCGCGATTGCCCTGTCCAGCTTCGCTGGCAGATTGCTGCAGAAATTTCGCCGGCGGCCATTGGCTGTTGTGAAGTTAGGCAAATCGTGTCTGACGCCACCGGCGAATGCTAAAAACCGCGAATGAAAAAAACAATGCCTAGGCCGCGCACTGGAAGTGTGGTTTGGTGTAGGATTTACAGTAATTGTGCCCCTAGCGGATCCGCCGTTGGCTTGCCGTGTTGTTTGGTTTTTCCCCATGCCTAATCGGTGAGAAATTTTCAGCCCAATAAACTTCGGCTAGAACCTAGAGCGGTTTTCCGGTTGTTTAGCGGCAGTGATGCTTTGAAGTGGCTGAGACTTTGAAGTGGCTGAGACTTTGATGTGGCTGAGACTTTGATGTGGCTGAGACTTTGATGTGGCTGAGACTTTGATGTGAGCGGGTGTTTTTCCAAGGTGGCTAATTATTTACTTTACCTTCAATTTGCCGAACTTGTTTGCGTCTGTTGTTGGGCGTCTGAAACCAGATCTGGGTAGAATTGAACATTCTGGAGTCGAGATTCTCGTGTCAAAAAAATTAACAATGTTGTTTGCTTGCTTTCTTGTCGGTGCAATCGCTGCTCCAACCTCATGGGTGAAGGCGTCGAATTTAGACTCGGCAGCAAGCGTTGCCAATCCTCAGGAACAGGAAAAGCAAGAGAAGCAAGAGAAGCAAAAATCGGAAGTTGACGCCAAAGAGGTGGATGAATTTGCGGTGCCGGAGACCGATGACGTGGCGGTTCTTAGGTTGTTTGCGACCGCCTCGATGACTCGCAAGATTTCGTCACGCGAAGAATTTGATAAGCGAAAAGTCGCCGTTGTCCAAACGCTGACGAAAATCGTCGAATTGACAAAAGAATCCAAGGGCGATGACTACTTCTTCGCAACTCAACAGTTGTTAGTGTCACGGATGGGCAGCTTCAATGAAAAGGTCTTCAATGAAGTGGTTAGTTACTTGAAGGATAAGGACAACGTGGATGCGATGGATTTAAGTATTGTCCAGCGTCTTGCCATGTCGGCCCCAGAGGGCAAACGCAAGGAAGTCACTCAGGTCATGATTGCGACCTTGGCTGACATTAAGAATCGATTTAGCGACGAAGCAGTAAGCCAAACCGTTGCCCGGATGGAAGGTTCAGTGCGGTTTGCCGAATTGGAAGGCAATGAAGTCGTTTTGACCGGAACCAAAGTCGACGGCGAGGCGTTTGATGTCAAGGCATTTCGTGGAAAAGTAGTATTGATTGATTTCTGGGCGACTTGGTGCGGCCCTTGTGTGGCCGAGCATCCCAATTTACAAAAGAATTACGCCAAGTACGCTGCGCATGGATTCGAAATTGTAGGCATCAGTTTGGATCGCGACCGAGATGCATTGGATTCTTACCTGGAAGAACACGAAGTGTCTTGGGTTAACCTTCATGAAGACGGTGGTACCAGCCAATCTGCTGAATATTACGCTGTGATGAGCATTCCGACTATGATTTTGGTCGGACGTGACGGAAAAGTCATTTCGACAAAGGCTCGAGGCAAATCCTTGAATCAATTGCTTGCCAAGGAATTTCCTGACGTCAAGGACGCCGAAGAGTCAGCAGAAGAAGCTTCCGACAAGTAGCACGCTTAGTTGGCTGTCACGCGCTCCGTCGCCGATCGTGTTAGGTGTCATCAGGCTTTGGTGGTCTGGCGTATTTGCGGCTTCTTGCAGGTCTTGCCTGGAAGTTGAATCGAATTGCAAAAGTCATCAAACAGGTCAGCCAAAAGCAAGCTATCTAAAACTTAAATACAAACGGCCCAGCCAGAAATTTGAATTTCTGGCTGGGCCGTTCTTCATGCTGCCGATCAGGTTGCATCAATGCCAGTTGGTTAATCGCTATCTCTTGCGATTGGCTTGGTTTCTTTCCATCGCTCGGATGGAATCAGGATCCGTGACGGGTACTTCAGTTTCCCATTGAATTCCTTGTCGATTCCCACTGCGAACGTGCTGAGAGTGATTCTTGCCTTTGAACTCGAACGCTTTTGCGATCGAAATTAGTTTCCCCCCCAATTCCTTGGCGTCTAGGTCTAGTTTAATTGCTTCTAGAACAGTGCCGTCAATTCCGTAGGTTCCTGGTTGAATTGCCAAAATGCCTGCCGTAATTTGGATGGTTTTCCCCTCCGCGTCTTGGATGTCTTTCAGGTCGTCGATTTTAGTCGTTGAGCAGAAAACGAATCGGCCTGCAATTTCATCGGACCAAATCACTTCGTTCAATTTCGCTTGTGTCTTTTCGACTTCTTGCTTGTCTTTTCCAATGATAACCACGCAGGGTAGATTGTCACAAGACGCGACATTCAATCCCAAGCGAAAGTTTTTTATTTTGGGGAAGACGGGACTGGAGTTTGCTTTCACTGGTTTCGCAGGATACTTGGCCGACAATGCGACGATTTCATCGGCCAAATTGCTGGGCGAGTGAAAGCTGAAGTTAGGGCTTCGACCAGCGCGACTTAGCGGTTGCTTTCCGTCGGGCGTCAATAAGCAAAATACGGTGTTTTCCAATTCGCCAGATCGTCCGGTGTAAATTTTTGTTAGGAAGGCCGTTTCCTTTTTGTCTTCGTAGGTTGCTAGGCGAATGCAAACGAATTTTTGGGAGGCTTTGATCAAGGTGTCGTTAGACAGGAAACTCCTGTCCATGTTTTGCTTGCCGGGTCACCACATTCCCGAAACGCCAGCGCATTGCGGGGCCGCCGAAAGTAGCATAATCGGTTTACCCGTTCGCTTTGCCTCGGCCAATCCATCTTCCAAAACTCCGTACCACGCGATGCGGCGATTAACGCCCGTTTCCACTTTGGCAGGGTTCGCTTCGCCCCAGCCAATAGGCAGCAGCATAATGCACCCGATCAAGAACGCTGCGGCGGCGATCGATCTTGTTAGAAATTTCATCTTGTTTCCTTTGAGACAGGAGGGGGTTAGAGATTCTTATGGCCCAACAATTGCATCGAAAAAAGCAACCCAATGGTGACCTGGATAATTAATGTGGCACGAAAATTCATGCCCAACACGAATCAGTCCAGACGATTGTGGGAACCAGTTCGGGTATAAGAACGTCGAGGCCTTGCCTGTTTCTACTAGGTCCACCTGAGCGACGGGGTGAAATATTACGCTGCCTGGTGTCTTAGGCAAGTGTAGACTTTCTGCCAGAGCCGGCAAAATTGTTTTAGGTCGGCACAGATCGGGCGAGAAAAATCCTTAATTGACGCAGGAAAAGGCTAAACTGTGGCAGGTTTGGTCACCCCAGCGCCCCCATGGATTCCCGGTGCGTTCAAACGCGTGTTGAACTATAATTTGGAATGAATTGCCAGTCGCCAGTTAGCAAGTTTCTGTTGTTCGGGCCTGGATTTGCCCTCATTCTCTTTAATTATGCTGACCAATTGTGGTCAGCACGAATCATCGCAAGGACATCGCAATGTCGCAGCCTATGGATCAAAGCGAGATAGGATATTACCGATTTGCCAGCCGCAGTAAGGGCTGGCAAAGTTGGTTGACGTCGTTCTTGTTTCACGGCCTTATTTTGGCGGTCATTGCGATCTTGCTTTATCAAATCCCCAAGGGAGCCGCGCGGGATGATATCGCTACTGGCGGTATCGTGTTGGTAAATGCCGATTTGGAAGCCAACGAGAAGCCGTATTTGGAGAAGGATGATGTCGAGAGTCCTGACGCAACCGATGCCGCCGCGGCCGCTGCTGCAGGTGCCGTCGCCGCCACGGAACAGACCATGTCTTTGGATGATTTGCCGGATCTGCCTGGCTTGGATGCCGCCGATGATGCCAAGGCCAAGGCGACCCAAGCACAGCAGGCCGTGCCGGGGGCTGGCGATTTAGCCGTCCCAACCACTCAGAATGGCGGCGGAAAGATCGGCCAGAAGCCTGTTGGGTTCAGCGGAGTCAAAGGCGTCGGTAGTCGGTTTGTTTATGTGGTTGATCGGTCAGCCAGTATGAATGAAAAAGGACTGATGAAAGCGGCCAAGGCCGAATTGAAAGAAAGCCTGAGCAGCCTGACTGAATTACAGCAGTTTCAAGTTGTTTTTTACAACGACCATCCACTGGCCTTCAATCCAAACGGCGGTCCGCCCAAGTTGTTTTTTGGTACGGAAGAGAACATTGCCTTGGCATTAGATTTTGTCGAACGGACAACGCCCGACGGAGCAACCGTTCATCTTGAAGCCTTGGAGCAAGCGCTAGGTCTGGGAGCCGATGTGGTTTTTCTATTAACCGATGCGGATGATGGGCTGACCCGAGATGAACTGGCGGCCATTGATCGCGCCAATCGTGCAGCAGCAAGCATCAACGTTATTGTGTTTGGCCCTACCGCTCAGCCCACTGCCGCTAACTTGTCTTTTAACCGTTTGACTAAAGAAAACCGTGGACAATTCGTGTATAAACCTTTGACCGCGATCCGTAGACCTTAACAATGTGAAGTTGCGGCGATCGCGATTTGAAGTGATCCCTGGCTGTCTGGTAAGTTTGGAGTTTCCACTGGTGAATGGTTTGTTTTATTTTGTCGCGTTGGCAATGCTGAGGATGCGTTGTGTCCTTCAGGCTTTGGGTTTGAGTTCTAACATGTTTGGTCCCGTTTTTGATTTACGGTCAGCAAAATGCCTTTCCGTGTGGTTTTGTTGTGTCAATTTGGCTGCGATTAGCGTTGCTAGTACTTCGATGCAAGAGAAGCAATCTGGCTTGCCGCAGTACTGGGATGTTGTGGAATATCGAGTTGATTCTAGCGGCTTGAAGAAGAGTATTTTGGGCGTGGTCGCTGATTTGAATCAGCGGCAGCTTGAACTTCAGCTGGAATCGGGGGTCCTGCGCAAATTGGAACGTGCGCAAGTTATTTCAGTGCGACTGGAACATGATCGTGTCTTGGCTGAGGCGGATGGCTTGGCGAATGTAGGTCAATTTGAAAAGGCGATTGCCGTTTACCAGCCGATTATTCAATCGAAGAAATCATTGTGGCTAAGACGATATGCTGCGGCTGGGCGGGTTCAGGCTCAAATGGCTTTGGGGCAATATCGGCAAGCGTGCCTGTCCTTCCTGACTTTGGCAAAATCCGATCCGCAACAAGTACCGTGGGACGCAGCTCCGCTAATCTGGACTTCAGTGCTTTCCAGTGAATTACTGGATCAGCAGACCGTTATTTGGCTAAAGAGTGATGATGTGTTGGAGAATTTATTCGGGGCCAGTTACGGCTTGCAAAATCCCAAGTTCTCAGCGGCCAGTCAAGCGGTGCTGGAAAAGCTATCGCAGACTCAGGAGGGATTTGTTCAGGATCTGGTAATCGCTCAGTTGTGGCGATTGGAAAACCAGCCAACACAGGCTTCTCTAGATAAGATGCAGGCAAAGTTGGGTGAAATGGACAGAGAAATTCGAGCGGGGCCGTTGTTGGTATTGGCGCGGCAGTGCCGTTTGGCGCGGCAGGATCGAAAGGCCGTTCTGCTTTTCTTGGAGGTTAGCACATCCTACCCCCAGCAACACTCGTTAGTACTATTGGGTTTGGATGGTGCATACCTTACGCTAAACAGTCTTAACGATCCGCAATCGGCCATAGTATCGCAGTGGTTGAGGGATCGATTTCCAGATTCGGCACGGGCAGATTCGGCACGGGCAGATTCGCCGTTGGGCAATTAGGATTCGGAAACGCCTTCAGGGTATCGACGTCGCTGTCGGACCCTTGCTGGTGGTGAACCCGATCGATCGTTGATGGCGATCATGGGCGAAGCCAAGGTTCTAGAGTTTCGTTTTCGGTTAGAGCGTTTGTCCCAAGGTCACTGCATGGTGGTTGTGGGATCTTTGGGGACAATTTTTAGGCGCCGAGCAGTAGATCTTTGAAATCATGTTAATGGAGTGGCAAATCAGCATGACGCACGCAGTAGAAAGTAAGTTCCAGAAGGCTAGACGCTGTAATTCTCGTGGTGAACAAGCGGGCGTTGCCTTTAATCGTTCCAAAGTAGAACGGTCGGCGAACTTTCTATCGGGTTGGTCTTTGTTTGCGAACCCGCGTCATTGGTTAACGGTCTGGGTAGCCTTGTTGGTGGGCGTGGTCTTGATTCCCAATTCAAACGATTTATTGGCTAGCGAGTCCACAGGCGAATCAAGTACCGCCAGGGGTTTGCTTGCAGAATTTGCGCCGCAGAACCTGCCGTCAGTCGAAGGTGCTAACCCAGAAAGTGCTGGAACCCAAGGGGCGTCTGGCGGGTGGTTGTCCGTTATTTTTTCGGGCGGTCCGATCGGGGTCATCATTGTGCTGTTGTTGGCAACCTTATCGCTGTGTTCTGTGTATTTGGTGATTGATCAGATCTTGACCCTCAGGCGTTCGGAACTGATCCCCAGTGGATTGGGGGAAGAAGCGAGGGATTTGTTGCAGGCGGGCAAGTCGGAAGAGGCGACGGAATTGTGTCAGCAGAAGCCGAGTATGTTGTCATTTGTGCTATTGCATGGCATTGAAGAGCTGCCTTTTGGTTGGACGAGCGTGGAAAAATCTTTGGAAGACGCTTTGGCCGAGCAGTCTGCGCGACTTTATCGTAAGGCTGAATACCTGTCCGTCATTGGAAATATTGCACCGATGGTCGGATTGTTGGGGACGGTTTTGGGAATGATTTTGGCGTTTCAGCGTGTGGCCGAGAGTCAAGGAACCGCCAGTGCTTCGGATCTTGCTGAGGGTATCTACCAGGCATTGATTACAACCGTGGGGGGGTTGATCGTTGCGATACCTTCTTTGGGTGCATTTGCCATATTCCGCAATCGCTTGGACCAATTGGTTGCGGAAGCCGCTTACATGGCCCAGCATGTTTTCTCTCCGCTGAGAAAAAGAAAAAGTAGCAGTGAAAAACGGCAGTAGCGAAGAGATTTAAGTCCTTGAAACATGATAGGCAATTGATTTTCCGTTGGTTTGGCGCCGCTTTGAGCGATCCGCTGCTTCGTGGCTGCTGGCACGATTTTCTTCGATTTCAGGCTTTCCGCCATATAAATATTGGGCCGCCACGAACTTTGGCTTGGAAAACCGCTACACTTTCGCGGGATTAGCGTAGACCCGAAAGGATTTAGGGAACTATCATTGTAAGTAGGTGCCCTCAACAACCGGTTTTCTTTATTTGCTGGATGTCTTCCGTTCCCGCCCATTCTTTTTGATTATTAATGGTAGTACCAAGGCCTGCGCTTCCAATGTTTGAACCCGAAATTGACAATTCGCAAACCGTTTCCTGGCGACAGGCTAACGGCATCGATGTGACCCGAGTGGGTGACGATACGGATGTGATTTGCGGAAAGTTGATGGACGAATTCGCAGTTGTGCGAAAAAGTCAGAGGATCAGTTGGACGACTCACGTCAAGTTCGTACGCTGCTTGGGTTCCGGTGGTCAGGGGGTTGTTTATCTGTGTGAGCGCCCGGGTGCGGATGGTTTCACACTGCCGGTGGCACTCAAACTGTTTTCGCCCGAACGTTATTCCAAAATGGAAGATTACGATGAATCGATGCGGCGAATGAGCTCCGTGGCCGCTCGGGTTGCGCGCATTCAGCATGAAAATCTGTTAGTGGTTCAGAACATGATCGACCGCAATCGTGTTCGAATCATGGTCATGGAATTCGTCGAGGGTTTTGACCTTCGGCAACTGTTAAGTTCCAACACGTTGCTTGTGACCAGCAAGCGTATGCCGACCGATCAGCAACAGTACTTAGATCGAGTTCTATTTACCCAAGGGCTTACCCAGCCGCGCTTTAAGGCTGGCGTGGCCATGTCGATCGTGCGTGATTGTTTAGCGGCCTTGGCGGCTTTGCATCGCAATCGTATCGTGCATGGCGATATTAAGCCTGCGAACATTATGTTGCGTCGCAGCGGGCACGCTAAAATTATCGACATTGGTTCGGCATTTCAATCGGATGAACCGCCCGATCGATTAAATTGTTCGCCTGAATACGCAGCGGTCGAGGTCTTGATGGGTGAAGACAGCACCCCGCTTAGCGACCTTGCCAGCTTGGGCTATGTGCTGGTCGAACTACTGGCTGGACAGCGACTGTTTAAGCGGTCGCTGAACTTAGCGGGCTTGGTTGCGGCTAAGCATGATTTGCCCAACCGATTGACGACTTTGCTGCCTGATGAAGTGCTTCGTAATGATCTGCTGATGGGCTTTATTCACCAAATGATTGCTCCGAATCCGATGAATCGATTTCCCAGTGCGGAAGCGGCGGATTTGGTTGAACACGGGGCAGCTGCGTTTCATCGTCAGTTAGTGAAAAGCGACTTGGCCAGCGAATACGATAACGACATTCGTATTTTGGTCCAAGAGATTTTGGACCACCATCCGCAACTTTCGTAGTGATCTGTTCGGGACACCGGATCGCTTGTGTCGAGGCCATCTTTGTGTCGGGGCCATCTTTGTGTTGTTGCCTCAATCGCAGTATTCTCTTAATTGCAGTGCGTCCCGGAACCGCGGTCGCAATAAAGTCTGGCACAACCACGCTGCCTTTTTGAGGGTGAGCGGTTAGACTTTCTGTTTTAGTGAACGAGTATTATTTCTCTTGGAGTCACGGTTCAGTTTTGCAGGCATCTGCGAATGCCACCATGATTTGATCATGGAAGTTGTAGCTGAGACGTCGAAACCTAGAATTGCGAGTGTTTGCCCAACGGAGTGAGTCTGGCATGGCGGCTAAGAAAAAGGCAGCTTCGAAAAACGATTCGGACCAACAGCAATTTGACTTTGTGCCGAAGGTCGACTCGGATCAGCTCCAGAATCAATCCAAAGAAGTGGCCAATTCAAAACGTACTGCAGCGTCGTTGAGCTCTTCGACGGATCTTACTTCACAAGCGTTGTCGGGGAACCATGAAGTTGCCAAGGAGAAAGTGATCGTTCCCAACGAAGTGATTCTTGCATCGGCAGGAACGGGTAAGACTTTTCAGTTATCTAATCGCTACATCAAGTTATTGGCATTGGGGCACGATCCTCGGCAAATTTTAGCGACGACGTTTACCAAAAAGGCTGCTGGCGAGATCCTGGAGCGAATTGTCCAACGCTTGACTGAAGCGGCGTTGACTGAAGTGGCGGCAAGTTCGTTAAGTGAATTTATTGACTATCAACTAACGACCGTTGAAGCTAGAGTTTTGCTACGCCGTTTGATTCGTTCGCTAAACACGTTGCAGATTGGCACGCTTGATGGTTTTTTTGGACAGGTGGCACGAAGTTTTTGCTTTGAACTTGAATTGCCACAAAACTGGCAAATTGTTTCTGACCAAGAGGAAAGCCGACTTCAGAATCGTGCGATATCTTTGACGATGCAGGAAACCGGCGTTTTAGAACTATTGCACTTGATGTCCAAGGGCGAAGTCGCACGAGGGGTTGGCCAGCAAATGCGTTCAGCAGTAGCAGAAATCTATTCTATTTACTCGCAAACCGAAGAAGCAGCGTGGTTAATCCCGGGTGCTGTAAGCAAGAGTGAATTCCCCAAAAGCGATCGCTTGCGACTGACGTTGCCAGAGGTTTCCGATCAAATGAGTCCCAAAGCGGTGGCATCGTTGGAAAACTTGCTGGAACTGGTGGACGGTCATCGTTGGGAAGAAATTGTTGGCCACACGCTGGTTAAAAATGTACGGTCGGGTAGTGGCAGTTTCAACAGAAAACGCCTGCCTGAGTCGACCATTACTGCCATTGAATTCTTGATCGCTCAAGTGGACCAACTTTTCATTACCCAGTTGCAAGAGCGAAACGTCAGTGCCTATAAGCTACTGACACTATTTGATAAACATTATCACGAAATGAAGTCAGCAAGCGGTGATCTTCGGTTTGATAACGTCCAACATCGCCTGGCACGTTGGGTCGGTGAACTGGAAAATCCAGCAAGTCGCATGGTAGCTCGCTTGGATTTTCGCATTGAACATTTACTGTTAGACGAATTCCAAGATACGGTGCCGCAACAATGGAAAATATTGTTTCCGATTGCCAAGGCCATCGCAGACCCTGTGCCTACGGGGGCAGGGTCTGCGGTCGATCAAGGAACCTTGTTTTGCGTAGGTGACCAGAAACAAGCAATTTATCGCTGGCGAGGTGGTGATTCTAGGATCTTTGGAACCGTAAAGGATAGTTTTAAGTCGGTGCAACAGCGTGCGATGAACACGAGTTTCCGTTCGTCGCCAGTGGTGTTGGATGCAGTCAATCGCGTTTTTGAGAATTTGCATCGACACCCTTCCGCACAGCAATGGGAGGGGTTAGTGGAACAATGGGCCGAAACATTTCAGTCGCATAAGGCCGCCGTGAAAAATGAAAGTCTGTCCGGATACGTGACGTTGGAACAGGTGGTCACGCAAGAACTGGATTTACTTGAAAAAGCCGCTCAACGGATCGCCGAACTGTATCACGCAACAGAAGGATTTTCGATCGGAGTTTTAGTCCCCAAGAACGATGACGTGGCTAAGATTCTGGGGTTCCTGACGAAATTGGGTGTGCCTGCCAGCGAAGAAAGCGGCAATCCTTTGTCCGATTCAGCGGCGATTGAAATTATCGTTTCTTTGTTGCAAGTAATCGATCATCCAGGAGATACCGCTTCTTGGTTTCATGTACTATTTTGCCCGGTTGCCCCACAATTGCTGACGGGATTATCGCTGGAAGAATTGCAGTTGGCGAAGGAGGCTTTGACCGCGATATCTTCAGGGAAATCGAGGCTGGAAACCGCTGCCAGCGACGACGCCAAGGGTGTGTCTCAGGCTTCACGAAGTCCACATGAAATTCCCGATGAACGTCATTCGACAAAGTCGTTCGAAGCCAAACAAGCTGGGAAACAGGACCCTAATCTTCGCGATCGATTGGCGCAATGGTCAATGCAAATGCAACGTCGCATCTTGGAAGTTGGGCTGGGGCCAGTGGTTTCAGATTGGGCTCAAGCGTTAGCAACCATTGGAAGCGATCGCGATCAAACGCGTTTACGACAGGCAACGGCAGCCGCATTCGGTTACGAGAATCCGACTCCGTTGCGGAGTTCTGAATTTGGTCGATACCTAAGTCAATTGAAGCGGTTGGAACGCACTTCTGCCAGAGTCAGAGTGATGAATATTCATCAATCCAAAGGCTTAGAGTTTGATATCGTTGTGTTGACTTCGCTTGAGGGGTCGTTGTCAACGAATATTGCCCAGGCAGTAATCTGGGATCAACCTGACTTGACCAAGGATCCTTCGGTGGTTTGTCGTTATACCAATAGTGACAATTGGCCATTGCTGCCGTTGCAATATCAGAAGATGTTTCAAACGCATAAACGTGAGCACTGTAATGAACGGCTATGCCAGCTGTATGTCGGAATGACTCGGGCCCGTAGAGCTTTGCACATGATTGTGAATCAAGCTAAGGGCGATTTTCCTCAGTCACCAGCGGGTATTTTGAAGTCCAGTCTAATCGATCGCGACGACGAAGCGATGGCTTCAAAGAAGAAGGCCAAGTCCACGGAAGCCCCTTTGGATACGGTTTGGTTTTGTAGTGGCGACCCGAATTGGGCGCAGCCGATTGTTTGCATCGCGACTGAAGAATTGCCGGTCAAGTTAGGTGAGGCTGCGACACCGCTTCCAGCGGTCGCATCTAGTCGCCGCATGCCGGCGATTGCGCCGGGGCAAAAGATACTACTGGCACCCGATCTGCGAAATCCAGTTCGCGGCTTGCCGCGGACCAGTCCTTCTTCGCTGGAGGGTGGTTCCCGGTTTCCATTGGTATCATTGTTAAGTGATCCTGATCGGCAGACGGCATTTTTGAAGGGTCAAATAATTCACGGCTGGTTTGAATTGATTCTCTGGTTAGAAGACCAGGTGCCAAGCGAGGAAGAATTGGTTAATTGTGCTGCGAAGATCGAGATGAATCGATCCCTGTGGGAAGATTGGATTCCGGAATTTCAGGCAATGCTGCAGTTGCCAAGTGTGGTTCGCCTACTTAGTCGTGCTTTCTATCAGCAGCCTAATTTGGACGACTTTCCCCAGCAATTGATCGATGATTTGCAAGCGAATGTTGGCGTCAAACCGACTCAAGCGTTGCCGTTGGAATTGGTCGCTCAGAACGAAAGACCCTTCGCGATTTTGGACAACGGCCAATTGATGAACGGTTTTATTGATCGCTTGGTGGTGAGTATTCACAATGACAAAGTCGTCGCCGCGGATGTCGTCGACTTTAAGACGGATCGTTTCGAAGATCCTCCGTCCGCCGATGCAATTGAAGCCAAAGTCCAGCATTATCGTCCGCAATTGGAGGCTTATTGCAATGCAGTCGCTCGCTTGACAGGTTTGCCAGTGGGCGCCATCACCGCGAGGCTGGTTTTCGTTTCAATCGATCAAGTCAGGCGGATTTGACGTTTGGGATATTGAATGGATGAGTGCAAACGTTTGTGACAACGTGTTGGACTATTCCAAGTCCAATTCGTCGGATTCTGAAGGGATGTGGGCAATTGCGGTGCTTTGACTATCTGTTTTGGTGGAGTCAGATTTCCACAAGATCAGTGTGAAAAACATCAGCATTTCCAGGGATGGCGCAGGGCTATAAATCATGCTTTCAACCATACCGCCAACCAAGTAGACAGGCGTGAATGCCCGTTGAAAGGGGTCTGGGTTGTTCAGCAAGCGAAATAGGAGGATCAGGAAGAAATAGGCCAGCAAAATTCCCGCGATCAAGCCACAGCTTAGCAATCCATTAATGATAATGTTGTGGCAATGAAAGCTATGATTGATCATCACAAATCGAGGGGTTCCGTAGCCAAACCCTGTCAGCGGTCGCTCTTGAGATCGCTCAATGGCATAAGCCCAAATGTCGCTTCGACCTGTGAGGCTTGTTAATTCCGAGGTATTACCGGACTTTGAAATGGAACGCAAGAATTTAGAGATGAAGCTGTCCAGTTCTCCTTTGCCGGCGGGAATCAACAAGGAAAAGAACAGGATGGAGATGACCAGCAAGATTTTTGGCAGCAATTTCGAGAAGGAAATTTTGTCCATGAAAATGCCGTAGGTTCCCAGGATCGTCAAGATGATCGGGGTCCGGCTTAGACAGCAATAGATCGTTATGACCCATAACACGGCCGCGACCAGAACCACACGGTAGTGCACCACCCCTTTTCTGGCCAATAGCATCAACATCAGCAAAGCTGAGCTAACGTAAAACCCTAGTGTATTGGGATGTCCAAGCCCGCCCATGCGAGAAAGGAAGTAGTCGATGGTGATGTACTCTTTCCAGATTCCAATTTCTGGGATCGCCAAGTAGAAGACCCAGGACGTAAGAACATAACCAACTGCGCCGGTGGCCAAGGCCAATATGAATTGCGATTTGGTAAGTAGTTCCAAGGCCGCCGGCAGGAAAATCAACATGGTCCAAAGACATATTGCGGTCACAGCCGAATAAGAAAGAGCGATCGAGGTAGGGACCGAAAGCAAGACAATCACGCCGTACAACGCGACCAAGAAGCCCGGGTAGGTGGAGTAAATTCGGAAGCAGCTGCCCAAATTCAGAATGCCAAAAAGCCCCAAGGCTCCGCAAACTAGCAAGCGAAGATAGATCTGAAAGTTGATGCTAAACGACATTGCGTTTGCACCTTGGAAGTCCGCTGAATTGACCAATACCATGGTCACAGTCAGTAGAAATGCAGTTAGGATTCGTACGTCACTGAAAGAATACTGTTGAACCAGCACATCGGCAGCGCGAGATGCCAAAGAGGCGTTTTCGTGAATTTCCCGGGTAGATGATGCCATTGCTTGCTGCGGACAAAAGAAATCGAACTTCGAAACGCTTGGTTCTAGTATAGAAAGGCGTCAACGATTAACCAGTCTTTTTCGGTTCAGCTGGGATGCAAATGGTCAGCGGATGATTCGTGACCAATAGCACAATTGGGATAGACCTGCCGGTTTGCCGGTTGTGGTGATTACTTCTTTCCTGCCGCCCGTTTTTTGCGGAAAAATTCGGTCAGAATGTCGCTGCAATCGGCTTCCATAATACCGCCGATGGCATGGGCTTGATGGTTTAGCCTTGCGTCCGTCAACATTTGATAAACCGAACACACCGCGCCGGCCTTGGGATCGCTGGCTCCGAACACGACGGTCGGGATCCTGGCTTGTAAGATGGCACCGGCACACATTGGGCAGGGTTCTAACGTGACATATAAAGTGCAACCTTCCAGTCGCCAATCGCCCATCGCGGTGGCGGCTTGCGTTATCGCTAGAATTTCTGCATGGGCCGTTGGGTCGCAGAGTTTGATTTTTTCGTTGCAAGCCGAACCGATAATTCGTTGTTGGGCATTAACGATTACCGCGCCCACTGGGACTTCATCCAGTTCGAAAGCGGATACCGCTTGGTTCAACGCTAACTTCATGAAGTGACTGTGATCCAGTTCAGGCAGAAAAGAATCATCGGGAAACATGGAATCGGTAATCACTTATGCGACTCTTTGGTTTGCAGGCGTATCAGGCGAAAATCGGAAACGGCGGCCGTTGTTTGATAGGTGCTAAGCCCAATCGGTTGCGACAATCTAACTTCTGGACGAACGGAAAACGTGTGCCCTTGGCGTGGCTGGTCGGCTACTTTCTCTTGATCGATCCAGGCCGCGACTCTTTCTCTAGTGACTCGGATGCGTACTAAATACCAGCGGCCGTTCTCAAATTTTTTCAATGACCTGGTATCGTTTCTCGCCGCATCCTTGCCGTCCACGCTGGACAAGCCAACGGTCATTCCGCCCCACCCCCCTGCAATGAACGAACAGTATGCATCGCCAATCGGGAAAGTCAAACCGCAGAAGAAATCGACTCCGTCCACCTTCTTGATTCGCAACTGAAGTTCATAATTTTCTTTGGGTACCTGATCGACACTAAGTTCCTTTATGCCTTTGAAGGTGATGCCCGTCATGGGATAGCCTGTCGACAACGTCATGATTCCGTCTTCAATTTCAACGTCCTGTTCTCCGCCAAAATTTGTTTTCGTCCAGGCAGCCAGCGTTGTCTTGTCGAACAGTTGAATGGGTTGACCAACCGTTAGGTAAGTGTCGTCCGCTTGCGGAAGGTTTGCAAAAGGGTCATCTGATTTTTGTTGCGGTTTCTGGGCAGTGGCAGGTGAATTTTCTTCTTTCTCCTGAGCATTGTCGGCGGGTAGTTTGGTGGAAGCTGCAGACACTTGTTTCACGATTTGATCGACGCCTTGGTTAAGCAATAGTTCGCAGAATCCGAGCCCACGGGCGGTGCCCGAATGGACTGAAGCACGCACCCAAACTCGGTTGGGTAATTCGCTTAACTTTGCCGCAGAAATGCTAAACTTGCCACCGATACTTTGAACGGTCACGCGATCGATGACACGGTCGTTGGCCCGCTGATAATCTTCCGCTAAACCCTCGTTAAACTGTTGGCTGGCGACGTATTTGGTTCTCGATTTTGGTCGAAAGCCGATTCGATCGAGTGGGTGCAGCACTTCTAATTCTACGTCCACTGCTTGCGGCCCCGATGCGGGCAATTGACCGGTCACTCGGAGAGAGCCATCGGTTTGTGCCGATGCTTGCAGGCTAATGTCCGAGAATTGAGGCAGCCTTAACAGTGGATCACCAAACAGCGTCATCATTTCTGCGTGTTCATTAATCTCTTGGTCAAGAATGTCAGAAGTCGGGCTAAACAGTTTCGCCATTTGCGTCAGCATCTTTTGATAGTCGATCGGTTCGGATTGGCTTGAGTTCGCCGGGCTATCAGTCGGTTGGCTGGGCTTCGAGTCTTGCTCTTTTCGATTTTCGGTCGCCTTAAGGACCATGGATCTTTTGGCTTGCTGTACCCAAACGCCTAGTTCTTTGGGGCTATCGGTCCGGTAGGAAGTTAACATTTCAAAACCAAGTGTTGCAAGTCCGAATGGGGCGGTTACGCCTGTACCTGCCAGAACCGCGACTGGACCTGCGGGTTGAACCAACATGCTTTCGGCCAGACAGTCATTGCGGTTGGCGAATTCGCCTGTCGAACAGGCTAGAAGCAAGGCGATCGATGGCGTCGTGCCCGTTAGTTTTTCGGTGTTTTTTGTTGTAATCGTGTTCACTTCGCGATCAGGGAAGCGGGCACTATCCAATCCCCACGGCGCACCATGTCCCATGTAAACCCAAAATAATGCACCGCGATTTAGGCTGTCGAAAAACTTCTGTTGATAGTTTTCAGGGCCTGGGCAGTAGACGCTGCGCCAACTGGCATGAGTCATGTGCACGTGGTACTGGCCAGGAATCAGGTCGGTTAGCAACCGAGTGGCAGTGTTTTCAATAAGCTTGTCTTCCAGGAAGCCAAAACCGCCCACGCCCGCCACAAATTCAATTCGCTTCTTGGCAAACTGTAAGTCGGGATCGGTTTCAAAACGCAGTGTCTTGGAGATGATGGGTTGGATTTCTTCTTGGCGATCCACTGACCATCGTCCGATTGCCAGGTCGGGCGCATGGTCGCCATCTAGATCGGCATACCAATTGTCCGTCGCCACAATTTCAGGTCCGCCAAATCGCCCGCTAACTTCGCAAGGAACAAATCCCGTCGGAATTCCGTTGCGCGAAAATGCAAAGCGACTGGGGACGTCGCCCACCAACAGGACGTACTTAAGACCCAGTTTGTGCTGGCGAAGTAACAGGTCTTTCAATTGCACTGCGGTTTGTGGAGTGTCTACCAAGCCGATGGTTCGACCTTGGGCAGTGCGGTAATCCAACCACGGTCGCATGTCTTGTTGCCAGTCGGCAGGGCAAACCACAATCGTGTCCAGTTGCAGTTCCTCTGGCTGATTGCCGGGAGTCGGTGAGGAAATAATCTCTGCCCAGGCACCGGTCTGTGAATGGGGCGTCTGATGGATCGACGGTTGCCCGTCGCCCTTGTTTTGGGCCGCTTTGGGATCGCTAGGATTTTCGTCAACGGTGTTTATGCCGGCAGGAAGTTTTTCGAAAGGGTTTTCCGAATCAAGTTCCGATGCGACTTCGGCGTCGGTGCTTGCGCCGGAATCAAGAGTTTGCTCAAGGGCCAGGGAAAGTGCCGGTCGCTTGGTTTGATGGCGAACTGAGGCAGCAGAATCCGTTGCACTGGCAGGATCGAGGGATGTTTTGGGGAGCGTTGCTTGAGCCGATTTGACGTACGGTTTGATCGACAAACTAGGCACCGGCAAGCAAAGCCAAACGATCGTCCCAACGGTCGTTAACCCAATCAACGCCAGCAAGCCATAAAGAGCACTGGACCCCCAGCCGCAGCAGCGACCCCCAGCCATACCTGCGGATTCAGATTCCATGTCAGGCATTTGATTTAATGGGATTTGCTTGGCGTTGACCATTGACCTGTTCTCCACTATCGCTCTTGGCAGCCCACTTCTAAACAACCACTTCTAAACAACCACTTCTAAGCAACCGTGTCTAAACAACCACTTCTAAGCAACCGTGTCTAAGCAACCATACCGTCGTTGCCGATCGATTCGGAAATCAACCATTGGCTTTGATTTGGATTTGAATACCATTGTTCAAGCAATCCTGATCTTGGACAAGCTTGATTTGCTGCATTCAAAGGCCGATATTAGGCGTTCAAAGCTATGTGACTAGTCGCAGACATTGCTGGCGTTACCAGTAATTGGAACGCTATCACTTGTTCGTCGTCGGATTAATCTTTCGGAATATTAGGCAGTAGTTGTCTTTAAGCAACGATGGGGATTCCATTAGTTCGAAACCCGCTTCCTCAATTTCTTTTTGGAACACACTTTTGCCAGCACGGACATGGCTGATAATCCAAGCACTGCTCTTGCCTGCTTCTCGCTCGAAATCCACCACGACCATACGTCCACCGTCCTTCAAAGCACTGTGCAGTGAAGCCAGCGTGCGTTGCGGGAATTCGAAATGGTGATACGTGTCGCAGATGTAGGCCAGGTCAATTGAATTGGGAGGGAGCGTCGTTGATTTGTCATCACAAATAACGCCTACAATATTATCGATGCCGTCTTTTCTGGCGGCTAGTACAATTCGATTGACAAACGATCGGGCGATGTCCACTGCGAAGACTCGTCCTTTTTTGCCCACTTTCTCGGAAAAGATTCGAGTGAATAGTCCGGTACCTGCGCCGATATCCGCGACAACCATTCCGGGTTTCACGCCGGTCGCTTCGATAATCGCTTCGCGTTGGTCGTAGACTTCTCGCCCTTCTTTTTCGAACCGTTCGACATAGCTGGAAACGTCTGGGTCAACGAACGAATCGTTGATTCCTGGCTTCACACTTTGGTCTTGGGCACTGGCGTGTGACGAAAACATGCAAGTAAAGAATAGCCCAAAAGCTAAATAGAAAACTTGTTTTGTCATAAACCGCTCCCTTGTGGTTTGAAATACATTGAATCAACGTCTGGTTGAATCGATGGGTCGAAAACGGGCAGCCCGAAGTATAACCCGTCTAATGTCGTAAAGATGCGGCAATGCATTGATTTTGCGACCGCGGATCCAACAGCTATCCAAACGAAGAAGGCATCTTGGCGAAAAACCCAGTTCAGGCTTGCAAGAGTGCGCGGGCACCTTCTTCAAACATCTGCTGGACCAACTGTCGTCCAATAGTTTCGGCTTCCAGGATCGGACCGGCGGCCTCTTTGTAGCATCGTTTGGTGCCCGTTTCGTTCAGGATCAAGCCTTTGAAATGTATTTGTTCATTGGAGATCACCGCGTGCCCTGCGACCGGTGCGGTACATCCCGCACGAGTCTGATTTAAGAAGGCTCTTTCTGCGGTCACGCAGGCCATAATTTCTGGATTATTGAGTTTGGAAACGGCTTCTATCGTTTGCGTATCATCGGCTCGAGTCTCCAAACCTAAAGCGCCCTGTCCGACGGCACTTAGCATTTGGTCCAATTCTAAAGCTTGGGTGATTCGATCCGACATTTGAAGTCGCTTCAATCCCGCGCACGCCAATATGATCGCGTCGTAGTCTTGTTGGTCCAGCTTTCGCAAACGAGTATCAACATTACCGCGCAGATCCAAAATTTGAAGATCAGGCCGTAGCCACTTTAATTGAGCAGCTCGTCGGAGACTGCCCGTGCCCACTTTTGCGCCGTCAGGCAATTCTGCTAACGAACGGAATTGATTCGAAACGAACGCATCGCGAACGTCTTCACGCTGGGGCACGGCTGATAAGGCTAGGCCATCCACTGGGTCGGTCGGCAGGTCCTTTAGGCTATGAACCGCCAAATCGATCTCATTGTTTTGCAGGCCCAGTTGCAATCGTTTGGTGAACAGTCCATCGCCGCCTAGTTCACGCAGCGATCCCATCAGAACATCCCCATCGGTCGAGATAGGAACCAGTTGGACGTCAAAGCCAAATTCTTGGAGTCGCGTCGCTGCCCAATTCGCCTGCCACATTGCCAATTGACTGGTTCGAGTTCCCAAGCGAATCATTCTTACGATACTTTCAATGAGCAATAAAGAATCAACGGTCAGCGAAAATAGGATTCAGAACAGACGTAACTTCCAAGAGAGCTATTGTGCTTTATCGAGAGTCGTGGGCGACTTGGCTTTTACTAAGGAAGCGAGGTTCTCTTGTCCCTGTCCGCTGATTCTTTGACCTTGTAATTCAATTGCGTCGGTGCCAGTGAATTGCATATTGGGAACAACCACACCACAGGAGACACAAAATTGGATCGCTTGATCCATCGTGATGTTCAGGTCGATCGTTTCACTTTTGGGAACCGTGACCGTAAAACCAGTCGCAGGCATCGGCGAGGTCGGCACCAGGACTGTGACTACCGGTTCATTAGCCGCGGCTCGGATGTCTAGCATGCCTTCGCCTGTGACAAAACCTAATGACCAAATACCTTTTCTAGGATATTCCAATGCTACGATTCTGCGGCATTGAATATCAGTTTCCGTGAATGCAAAATCGGTCACCTGTTTCACTGAAGAATAGACGTTGCGAATCAAGGGCACCCTATTCACAACCGCTTCAGCATAATTCCAAAACATCTTGCCAAAACCAACGGCCAAGGTCTTGCCCGAAAGGTACAGCAGCATCACAAACGCAACAAGGAACAGCGGAATTATGATCTCGCGCCGTAGGAAACGCATTTGAACATATCGATCGTAATAGGCGGCTGCGGTAATCGGATTTTCACGACCTGGATTTAGTTCGACCGCATCGTAAACTTCCATCGGGATCCAGAACTTCTTAACCTTCACCAGGACGATGTTATTGTCTGCTTGATACAGTTCTAGACCGTCAACTTTCTCATAGCGGTCGCTATCGGCTTTGAGACTTTCGATCAGAAGTTTCATGTCCGCATCAGCTCGGATGTCCGCGATTCCCCAAGCGATGAAGTATCGGGCGGAAGCTTCCATCGGGCGTAAGACGTAGGAATCAATCGTATTCCAAGCCCACAAGAATAAGACGATGGTCAATAGCGGTGGCAACACGACAGCTAGGCCGCGAATCACGGCCTTGCGAAACGGAACCAGCGTTATACTCCAAAACCCCGTCTTGTCTGCCGCCGAGGCGGTTGGGTCTGACGCCGAATCTTCCGAAGTTTGCCCTGAATCTGGCACCGTTGGGTCTAGTGAACGATTTTCAGGATTTGGATCGTCTTTAGACATCTTTTGGGGGTCCATTTGAGAACAAAACTTTGGCGGCAGGTTCTTTTTTAGTAGGTGCAACAGTGCACTCTATCATACGGCGAAGTCTAGGTGCGGGGACACCCCAACCTGGAGCGCATTCCAGGGCTTATTGCGAATCAGTTACCGAAGGCCGACGTTCCACTGGTTTCCCCGGAACATCATTTAGCGTTTCTTACAGAGATTCGTTATGAAGTACTTCGCGGTTGATTATTTTTTGAAGATCAGGAAAAGATTAGGGCAAGTCGCTCAAAAGAAAATTGTAAATTCGCTGCTGGCCGTCATCACGCTTTGCATGACCAACGGCAGGACGGAGCCTGCGGGCGAATGTTCCTCAACGGATCCTAGTTTCGCCCTGCCCTGGCCACCACCGCGACCGCAATTCGCTTTGCGCCAGCCTTGCGGCAAAGTATGGCGGCTTGGTTAACGGTTGCGCCTGTGGTCATGACATCATCAACGATGATCACGGACTTTCCCGAAAGTTGACCTTGATGCCGAGTTAACGAAAGCGATTTTTGGACATTGGTGATGCGTTGGGCTGCGGTCAAGGTTCCTTGCTTCTGAGTGTAACGTTGGCTGCACAACACATTTCCAAGGATCGGTAAATTTAAACGATCTTGGATGCCCAACGCGATTTGATGGGCTTGGTTGAATCCTCGGCTAAGATGCCTGCGCCAATGAATCGGCAAGGGGACCAATTGATCACAGTCCTCCAGCCATTGGCATTGGGCTAGTTGATTTGCCAGCAGTTTGCCCGCTTGGAAGGCATCTGCTGAATGGTAAGCCCGCTTCAGTTGGTAAACATGATCCCGCCAGCGACCTTCATAAGCACCCACGGCCACGGTTCGATCGAACGTCCATTTTCGTTTCCGGCAATCTGGGCAGCCAGGCAGAGTAAATCTTCGTTGAGCGATAGGAACCCGTTTGTCGCCGTCGATGCGATAGGGCATGCGAGCGGCGCAGCGAAAACAACTGCCTTCCACCGGGGTGATAACCTCGTGACGACAGGCCGTGCAGTACATCGCTTCCGCGAAAGCGACGTCGACTTGCCGGTCACAAAGATGGCAAAGCGGCGGAAAGACCAAGTCGGTGAAGCCTTCAAGCAATCGCTGCCCAAGGTCTTTGAGCCTAGTGGTTAAGATTACTTCTGCTACAGGTGGCATCTTGATTCCCCAGTCCCCAAGAAAATTAGCCATCAAACATCTGCCGTTATTCTTAACCACAGCAAATCCGAAAGCAAGTGACAGCCTTGGAACTAGCAGCTGATTAGGATTGTAGGCTTGAGCGGCCTAACCATACGAAAACAGCCGCATCATCCAAGCTTGGATCATGCGGCTGTCTATTGATTTCGATCGATTGACGGGCGGAATCAATCTAAGTTTGTCACTGGGCCGATCGCTTTCAAAGGTTCAAGAGTTAACACTTGAAACGAGTCTGAAGGCAAGCAGCAAGCCATTTTTTGTCAATCGAGCCAAACGGCTAGTCGAAAGAAGACTAACTTTGACGACGACGACGCGCGGCCAAACCAACCAAGCTCAAAACTGTCAAAGCAGCAAATGAAGTCGGTTCAGGCACGGCGGTCAAATCGCTGAAAGCAGTCACGACAATCAAATTGTCAATTGTGATGGTTTCGTTAACAGTAGAGTTGGACTGACGGAAATAGAAGGCATCAACGTCAATATCATTAGCGCTCGAAACGATGGATGTCGAGCCTTCTGAAGCTGGGTCAATCCAAAGACTTGCAATACCCGTGTCACCATCAAAACCAATAACCGCGCGATAATTTGTACCAAAAACCAAATCGGCTCCCCAAACTGACTCTGCTACATTCGAGGATCCAATTCCCACACTAAAGTCACCGCCATTCAAAGCTTCAACAATGTCCATCCGCGCCGTAAAAGTTGATCCGCCAGTTCCAAAGTGGGCAAAGTACTCATAGTCACCACCGGCAGCCGGGGCGGCAGCGTTAACAGAAAAATCGAAAGCAGCGAAAACCGTGCCGGTTGAGATGGTTTGACCCAAAAGGCGGTTCACGTCTTCTGTTTGTGAGTCGGCCAGCGTGATTTCGCCACCAGCGACTTGAATTTGTTCAGCAGTTCCGCTGTGACTCGACCATGCAGCGTTACTACTTAGTGCACCGTCAGCATAATCGAAGCCGTCGGTGAACAAAATATCTGCGTTAACCTGGGATGTGGCGGCTATGCCGACTAAAGCTGCAACCAAAAACTTACGTAACATTACCTTTTGCTCCTTGGGAGTGGTCAATCAAATTGTGATTGAATAAGTTGGGCCCCGAGTGACAAACCTCTGGGGAAATCAAGAGTGACAAGACTCTTCAAAAATATCGTTACTTCACCCGACCCCTCAAATTGTAGTTACTTCGCCCAAATTAACAGGCCCCCATTTCAGTCTTTTTGTGTCAAGATTTGATGAAGATGCCCATCCGCAACGGGCCCCATTCCGGTGCGGGATCACCCCAGCGGAGGTCTCTGTCCGTCATGGCCTGCCCAGTTTTTGACCAATTGGTGGAATTCACTCCCTTAATTCCCGACGGATGCGAGGATTCTAGCAGAAAGTGTATGCTTTAAGCTTTGTGCCGCTGATTGTAAAACGATCGTTTGGCGCGGCGGTGTATCGAGATCACCGAAGTTGGGGCAAGAAGCGCAGCGGCGACAAAGTTGGTTCAAGCGAAAATTTTTTTCGCATTCTGGGCTGTTTCCAAGGTCGACACCTTTAGCATGGTGGGTTCCGCCTTCTGGTAACCCACATGATTTGTGAAAATGACTTCTGGAAAATTGATTGCCAACTAGATGATACTGGCGGCCTTTTAGGCGTTTTCTAGTTTTTTCTTGACGGTGGTTCGATGCAGTCCTAGGCGGCGGGCGGCCGCTTGATATTGCTGGCCTGACTTTTCAAAAGCCGCTTGCAAGAGCGGCGGTTCGATGATTGCCAGTAGACGTTCATGTAGCGGCCGCAGGTCGTCTTTCTCCCATTGGCTAAGTGTCCATTGGCGTACCAGATCGGCCATCAGCGATTCGGTCTGGCCATCGCTTAATTGTTCAAGTCGTTTGGCAAGTTTGGCGGTAGCATCCGTCGCTGCGGCGTCGGGATCGTCTGGCAGATCTGCGGCGGTTAGCTGGCTGCCACGAGCCACCACCGCGGCATGTTCGATTGCCATTTTTAATTGGCGAACGTTACCCGGCCATCGTCGGCGTTTAAGTTCGTCCAAAAAGTCTGCGGAATAAACCAGTGAATGGTCGGGGCGAAGTCGACTAAGAAAGGTAGTGACCAACGGCCCCAAGTCATCAACCCGCTCCCGCAGCGGCGGCAGTGGGATTTCGAACGAACAGATTCGATAGTACAGGTCGTGCCGAAATTGATTGGCAACAACCTTCGCGCCCAGGTCTTGGTGCGTGGCACAGATCAGGCGAAAGTCAACTTGGACGCTTTGGTTTGAGCCCACAGGGGTGACTTCGCCAGAATCTAGGACCCGGAGTAGTTTGACTTGAACTTCCAGCGGAATATCTGCCACTTCGTCTAAAAACAGAGTACCGCCTTCAGCCTGTTGGATCAGGCCCATGCGTTGAGTCGTTGCGCCGGTGTAGGCGCCTGCGACATGTCCAAACAATTCGCTTTCGGCCAAAGCAGGATTTAACGCAGCGATATTTACGGGAACGAACGGGCGATCGCTGCGACGTCCAAATCGATGAATCGCTCGCGCGGTCAATTCTTTTCCCGTACCACTTTCACCGGCCAGTAAAACCGGAGTATCGTTGGTGGTGGTCAAGGCAATTTGTTTGAAGACCTGTTGCATTGCCGGCGATTGTCCTACCAGCCCTGTAGGACTTTGGGCAACCACCGCCGCCTCTTTTATGATCAGCGGCGCATTCAATGCTTGCTTCAGGGTTTGACGAACATTCTGCAGATCAAAAGGTTTCACAATATACTCAAACGCGCCTGCTTGAACGGCAGAAATCGCGGTCTGCAAGTCACCAAAAGCGGTGACGATTACGATCGGAATTTTCCCAAAGCGTTGATGGAATTTGGCGACTGCAGAAATGCCGTCTTGACCGGGAAGACGGACATCCAAAATCATTACGTCTGGATGCGCTAGTTCCGGGTCCTGATCGAACATTTGCATCGCAGATTCAACGCTGCTTGCGGTCTGACTGGCGATACCCAGTTGCGCGCAAAGTTGGCTTAGTCCCCAGCAGATACTTTCTTCATCGTCGATAATTAACGCCGTTTGGTTCATGTTATTGATAATCATTTGTGGCACTTACGTCAGGGGGATAGCGTTGCGTTGCCAATGGGCTGGGCCAAAGAAACGTGGTAGCAACCGGACTATTTCTAGGGTGGGAACGTCTCGCTTAACGGCAAGCGGACCTGAAATCGAGTCGCCGAATTAGGCGGATCGATCCGTTCCCATTGAATGGTGCCTTGGTGCTCTTGAACCAGTTGCTGCGTCAAATACAGGCCTAGACCGACGCCGTTTGGTTTGTGGGTTACGAACGAATTGAAGATAGAATCTTGCACGCTTTGGGGCGGGCCAGGTCCAGAATCCTCGACCGTAAGGTATGCGAACGTCAAGTCGCAGTGCAATTCTACAGCCACGTAATGATTTTCCCCGTCACGACTTGCCGTCAAGGTGTTTGGTTCTTCCGCAGGTGGCAATCCGGGCTCACTCGCGGCCTCCAATGCATTGTTGAGCAAGTTCATTGCGATTTGTTCCAGGTCGTCCACCGAAGCCCTGACCCAGGCATTTTCGGCAGTAATTTTCAGTTGCAAATGCAGGCCCAAATGTTTGGCCGCCGGCGATAACAGTTCTGACATTTCTCGCAGGATCGGGACCCAATCGCTGCAGTTCGTCACCGCCTGCCTGGCCCCTGGTTCGTCCAGCGATAAGAACCTTTGGATATACTTGTCCATCAGTGATAGCTGCCTTATCGCAACGCTAAGATTTTCCTCAGTCTTGGGATCATCGTCCCGGGCAGACTGGCACAATTGTATTGCCATTCGGCAACCGGTGGCTGAGTTGCGAAGTTTGTGGGCCATTCCGCTGCCTAAATGAACCATCGTCTGTAAACGTTCTTTTTGGCGAACTTCGGTTTCAAACGATCTTAGCTGTTCTACCATTCGATTGACCGCTTCGGAAAGCTCTCGGACTTCATCGTCTCGCTGCGGCAATTTCAGTAGGTTCCATTTTCCGTCGGCAATTAATTCCACTTGTGTCTTTAAACGGGAAAGCGGACGCGTAAACGTCGCAGCTAAGAGCGTGCAGACGGCTGTGACAAGCGGCAAGGCCAGCAAGCCACCTAGCAGCGGTGGACCCAGGTTCTGCCACCAAAGTTGGTTGTAGTCGGCTTGCGAATAAAGCACATGAATGGTGATTTGATTGGCGATCGAATCGGTGGCTCTGAGACTACCACTGGCAACCGAGTTGGGCAGACCACTGGAAATCAGTTGAGGAATTCGTCGAACGGTAATCGAATGGAAATATCGCTGCCCCTGAATCTCCACCTCTTGGTTTAGGCGGCCAGCTTCCAGGTCGATGTGCGAAGCTTGGTCCTGCGATTGTTGAAGCAATTTCAGTCCGGCAATCGCTTCGTTGGACAGTAGACTTAGTGAAGAATTCGTTCGATTGTTTGTAGAATTAAAAACCACGAAGTCCGCACCCGAAAGCGTTTTCATGTCGCTCAGGACCGTTTCAGTCAGCGGGAACTTGGACTGGGCCAACATTTGAGATACCCGTTGCAGGTTTCCCCCGACCTGTTGGCGATATCCGTTGATGACAACATATAAGTTGAATGCAGTCAGCCCCACCACGGCCGAAACCGCAAGGCCCAGCATCGGCCAAAGGATTTGAAATCGAAGTGGAACTCTCAACGGGCAAATCCTACGGTTCGAAGCCGCGACGGGCTGCAATGGTTGTCGAAAAAATACACCGGTTGTCGATTTGATCGACACGGCGGACGCTTGTTCAATCGTACTTGGTCGATCGATCGGTGCAACTTGGGCGGGTCGCAGTTTGGCCAAGCCAGAGGGGTAAATCCAAAAATAACGCTAACAAACGACCAGTGTAGAGCGTTGCGGGCCCTTTGCGGATTGAATCGGGAATGCAAAAGCATGGATTTTTCGGGCGACCGAGGTCGGAACGGCACAAATGTTGCAATGTTGATGCCAAGTACCAGGAAAATCGCTGGAAAAATCGGTCGCTGTGGCAAACGCCAGTTGCCCATGATTAGGATAGTTTTTTCGCTTCTGGTCCCTAATGGCTATGTTTGCCAGACGCTGGAACGGGCTCTTCGAAGTGTTCCAAACTTTCCTAGATGGCAGCATCGAGTTAACCGCCGTGCGTTGATATTGAAACAGGACCAAACGTCAAATGAATGCAATGGCAACCCACCAGCTACCCCCGCACATGCGACATACCGTAACTCCGAACACGGCATATCGGACTTCAGGGATGATCCATCACAGCCCCTTTCAAATCAACCATAGTCGTTCGCGGTTTGGATTTACTTTGGTCGAGCTGTTGGTCGTCATCGCGATTATTGGCATTCTGATGGGGCTATTGTTGCCGGCGGTGCAGATGGCTCGCGAGGCTGCGAGGCGAACTTCTTGTCAAAACAACTTGCGGCAAATCGGATTAGCCCTATTGAACTACGAATCGGCTAAGCACAAGTATCCACCCAGTTTTGAAATCACGTCGGGTTCGGTGCTAACCGGAAACAATGGTTCGTGGTCAATTCATGGACGACTGTTGCCGTACATGGAACAAGGCAATGCCTATTCCGTTGTTGATTTGAAAGTGGCTTGGGACGCTCAAATGACAACTGGCGTACCCACGCTTAGGATTGCATCTTATCTTTGTCCCAGCGAAGTCAACGACGTTGTGCGAATCAAGAATGGCGCACCCTTCGTTTATCCTCAGACCTATGGTTTTAACATGGGAAGTTGGTTGATCTATGATCCTGCGACAGGAAAACAGGGCGACGGTCCGTTTTTTGTGAACAGCAAAGTTAGGGTGGCAAATGTGGTCGATGGGACCAGTAACACGATGCTGGCGACCGAGGTAAAGGCCTTCACTTCGTACATTCGAAATACTGCCGATCCAGGCGCTGTTGCTCCGGTGGATCCCAATGCGTTCACTGGATACTCGGGAGACTTGAAGTTGGGACCAGATACCAATAGCAATACCGGCCATACCGAGTGGCCTGACGGGCGAGTGCATCATTCGGGATTTACTACGGTGTTTACGCCCAACACCAAGGTCAACTACACCTACAATGGACAGTTGTACGATATTGACTTCAATTCCGTGCAAGAGGGCCGCAGTTCGAATCAGCCCACTTACGCGGCAATCACAGCGCGAAGCTACCACACCGGCGGAAGCGTGAACTCGACTCTCTTGGACGGATCAACTCGTTCGATCAGTGAAGACATTGAGCTAAGTGTGTGGCGCGCCTTAGGAACCGTCAAAGGCAAAGAGATGATCAATTCGGATTCACTGTGATTCCTTTGAGTGGTCCCTCTGTGCCAAGATAGCTGAGACAACATTGAAGTTTCTAATTAAGCTTGAGGGCTTGGAGAACTTTGATGTCAGATCCTGGGAAAAAAGCAGATAAAATATCGTCGGAAGTATCGGAACGTGCCACTCGCCGCCGTTTTACTTTGGCTTACAAGCAGCGGATCCTTGCCGAGGCCGACCAGTGTGACTCGCCGGGAAAGGTGGGG
>Ga0209390_10000841_pt1 | contig 61230 bp, 61 predicted proteins | sample BON01_FD_187212 | JGI IMG/M metagenome (GOLD analysis project Ga0209390, IMG submission 187212) | Freshwater microbial communities from Lake Bonney liftoff mats and glacier meltwater in Antarctica - BON-01 (SPAdes) (version 2) | ecosystem: Environmental > Aquatic > Freshwater > Ice > Glacier...
TTTGAGTTTTGAAATTTCCCATGACCCTCGGCTACTGCACCAACATCCACCCCGCGGAAACCTGGGCTGAAACGCTCCACGCCCTCAATACCCACGTCATGGCGGTGCGCGACCGCCTACTGGAATCAGGTGAGCAACCTGCGGATCAGTCCTACCCCATCGGCCTGCGGCTCTCCGCCGTGGCGGCGCAGGAACTGCTCGCGGGAGACAGGCTCGCGAGTTTCCAAGATTGGCTCGCGGAGAAAAACTCCCACGTTTTCACAATCAACGGCTTCCCCTACGGCTCCTTCCACGGCACCCGGGTCAAGGAACAGGTCTTTCTCCCCGACTGGACCAGCCAGGAACGCGTCGATTACACCAAAAACCTTTTCAGCATCCTCGCCACAATCGCCCCGAAAAATGTCGGCGGCTCGGTCTCGACCCTGCCCGGCTCCCACAAGACCTTCCACGCCGAGGAAGCGCCGATCCGCAAAAACCTCATCGAGATGGCCTACTTCATCGAGGATCTAGCGCAGCAGCACCAAGTCGACCTCCACCTCGGGCTCGAGCCCGAACCCCTCGGCCACTTCGAAAACACCACGGAGACCCTAGCCTTTTTCCAAAGGCTCAACCACCAAGCGCAGTCCCCCACGATCATCGGGAAGCGCATCGGCCTGAACTTCGACTCCTGCCACTTCGCCATCGAATTCGATGACGCTGCGCCATCCCTCGATGCGATCAGCCATGCCGGCATCCGGCTCTCCAAGATCCACCTTTCAAACGCCCTCTCGCTCAATCCCGCCGACCCCGCCGCCATCGATGCGATCCGGAAATACGACGAGCCGACCTATTTTCACCAGGTCATCGCCCGCCGTCCGGATGGCTCGTTGGAGCGCTTCCTAGATCTTCCGGTGTTCCTGGCAGCGGTCGCTGCGGAAAAAGTGAATCCATCCGAGTTCACCGAAGCCCGGGTTCATTTCCACATCCCGCTAGACGCACAGCCGGAGTTCCCGCTCGCCTCAACCCACAGTCACGTTGAGCAGACCCTGACATGGTGTAAAAAACATCCCGCCGCCTGCCAACATTTCGAGATCGAAACCTATACGTGGGGCGTCCTCCCCGGAAATCTCCAGCGCCCCGTCGAGCAGCAAATCGCCGCGGAATATCGCTGGGTACTCGGGCAACTCAAATTTTCTTCCACTGATCACTGATCACTGCACACTAGCCACCTCACTCCACACCATGAACAACAACAAGATTACACTCCACACCACCGCCGGCGACATCGACGCCACTTTTTACTCCCCCAAAACCCCGCTGACTTGCGCGAACTTTCTCAATCTCGCCAAGCGCGGCTACTACGATGGCATCGCCTTCCATCGGGTGATTGCAAATTTTATGATCCAGGGCGGCGATCCCACCGGTACTGGCAGCGGCGGCCCGGGCTACAAGTTCGCTGACGAGTTCCATCCGGAACTCCGCCACCGCTCACCCGGCGTATTCTCCATGGCCAACGCCGGTCCCGGCACCAACGGATCTCAGTTCTTCATCACCCACAACGCCACCCCGCATCTCGACGGAAAACACTCCGTATTCGGTCAGGTCACCAACGGCCAGGACGTCATCGACAAGATCAAACAAGGCGACAAGATCACCTCGATCACCATCCACGACGACACCACTGATCTATTCGAAGACCAAAAGGACAACATCGAACACTGGAACTCCATCCTCGATAAAGCCTGATTCAATCAATTGTTTAATCTCTCATTTCAGAGCCGCAGTTCTTCACTTCGAGTTTAAAATTTAGAGTTTAAAGTTTCCCCGCACCATGCTCCTCGACGTCCAAAACCTCACCACCCGCTTCCACACCCGCAACGGCATCGTGCATGCCGTCGAGGATGTCTCGTTCCGGGTGCAGCGCGGCGAGACTCTTGGCATCGTCGGGGAGTCAGGATCGGGAAAATCAGTCACCTGCTACTCCCTGCTCGGCCTGATCCCCACCCCTCCGGGCCGCATCGTCAGGGGCACGGCGATGTTCGACGGAGTCGATCTGCTCAATGCCACCCGCAAGCAAATGCGCGGCATCCGCGGCAAGCGGATCTCGATGATTTTTCAGGATCCGATGACCTCGCTAAATCCCTACATGAGGATCGTCGACCAGCTCACCGAACCTCTGGCGCTGCATGAGAACATCAAAGGTAAAGCCGCTCGCACCAAAGCGATCGACGCCTTGGCCGAAGTCGGCATTCCCGAACCGGAAAAGCGCATCGATTCTTTTGCCCACGAATTTTCAGGCGGCATGCGTCAGCGGGTCATGATCGCCATGGCCCTGATCACCAAACCGGAACTTCTAATTTGCGATGAACCCACGACAGCCCTCGACGTCACCGTCCAGAAGCAGGTCCTGGATCTGATCAAGGACAGACAGAACGAACTCGGCACCTCAATTATTTTCATCACCCACGACCTCGCCGTAGTCTCCGAAGTCTGCGACCACGTCAACGTGATGTATGCGGGCCGCATCGTGGAAAACGCTACCCGTCAGGAGCTTTTCAGCAATCCCCTGCACGCCTACACCCGTTCTCTACTAAAATCCATCCCCGCTTCGCAACCCAAAGGCCAGCCCCTGATCACCATCCCCGGCCTACCGCCAAATCTCGCACATCCTCCCGAAGGTTGCGCCTTTCAACCCCGCAACCTCCTAGGCAAACCCGAGCTCTGCGTCACCGATCACCCACCCGAACTAGCGGAAATCAGCACCGAGCACTTCGTCCAAAACTGTCCGGGTTGTTTGGCAACCGCCTAAACAAGGTGTTCATTCCCCCACGGCCGAAGTCTGTTTACTCCAATTCTATTTCTGCCAGATTTCCCATTCCCTTTTTTTCCCCCACCGACGGCCTCCACGTAGGAACTCCTCCGGATCTTCCACCATCCCGGCACGCGCCGGATTGAGATCAACGCGAGCCGCCATCGGCCGCACCGCCGTCCCACTTTCCACAGCCGAGCGCAGCGAGTCGGAGGGACTCGGAAACTTCAAATATATCCCTCAATCACACTTTTGAATCGCTCTTCCCAAAGGGTTCCCGTCCGATTGTGGTTTCGGTGAACCACCGCGTGAATCGTTGCAGCATCGATTTCATGGCCTCGCTCCGGCTATACATCCTGTATGTGAAACGCGCGTATGCAGACTGATTCGTCCTTTTGAATACGTTTATCGTAGCGCGAGCTGATGTTTTTCGGTCAAGCCGTCGAGCATCATGGTCAATATCGTGGAGGCCATGCTGTAATCAGGAATGCCCAGTGCTTTTCCAGTCATCGAGTCATAGTGTTCGCTGAGCCCATGCTTGATGGCATTGGCCACTGTCTTGTCGGCAATGTCAGCCGCTAGTTTTTTATGCCCATAATCGGCAAGCCCCGAGGAAATTTGATAATTAGTCGGTGGCCAAACATCCCCGCGCCAGAAGGCACCTGGCTTCCATCGTTCATCGCTGGGGTCTACCGTAGGGACTGGGAGTGGTGTCTGCCAGATAGGTGAGCCCAGCACTTCTGCCATTCTTGCTGCCATCGCTTTCGTGGGCGCGCCCGCGCTTAGCGGTGTCCAACTGCCAATGGTGGTAACTGGAATTTTTTCAAGTGTGTCTCTTTTTACAGAGAGGAAAGAACCTGCTTTCTCGTCCCACATGTGATCGCGCATACCCTGCACGCCCTTATCTGCGCGTTCGGTGCATCGTTTTGCCATGCCGTGATCACCGGCGAGTGTCGCTAATCGCGCTAAACTTTTTTCCGCCATGATCAGGTAGGCATTGTTCCCGGGAACGCAGGTATCGGAATACCACATCCCCTCATCAGAGCCTTTACGCACGGGATGCTGCGTCATTTTCATATCATCCATGTTGCATTCATAGTCGAAAGTCTCCCACTTCGCGTGTTGCAACTTACCGGTATAAGCCCCTAGGCAGATCAAGCCGTTGTTATGAAGGTCGCGCTCCCGCCAAAACCACTGATGGAAACGCTCCAAGGGCAGGAGTGAATTCTTCACTAATTCAAGGTCGCCATTTCTTTTGTAAACTCGCTCAAGTCCCCAGGCAATAATGGGAATCTGGGAGAATTGGCGGACCGCCTGTGGCTCGGTTTTAATCGCTACAGTGATCATGTCCTTGGCATAGTCCGGAGCCGTTTCATTCCAGCGATCTTGGAAATCCCAGTAGTTTTGGAAAACCCCGCGGATGGTTTCTTTTTTGTCTGGAAGGATGCTGAGTAGATCTACTACAAACATCGTATCCCAGATCCACTGACCACGGTAGTGGGGTTCGCCAGCAATGATCCAATCGTGATTCAATGGGGGCTGGGGCTTACGCACTTTATCCAACACGCATTTTTCCATCACTCGTCGTGCTAGTGCTAGTGCCTGCGGATTATCCGAAATAAACAGATCCTGGTAATCAGTGCCTGTTTCCGCGCTCAAACGAGTTGGAAAAAAACAAGCAATCGAGGTAGCGGCAGAACTGTGAAAAAAATGGCGACGATTCATGTGTTTTCGATATTGTTGAAGAGACTAAGGTCGATAACGAAAATTAAAAGTGCTCTTATTACCTAAGGATCAATGAAAAAACCTTTAGAAAATGCCCAAAATTTTCCGGTGTAAAATTCCGATATGCCTTCTAGTCGATCCCTTTGAATATGTGTCCCTTCGAATAGTCTTTGAGACGCATGCCCTGCCGTGCGGCAGTGGCTTTAACATCGCGAAACAGGGGATCAGGAAGTTCAATGGTCGTGCGCACAAAAGCATATCCCCATTTTTCCACACTTCTTCAAACGCTGAATGACCAAGGTTCCGTTTTGGTTTGCCTCACGCTGCCATCGGCACGAGGATCTTCGCAGTGAAGATACCTAACATCCTTCTGTTTGCCGCTGCCGCCGGTGCGCTCCATGCCGCCGAACCCATAGCCCTTTTCAACGGGAAGAACCTCGACGGCTGGCATGCGGATATCCCCGCAGCCGACGACAAGGAAAACAAAAACCCAAGCTTTATCGTCCGCGATGGACTGCTGGTGTCACTGGGCAGCCCGGGTGGGCACTTGCTCACCGACAAGGAATACTCCGACTACACACTCACCGTCGAATATCGCTTTTCCGATAAGCCCGGCAACTGCGGGATCCTCGTGCACGCCTCAGACCTTCGGGCGCTCTACGATATGTTCCCGAAATCCATCGAGGTGCAGATGATGAACAAGAGCGCTGGGGATTTCTGGTGTATCCAGGAAGATATCGAGGTTCCGGACATGGAGAAACGCCGCCCCCATAGGGAAGGCCAGAAATTCGGGGGAGCCAAGGAAGACGCCCGCCAGATCCTCAACCTCACCGATGGCTCCGAGAAACCGGTCGGCAAATGGAATACGATGATCATCGAAGCCCGCGGCAACGAAATCATCGTCCATGTCAACGGCGACCTTGTGAACCACGGCAAGAACGCAACCGCCACCAAAGGCAAGATCGCCCTCCAGGCCGAGGGCTCGGAGGTTGAGTTCCGCAAAGTCGAGCTCACGCCTCTGGCGAAAGATTGAGGCGTCAGGTGTTTGCTCACGCAAGATCCTCGAACCATCCGCCTCTTGCGCTTACCCATTTGCCTTTCTTGATCACTTTGGAAAAGCCGAGCCCTTCCTTCGCTGCGGCTTCAAAGACTTCCCATGCCTGAGTGGCAAGGATGCCGGAAACCACCAAGTCTCCTCCCTTGCCCAAAGACTTCGCGATCACCGGCCAGGCTTCGATGAGCACGGTTGAGAATAGATTCGCTGCGATCACGTCGTAGCCTTTTTTACGCGGTTTCCACTTTAGTACGTCCTGATCTTTAATGGTGATCTCGGGAGTGTCGTTACGCTCCGCGTTTCGCTTTGCCACGGCCACGGCGAAAGGATCGAAATCACAGGCCCAGACTTCACCCGCTCCTAGCTTGCTGCCGGCGATTGCGAGCAGGCCACTCCCCGTTCCTAGATCTGCGACGCTCCACTTCGTATCTTTCCTTTCCCTCGCGATATCGACGAGGAAACGCAGGCAGGTCGAAGTCGTAGCATGATCCCCTGTCCCGAAAGCCATCTCTGGGGGGATGATGATGAGTTCCCGCTTCGGGTGTTCTTTACGCAGCTTGGCAAGCTTCCGTTCATTGGTTTCCGCAGTGACCAGAAATACGTCCCTGACTTTCAACGGCTTCGGCGGCTCTGGAGCCTTTTTCCAATCCGCATCTTTGACCTTCCTTATCGACCCTCCGAACTGCCCGAAAATCGCATCCGCCTCTTTTTTCGTTCCGCAATAAACCTGCAATCGGACTGACTTCCCACCTTTGATATATTCCATGACGAAATTGGCATTCCCAGAGAAACGCTCCTCCCAGGCATCAATCCACTGCGCACCCGACAATTTCGACCAAAGATACATAAGCGGGAACCATCTCTGTTACTCGCTACGATGCAAGCACGGAGAGGCGTCCCGCTGAGCGTCTGCGTAGCCAGAGCTCCCTCGTTCTCGATTCTTACCCGGCGGCCAGCGACACGCCGCTCCAGTAAAGACCCGCAGCTCTACAAAAAAAGCCACCGGAAACCGGTGGCTGAAAAATGGAGCGGGCGATGAGATTCGAACTCACGACATCCACCTTGGCAAGGTGGCGCTCTACCACTGAGCTACGCCCGCGTCGCAATGCGCGTGCGGAGTTGTTACCCTACCGCCGATTCCAATCAAGAGAATTTTGGCTAAATTTTGAAAATTTTTCCTACACACTTTCGCCTTGCGGCTCTACCCATTCATATACAGATCATGTCAGACAAGCTCGCCCAGATTATCGCCACGAAACACCAGGAAGTCGAAGCCCTCCTGCCCCGCGCCGGACACCTCCGTGCCGCCGCGCTCCAACGCAACGAATTCCGTGGCTTCCGCGCCGCGCTCGACCGCGGTCCTCACCACCTGGCCCTGATTGCCGAGGTAAAGAAAGCCTCACCATCCGTCGGCCTGATCGACCCCAACTTCGATCCGATCCGCCAAGCCGGGCTTTACATCGACGGCGGCGCGTCCTGCCTGTCTATCCTCACCGATGAGAAATATTTCCAAGGCTCGCTCGGCTACCTTTCGAAAATCTCCGAATTCTCCCCCATCCCCTTGTTGAGAAAGGATTTCACGATCCATGAAACGCAGATTTACGAGGCAGTAATCGCCGGGGCGGATGCGATCCTCCTGATTGTCGCCGCTCTCGATGATGAGCTTTTAAAACGCCTCTACAGCGAAGCCAAATCCCTACAGCTCGACGTTCTCGTCGAAGTCCACGACCTCCCGGAAATGGAGCGCGCCCTCAATCTCGGCGCGGATCTGATTGGCATCAACAACCGCAACCTGAAAACCTTCGAGGTCGATATGGCGACCACCGAACGCCTCGCCGAGGAAGTCCCCGACGAGGTAATCCTCATTTCCGAAAGCGGGATCAAGACACACGACGACGCCCTGCGTGCCCTGCGGGCCGGAGCGAACGCCCTTCTGATCGGTGAAACCCTGATGCGCGCCAGTGACCCCGCCCGCGAGATCGAGGATTTCCTCGCCCTCAGCGAGTAATTCTATACCGCATTTGCGGTTCCTGATGCATCACATACCTTAGCTACTATGTCAGAGAAAAATCATCCCGAAGCCTCTCCCGAAAACCATCTCGATGATGAGGACTTGAAACGCGCCGAAAAGAATACCGATAGAGAAGCCCCGCTCACCGCAACCGAGGAAGACGCCTACGTCCCCGATACCGAGTTGAGAAATCCTACGGAAAAAGCGAAGAAATCCGCCCAGAAAAACGATCCGACAGCCAGTCGCTCCCAGACTTCCTGATACGCTCGGTAAGCCACGAGAATTAGATCGAATTAGCCCCTTAGTCATGCCTCAAATAGCCTTATGACCATACCACTCCAAAAGCTTCTTCCCTTGTTCCTCGCAGCCGCCTTCTCGCTACCCGTCTCAGGCAACGAGGTTTTCGCCAAAATCACCGGAACCGAAGACGGCTGGCGACCCTTGGTTGAAAAAGATTTCGTCGCGGTCAACAGCGCGGATGACACCTGGAAATTCGACGATGAAAACGCAACCGTCACCTGCACCGGACAGCCCATCAGCGTGATCCGCACCGAAAAAGCTTTTACCAACTTCGAACTCGTCGCCGAGTGGATGCACGAGAAACCCGCTGGAAACTCGGGAATTTTCGTTTGGACAAGTAAGGCATCTCTCGACGCGCTGACCAAACCTGGCCTGCCCGACGAAGGAATCGAGGTGCAGGTTTTAGATCCCGGCTTCAAAGCATCCTATGAAAAATCCTCGGGCAAATCTTCTGACTGGTTCACATGCCATGGCGATGTCTTCCCGGTCAAAAAGGCAAAGATGACCCCCTTCCCACCGCTTTCTCCGGATGGAGTCCGCAGTTTTCCCTCCGCCGAAAATACGAAACCACACGGTGAGTGGAACCATTACTATATCCGTGCGATCAACGGCGAAATCCGACTCTGGGTGAACGGCGTTGAACTCTCCGGCGGCAAGAACTGCCAGCCGAGCACCGGTTACCTCTGTCTTGAGTCCGAAGGCTCGCCCATCAAATTCCGCAACCTGAGAATCCGCGAACTCCCATAACCACTCTCTTCATTCATCTTTAAAGTTCATGTCCGAGTCCGCCACCCGAGATCGTTATACCGCCGCCGCCTCAACACCCGAAGCAGCCCTCTGCTGCCCGGTCGATTACGATCCGCAATACCTTCAGGCAATCCCCACCGAGGTCATCGAAAAGGACTACGGCTGCGGCGATCCCTCCAAATTCCTACATCCCGGTGAAACCGTGCTCGACCTCGGTTCCGGCACAGGGAAAATCTGCTTCATCGCCTCCCAAGTCGTCGGCCCCCAAGGCAAAGTCATCGGCGTCGACATGCTCGAAGACATGTTAGAAGTCGCCCGCAGAAACGCCCCGATCGTCGCGGAGAATATCGGACACTCGAACGTCGAGTTCCGCAAAGGCCGCATCCAGGATCTCGCGCTCGACTTGGAACTTCTCAACGGAGAATTGGCAAAGAACCCGATCGCGGATTCCGCCTCCTACCTCGCCGCTGAAGAAATGGCCGACGAATTGCGCGTCAAACAACCGCTCGTCGCCTCCGATAGCATAGACGTAGTCGTTTCCAACTGCGTGCTGAACCTCGTCGAGAACCGATTGAAACGGCAACTCTTCGAAGAAATCTTCCGCGTCCTTAAAATCGGCGGGCGCGCCGTGATTTCCGATATCGTATCCGACGAAGAAATACCCGAGCACCTCCAGAACGACCCAACCCTCTGGTCCGGCTGCATCTCCGGAGCCTACACCGAAGAAGGTTTTCTCAAAGCCTTCGCCGATGCCGGATTCTACGGAATCGAGATTCTCAAACGCGACGAAACTCCATGGCAGACCGTCGAGGGAATCGAGTTCCGCTCGGTGACCATCCAGGCATGGAAAGGCAAACAGGGACCGTGCTTCGAGCGCAACCAAGCAGTCATTTACAACGGCCCTTTTCTCAAAGTGTTAGACGACGATGGGCACGCGATGGAACGCGGCAAGCGCTACGCCGTCTGCGATAAAACTTACAATCTCTACAAAAAAGCCCCCTACTCCAGCCACTTCTCCTTCGTCGATCCACTGACCGACATTCCCCTCGCAGAAGCAGCGCCCTTCGACTGCACCCGCACTGCGATCCGCCACCCCAAGGAAACCAAAGGCCACGATTACAACGCCACCACCGAAGCCGCGAACTGTCGCGATGGTGGCGACTGCTGCTAGATTTAAGAATGAACCATTTCCAAGCACTCCTCGAAAAGAACCACGTGCCGCTCGCGCGCGGACAATTCGACACCCTGCAGATCAATGTCGGACGGAAGTGCAATCAGACCTGCACCCACTGTCATGTCGACGCCGGCCCGACCCGCACGGAGATGATGGACGAGGAAACCGCTCACCGGGTCGGAGCATGGATACTCAAACACAAGCCCGCCACCGTGGACATCACCGGCGGAGCACCCGAAATTTCCGAGTTTTTCAACTACTTCGTCGAGACCGCCCGCTCGGTCGGGTCCCACGTCATCGACCGCAATAACCTGACGATCATCGAGACCAAAAAATACGCCTATCTCCCTGAGTTCCTCGCGAAGCACGAAGTCGAGGTCGTCGCCTCCCTGCCCTGCTATTCCGCAGAAAACGTCAACGCCCAGCGAGGTGACGGGGTCTTCGATAAAAGCATTTCCGCACTCAAGAAACTCAACGCCGTCGGCTACGGCACCACCCTCCCCCTGACCCTCGTGTTCAACCCTTTCGGCGCAAAACTCCCTCCCGACCAGAACGAATTGGAGGCCGACTACAAACGGGAACTCAAGAAACACTTCGGCATCGTCTTCACCCGCCTATTCGCGATCACCAATCTCCCCATCGCCCGCTTCGCAGTCGAGCTTCGCGAAAATAACCAATGGGATGAATACATGGATCTGCTCACCGATAGTTTCAACCCCGCCACCGTAGAAGGACTGATGTGCCGGAACACCATCAACATCGGCTGGAAAGGCGAAGTCTTCGACTGCGATTTCAACCAAATGATGTTCATGCAGCAGAAGCGGGCGGATAAAAAACTCTTTCTCTGGGACGTCACACCGGAATCCATGGCAGACCTTCCCATCCTCACCGGCAATCATTGCTTCGGCTGCACCGCCGGAGCCGGTTCCTCCTGCGGTGGAACCCTGGAGCCTGCATGAATATGGAGAAGGAGTTTGCAACTCCTTTGCAGAAGACGAGAACATAAGCCGAGAGATGACCCACACACATCATACGAAAGGGTTTGCAAAACCCTTCTCCATATTCTCATGAACTCACACCCCAACGATCCACCACACGGCTACAACTTGGAGATCATCATCAGTGATCATGGCTTATCTTTTTCCTCCGGCAACTTCATCATCATCCGGCCGAAGTCCGACTCGGACAACCGATCCTGCACGATGCGGTATTTTTCAAATTCACTCTCGGCATGGGCGTGGGCGATTTCGGCTGTCACCTTACCGGCATCCTGCAAGATTTCCCGGTCGGTCGCGGCAATGAAGCGGTTGAGGCGAATTTCCCAGTCCTGCATGGTCATGGGAATCTCACGCAGCGCCATGTCCTCCGCCACATCGAGGTAATCGGAAACGAGGCGCTGCAGTTGCGCCATTTCGTTTGCCGTGAGGTAGTTTTTCGCCACGCTGACATGAACTTCTGGATTTTACCCGTGGGCGCATCTTTCCAGGTGCTAAGGCCCATGTGGGGTTTGGCCGCATCAGCACGGAAGACGATCACCTCTGCGGCTGTCTGGCCGTGGATCGCCCAATGGAGCTTGTTCTGGACGGTCGCGAAGAAGCGTTTGGTGGCTGCTGCGGTGACATCGTAGTCGATGGAAGTGGCGTAGATGTCGGTGATTTTCTGGAAAAACTTGCGCTCACTCAGGCGGATTTCCCGGATTCGTTGGAGCTGTTCCTCGAAATAATCGAAGGGCTGATCCGGGTTCTTCAACCGCTCATCGTCCATCGTGAAACCTTTCACGATGTATTCCTGCAACCTCTGGGTGGCCCAGATGCGGAAGCGCGTGGCCACCGCGCTTTTCACCCGGTAGCCCACGGAGATGATGGCATCCAGATTGTAGAAATCCACACGCCTCTGCACCGAGCGCCGGCCTTCTTGGCGAACCGACAAGAATTCCTTGTGAGTTGCCCCTCGCTCCAGCTCGCGCTCCTCAAAGATGTTCGAAAGGTGCAGGCTGACGTTTTGCTGAGTCGTCTGAAACAGCTCCGCCATGTGCTGCTGCGTCAGCCAGACCGTCTCGCCTTCCAAGCGCACATCGATCTTCAGCTTCCCGTCTTCCGCCTGATACACGAGGAACTGTCCACCGGGCGGGGGTGATGGTTCTTGATTTTCACTCATGCAGCCCTCCTTTCCCCTCGCCGGCAGTTATTCGAAAATTTCGGATAACTGAATCCTCCTCCAACTCTCTGCAATTCTCCCGCCCCAAAGGGGCGAAATGCGATAGCCCAGGGCATCGCCCTGGGCTATCGCATCCCCCCACATCCCAAGCCCTGAAGGGGCGCAATATGGTTCAATCCCAAACATACCGCTCATCATACGAAACCTCATACTTCGCCAACAACTTCCTATACTCCTCCTGAAACGTGACATTCCAGTGGTGCACCGCCTGATTTTCCAAATATCCCTCCAACGCCAATCAATGCCCGGGACTCACGGAAAACATCCCAAATCCATTCTGCCAATGAAACTCTCCATACCGCGACCCCTTCGTCTTCAACCATTTCGACGATCCCGTTTTCACCTCCTGAACTAGATCCGACGGCGAACATGTCCGTGGATGAACAATGAGGAGATGAATATGATCCTCCACCGATCCCGCCTTCAACAGGACACCTTTTAAATTCTCCACAATCCCCCCGATGTAAGCGTGCAGTTCATCCCGGATTTCATCGCCCAAGACCGCCTCCCGATTCTTTGTCGAGAAAACCAGATGCACGAGGATTTGAGCGAGTGATTGCGGCATGAAAGTTTCGCCCCTTCAGGGCTGTAAATTTAGGGGGTTCAGTTTCCCAGGGCGATGCCCTGGGCTATCTCAGTTAGCCCCGTTGGGGCGGAAGACTCGGCTGGTTCCATCAGCACGTAGCGACGGAAAAGCTCATCATCAAATGTCTGCGGTGCCGTCGTAAGAACCGTCCTAACCTCACCGAAGCGAAACGTGTTCTCCCTTGGTCGCACCAGTTCATTAAAAGCGAACTGGCAGGTCTTCGGGTCGCGTATGCCCCTCTTCACCCTCTCCAATTCCGTGAGAAAAATCGCCATGGATTCCTGATATTCCCCGGCATCCTGCTCAGGAAACAGTGCCTTGATACGATTCGAAATCGTCCTCTTCATTTGAAACCGGAACAAGCACGGCTGGATACAATTCACCAGCACACCCACATTCACGAACTCACCGCTCTCAGGGTAAGGGAGAAAACGGAGAAGGGCGTAGTTACAAGCAGCTTGATCTGTATTCATGGCAGTTTCCAGAATGTTTCGGGATCGATGAATGGCAATTCCAGAGCCGATATTACCCTCTTTATATCAAGTTGCACAGGCAAACTCTCATCCCCATCCATATGCAGCCATTCCAGCGGCAGCTCCGCAAAAATTGTCGGAACCTCCTCCAGCGCGACTTTTGGCCTCGGCTCCATCCGCTCGCGGAATCCATCCGGCCACCTCTCCAGCATTCTCCCGAACACATGCGCCCCGAAGAACCGCTCGCGATTGAAATCCTCGTCGAAAGCCAGATTGAAATCATACGCCCACAAGCGTTCGTCCTCCGGCTTACCAGTCGCCGATGGCACACGCGGCACCAAAAGATTCGGATTCCCCCCAAGCTCGGTTAGACTCCTGTCCTCATTCTGGAGCCAAAGATCCAGCAACAGCAGTTGTGCCATCACCTCTTCCGGCATCGTCTCCACACGGACGACCGTCGGCTCCCTCACATCGTGGATCGTTTGCGAGGCAAACTCCATCCCTTCGCCCAGATCGGCGATATGCGCCCGCCCTGCTCGCCGCGATCAACAGCCTCGGAACCATCGCCATCCTGAAGTCAGGGACAACGAGAGGACTCTACAGAGCTATCAGTCCTGCCAATCGGTTCGCCACCCACTCGCAGCAAAGCGAATTCATCCCCGCATAAGCTCCTTTGACGAAATACTCCGTAGAGCCAGCAGCACAGATAAACGGACGCGTCATTCCCTGCACAGCTCGTTCGCGGACTTCGGTGATGGTGATCGGGTCGTTCATTTTCAGTTAGCCATCATATTCCCATTCTTCCGCCCCAACGGGGCATCATACGATAGCCCAGGGCATCGCCCTGGGTTTCCGATCATAAAACATTCGCAGCCCTGTAGGGGCGAAACACGAACCACATCCTCCAAACGCCCGTTCTTCCTCCCTCTCCCCTTGGGAGAGGGTCGGGGTGAGGGTTCTAAATCCTCCCGCTCCGGTGCCTCGCCCTCCGGCGAAATCACCTTCCCGTTCACGTAGCTCCACCCCGTGTCCTGGAACCACTTAATCGCGAGCTGTTCGAGTTGGTCTTCGGTGATCATATGCGGTATAAGATTGCATTGAGATTGAGGCACTCAGACGATCCTTTCGACTATAGCTTTCTTTAGGTCTTCAAAAGTGGGCAAGCTGGGAGTGATGAGCGGAGCTAAAGTGTCCTTCATGAACGCGTCGGCATCATTGCCGCATCGTTGAAGAGACAGTAGTTTTTTTAGGCCGGTGTAGGATTCGCCAGAAGCAAATTTGAGGTTATCTAGAGGATTTCCGCGGGAAACACTTGCGGCTAGAGCGTCAGCTTTGATTTGCCGCGCGCCTTCTAACAGCGATTGCTTTTGCTCCTTCATGACTAAAGCCTCGATGACATCATCGGCGAGCAAATGGGACTCCAAATTCCGAAGTGGAAGAACCAATGCTCCGTTCTTCTCTAGTTCTGCAACTTCACCCGGCGATCTATCATCGCGACCTATCAACGACACGATTTTCGCCGTGGGCAAGATTTTTCTTAGCATTTCTGACGCAGAAGCTCCCGTAGATTGGACTTGGTTGGACGAACCGCCCGAAACGAAGAGAATTTCTGGATACTGGCTTCCCAAAATTCGGTTGTAGATTTACGCATCGAAGTCCTTGCGCCGCGTTCCGGCGGAGCCTTCGCAGACAACCAGAATCTTTGGTGCGATACGTTGGGATAGATCATCCAAGGCAATCGATAGAAGTTTCTCCCAGCTCACTCGGCCAAGACTGCTCGGCACCAACTCTCGAGGGACATCCGGATCGACGCCTTCGAAGTCGATTACGCAAACCGAATCGGCATCGGCATCTGCCAAATCTTGGGCTGCTCTCAATACGCCTAATGAATGCGTGGTGAGCCACAACTGAGAACCCTCAGGAATAATGGCAACTAGTTCCTTCACTAGGTTTCCCTGTACCCGAGTATGGAGGTGTGTTTCCACCTCATCGATGCAATATATCGCATCTTGGAAAAAGCGCTTCTTTGCGTGAACATCCAGAAGGAGATCGAATGCTGCTTTTTCGCCGCCCGAAAGATTCTTGTAGTGGTAACTTTTCGAAACGCCCTTTTCGAAAAAAAAGGCTCCTGCGCCGAGAGGGTCTGAAATATTATTTAGCAACAGATCCCCAAATACGTTTTTCATTGAAGTTTGTAACTGCCCGATTAAGTCCTCGCGCAAAGATTGAACGGATCTTGCATCATTCGCCGTGCCGAAAACTCCAGCCATAGTTTCGTAAATCAAACGCTGGTAATTCTTCGAAACGGTTTGGTCGTTATCGATTGTTCTATTGACGCTTAGCACTTCCGAAGGGGCTTGTAACTGATCCAGTCGGCCGACAGAAAAATCAGGGTCGTTCCTGTAGGCAGTTCGAATATAAAGACAACCCTTGTACGGAGTCGCTCCATCATGAAGCGCTACTTTAACGTTGTGACCCCAATCAAACGGCTGCTGCGAATCCTTGCGGTAGTATAGTTCATCTGCGTTAATACCGAAGTTTACCCCGCTCCTATACCAATGTAGGAGCGCGTCAAAATGCGAAGATTTACCGCTTCCGTTAGGTCCGACGATTAGGACAAGTCTTGCTGAAGCGGGTATATTGCTAACTTTTAAATCGCTAAAGCGTTTGAAGTTCTGGACGTGTATATTTTTGATATGCATAACGCAATGATTTGGGTGCTTTAGCCGCTGTTTTTAAATCCATCGACACTCCAAAATTCCAGTTCTCCGCAAAGCAGCTTTGGTAGCAGCGTATCGCGGACAGTTGCAAGCGTCCTGGATTCCTGAAGGTTGGCGAGGATCTTTAGGAGTAATGGGGCGACTGCTTTATCGAATTCTATCGTGGTATCTGGATCAGGGAAAATGCAATCGAGGGCTTCGAAAGTCTTTGTTGTGATTGTATCGAATACTGATCCGTGGGCGATTTTGCTGGAGTCGTGCGGTGGCTTCGCGGATAAGATAGTGGGTATAGTAATCCCCGTAACCTGCCGCCCCTCGTATTCCATAGCACGATTGATTCATCGCCATTGGGACTCCGGTGAGCGCGAGCTTTCCGACGGTTCCACGAGCACTGATAATCGTTGTCCTCTCGGGGAAGACCTTGGCCGCGCTGTTTTCGATTCCACAACTAGTGACGCTCTTGTCGGTTTGAATAACCCAGACATCTGTTTCGATTGGAGCATCTCTCACGGAATACCAAGGGATATCGCCACCCCAATACGCTTCTTCAGACGTTTTTGGAGTGCCGCCACTGAGCAGTTGGATCTTTGCGCTCAATGGGTAAACCTTCCACCCTTTCGGAACTTCCCCGAGTTCCGAATCTTGAAACGACTCAGGAAACAGGGAATCGAAGCCAGAGGCACTCTCACCCTCCGCTGCGCTCCTCCCTCTCCCATTGGGAGAGGGCTGGGGAGATGGTTGGTTTTGGAGCCGGGCGGCATTGCGCCGCACGGGATCAAAATCAATAAACCAGCTTTGGAAAAGCGCCCGAGCCATAGACTCCAGCGTGGCGTTCATCCGGCGGTTCAATTCGATCTTGTCGTCCAGCGTGCCGAGGATGTGGGCGATGCGCTTTTGTTCGGAGAGGGGCGGAATACTAATTCGCATCTCCTTCAGTCTGTCCGTCACGAGACGTCCTGTCCCGTGTCCGGCTTGGTCGACGGTAGCTAACAAATCAGGTTTTTTCGCGAGCAACCAATAAGCTAGATAATTACCATCAAGTCTACCCTTTGGACGAATCGCTTTGAGATCTTGATTGAAAGCCATTTCCCGTTCTGTTACGCAAATGGGAACGTCATTGTGAAGTGTCATTCCTCTAACCAAGAGCAGAATACTTCCTTTCGGCGTGATCTTTCCTCCCCTACCAATCGCAGAAGTGGAGATCTGATCCTGAGCATCGAAAAGTCGAAACTTCTTCATGTCCTTTGCGCTTACCCATGGAATATCTCCGACCCAAAAGCTGGCATTCTTTTTCGACGGAGTCCCTCCTGAGGCCCAATTCGTGCACTCCCCGAGAGATGTTTCTTCCCACTCCTCACTCACGCGTCCCCTCCTTCCACTTCCATCTCGTCCGGAAATATCTCGCCCGCCCCAAAGGGGCAAACTGTGATAGCCCAGGGCATCGCCCTGGGAGCCGTTGATAAGGACAAATAGAGCCTTGAAGGAGCGGCATAACGCTTGTGTCGCCCCTTCAGGGCTTGAAAAAACGGGTGGGATCGGTACCCGGGGCGTTGCCCCGGGCTATCGCATATCGCACCGTTGGCGCTATGGATTGCCACCGAATCAAGAGAATATTCCGGAAGACGGATAAGCGCGTTCTCGATTTCCCGCTCGTGGGCATCATCAGCGAGGCCAAGGAAATCGAAAAGGTAAGGGTCTTTCAGGGTCTCGATGGCAAGGGCGGAATCCGGCGCGGGAAGGCGCAGGGAGAAATTGGAAACCGCGTTTCCTTGGCGTAGATGAAGTTTCGTTTTGAGGTTCTGCTCCAAAGTGAGTCGTGACCATCCCTGAGTGACCGCTTGAAGGGCATACCATTCACGGTCAGCTGGTTCGGCTTTGGTCAGAATGGTGACGATGTGGAACCACGGCAATTGGGCAGCAGGCTGCTGCCCAAATTGTGCAGCGGGCTGCTGCACCATAGGATCCAGCGGGCAATGTTCGGCGAAATAGCGCATGTATTTCAAGTTTCGCGTGGAAAACCCCTTCATGTCCGGGAAGGCGGCTTTCAGGTCGTCTGCAATGCGCTGGATGATCTTTGTTCCCCAGCCATGGGTGGTCTGACGTTGCAGAATTTCGGTGCCGATTCGGTGGTAAAGCTGGATGAGCTCGGAATTAACGGCCAGGGCAGCACGGCTGCGCGAGGCAGTGATTTGCACCTTAAGAGATTCCAGCCATTGCCCGTAGTCTGGCGGGATCATTTCAGAGTTCATACTTTCCCTCTTTCCACCGGCTCCGCTTTCAAAAACACCACATACTCGTTCATCACATCAAGCGCGACGGTTTGGCCGAATTGCATGGCTTCAAGATGTTCGCTCGAAAGCGTGAAGACATCCCCTCCCCAGCGATGACCGAACGGGGTTTCCACTCCGTCGGTGGCCTCGAAGGATTCGTCCACGATTTCAACCGTGCTTGAAGTTGACGTAGCGGCAGATGGGGTCACCGGCCAATTACCTTCGAGCTTTGCGATCCAAGGCTTGAGTCCACCCTTTCGCAGAGCAGCAAAACGATCCAGCGACTTTGCCAATTCGTGAAGTTCAGGTGAGATCCACGATACAATTTCGAGAATCGCCTGATGGCGGGCATCAAGATCCCTCCAATGCAGAATACGCTCGTGATGGAAGACGCGGTTGCGGAGATCGCGGATATCTTTCCAGCGCCTGTCGAGCTTGGCTTGGTATTGCTCTGGCGCGGGAGCGTAGGGAAACGCATTTCTGGATAGATAAGAACCGATGCCGTGCGGGCATGGCTGTTGTTGAAAAAGCCGGTCCAAAAACCGAAGTTCAGTTCCGCGACGATGCGTCCGGGTGTGGTGGGTTTCCCAAGCTGGCGGACGGAGTTCTTTGCATCGTTCACCCTATCCTGTTGCCAACCGGTAAGTCTGGCACGGGGCAGGTCATACCAAGCATCCGTTCCACAACGAACGGTAAGAGCGTGGTGAATCTTGTTTCGAAGGGCGATTTCCGCAAATTGCAGGGAGGGATACAGTGCCTCGCTGAGTGCCATATTCAGACAATAGCGCGCAAGGGTGAGCTTGGCGTCCGCCCCGTCCTGTCGATAGGCATCAATGCGCTCCGTATGGAGAATGCATTCGATTTGTTGGAAAAAAGCGGCATTCATGGTCGAGGCTCCTCATTTTTGGCGAACATATATGTTTGACGCAACGGGCAACCTGCGGCAATTTCCCTTCGTTGACCCCTAGATCCCTTCCTTGGCTGCTTGCAGTTGAGAGGCCCCGGGGTTTCTTTTTGCCAAGAATCAGAGCGCATAGCCGAGTCCTTTCAAATTGTCTTTGATGGCGGCTTCCAGTTTCGCGGATTCGGTGAACTGAGATTTCAGATCGAGGGTTAGGCGCGTCATTTTGTCATCGAAGCCTTCGCCGTCGTCTCCGATATCCTCCGCTCCGACGAAACGGCCGGGCGTAAGAGGATATCCGTGGGTGGTGATTTCCTGAAGAGTGGCGGATTTGCAGAAGCCAGAGACATCGATATACGATGTGAGGTTGCTAGTTTTCAGTTTGGAGTTTTCAGGGGAAGAGCGCCATGCGCGGAAGGTTCCCGCGATTTTATCCGTATCCTCCGCCGCGAAATCCCGCAGCACGCGATCTTTCATGAAGCCAAGCTTGCGCGCGTCGATGAAAAGGGTCTCGCCGCGACGGTCGCGGAGGTCGGAAGCATCGGGACGGCTGCGCTTGCCTTTGTTTTTCGTGAGGAACCAGATGCAGGCGGGAATCTGGGTATTGGTGAAGAGTTGGCCGGGCAGGGCGACCATGCACTCGACGAGGTCCGCCTCGATCAGGGCGCGGCGGATATCGCCCTCGCCGCTGGAATTCGAACTCATTGAGCCATTGGCAAGTAGCAAAGCCATGGAGCCATTTGGCGCGAGGTGGTGGAGCATGTGCTGCACCCAGGCGAAGTTCGCATTCCCCTGCGGTGGGGTGCCATATTTCCAGCGGGCATCGCCCTCCAGCTTGCCGTCCCACCATTCCTTGATGTTGAAGGGAGGATTCGCCATCACGTAGTCCGCGCGGAGATCAGGGTGCTGATCCTGGGTGAAGGAATTCGCCGGTTCCTTGCCGAAGTTGAAGTCGATTCCGCGAATCGCCATGTTCATCGCCGCCAGCCGCCAAGTGGTGGGATTACTTTCCTGCCCATACACCGAGAGATTTCCCAGCTTACCGCCGTGCTCCTCAATAAAGCGCTCGGAAGAAACGAAGAATCCGCCGGAGCCCATCGCGGGGTCATAGACCCGCCCCTGGTAGGGCTCGATCATCTCGACGATGAGGCCGACGATGGACTTGGGCGTGAAGTATTGCCCACCCGATTTCCCCTCCGCCAAGGCGAATTTTCCGAGGAAATACTCATACACATGCCCGAGGATGTCCTTCGCGTGCAGATCCGCATGCTGGAACGGGATGCTGGCGATGAGGTCGATGAGGCTGGAGAGATTCGCCGGATCGATCTGGAGCTGGGTGTAGCGGCGGTCGAGCACGCCTTTGAGCTTGGGGTTCTCCTTCTCGATGGCCTCCAGCGCATCGTCGATGAGCTTGCCGGTGGAGCTGATCTTGTAAGTGGAGGTCTTGCCATTCTTCACCGTGATTTCCGTCCCCGGAGGAAGCTTCGCGGAATCCTGCACCGTCTTCCACCGCGCAAGGGCGGGAACCCAGAAGACGTTTTTCTCTATATAATAGTCACGCTCCTCCAACTCCCCATGGATCACTTCCTCCTATTCCGGGGAAAAGGCGTTCCCGTATTCCTTGGGATCGATGAAATAGTCGCTCTTGGGGTCGGTAAGCTGCCCGCGAATCTCCGCCTGCCGCTGGGCAAAGGAATCGGAAACGTACTTTAGGAAGATCAAGCCAAGCACCGCATGCTTGTAAACAGCGGCATCAAGATTCGACCGGAGCCTGTCGGCGACGGTCCAGAGCTTCTTATCGAGCTCGCGGAGGAAGGTTTGGGAATCGGGAGCGGGCATTCGTTCTAATATCGTGGGAACATTAACCGTCCCGCAGGGCTGGGGAAGGTAATTCCATCTCGGCTTTCACGGAGGTTTCTGCACTCGGGAGGATTTCAGAAATGGAACCGCGAATGCACGCAGTCTTCTCCAGAAAATCCCTTCCCTGGACTGATTCCTTTGTCCGTTACGGCTTTGCGCCTTCGCGTCTTGGCGGTTCCATTTTCCCCATCTCCTATCGCACAGTCCCTATGTAGGGATTGTGCCGTAAGCTCCATACCCATGCGAAACGACATTGAGGGCGAGAGAGGATTTGGGGCAAATGGGGGAATTTACCGTTCGTTGGCCTGTCTGTAATCGGGCAACAACCTTACCATCAGAGCAAACCCCGCTTTTGATGCTCGCCGCCTTACGGTTCACACCCTTCGGCGGCACCGCCGTTGCTGACTCCTCCTGCTCAGGAGCGTTGTGGAACACGCGCTCGTATGACCTGAAGTCTTTCGAGGACGAATAACTCCCGTTCTCGATTTTTCTCTTCCACTGATCACTATCCACTGCTCACTTGGCACTCACCCATGGACTCCCACCCAAATGATCCGCTCCACGGCTACACCTTGGAAATCATCATCACCCGCCTCGTCGAAGAATACGGCTGGGACGAACTCGCCGACCGCATCCGCATCCGCTGCTTCGCCAGTGATCCCTCTGTGAAATCGACTTTAAAATTCCTCAGAAAAACCCCTTGGGCACGCAACAAGGTCGAACATCTTTTCATCGAGACCCTCGACCGCCAGGAACGGGAATTCTGAAAAATATTTTTCCTACGCCCCATAAACCGCCCCCCACACCGGACATTTTTCCGGCACATCACTGCCCCTGCGGTAGGTTTCCAGTCGCCTTCTCGATTCCTTGGCGAGCATCTGCCTCACCTCACGCCGGTCTCCCTTCGCCCTGCCGATGTCCATGAAATCGTAGGTCGTCGTCTGATGCCGCAGCCAGGCGATTGTCGCAGCCTCCGCCCGCTGCTCGATGGGGATGCGCTTCGTCCGGGCAACCGTGCCGCTGCCAACCGGGGTGGCGTGCGCCGCGATGAGCTCCGCCATTTTCGACCCCAGATCCGCATAGTCTCCGTGAAAAGAAAGGAAAGCCCGCACCGCTCCCGCGAAATCCTCCACGTATGCCTCCTCCTGCTTCGCCCGGCGCTTCCTACCGGCCTCCAGCTTTTTCCCATATGAGGGATCCTCCCGCTCCGCATCCAGTTCGGAACGCAGCGCGGCGATGGTTTCCTCTGGAGCCAGCACCCCTTGGGAAATCCAGCGCTTCTTATACCACGATTTCACCACCCAATGCGGCCCCGCCTTCTTCACTCGCCGCGTCAGCCCCGCATCCCCTGGCCGCAAATGCCCCCAGCCCTTGGGAATTTTTACCGTCTCTTTCTGAAACGTCTCCACATAGCCCTCCCGCTCCGCCCACTTTACATCTATCGTCTCAACCTCTGCCATCGCGGGAAATAAAGACCAAAGTCCCCCGACCATGCAACAATCGTCTTTCACCGCGAAAAATTACTCTCCAGCGGAAAACATTTTCCTGTTTCTCCCGAAAAGCGTAAGCTTAACTTGGTTTCAACGTAATTATAACTTATGGCATTTTCTCGATTTCCATACTTGCTCATCACAGCCCTCTGCGGGCAAGCAGTCGGGGCCATACCTGAAAATCCGGATTTCGTCGCAGATATCCAGCCCATTCTTGAGCGCAATTGCCTCCGCTGCCACAACCCAGAAAAGACCAAAGGCGGCCTCCGGATGGATACCTACGAGGAGATCATGAAAGGCGGAGACACCGAGGACGCTATCGTCCCCGGCGATCCCAAGGCCAGCGAGCTCTTGGTTCGTATCCATCTCCGCCCGATCGACGAAGGGGTGATGCCAGACGAAGGCCGCGCTCTGGAAAGCCACGAGGTTGCGATGCTGAACGCGTGGGTGAAAGCCGGAGCCCAATGGCCGAAGGACGTCATTCTTAAAGAGCAAAAGCCAGCCCCCATCAAACGCGTCTCGATCCCGGACCGCGTTCCTGTTTCCGCAGCCGATGCGGCAAACATCCTAGATGACATCCTCGCCCGCGAAAACTTCGGCGGCGAAGCCATCACCACCGCGCCCATCGATGACACCACGTTCCTCCGCCGCGCCACCATCGACGTCATCGGACGCATCCCAACCATGGCGGAGATCCGGGAGTTCGAATCATGGGGCGCAGACCGCAGGGAAAAGCTAATCTCCAAGCTCCTTGCCCATCCTCGCTTCGCCGACCGCTGGACCATTTTCATGGCGGACATGCTCCGCATCCGCTCGGATGTTGAAGGCGGCAACCAACTCCTCGCCTTTGTGAACGGCTCGTTGGCTCAGGGAAAACCCTACGACATCCTGGTACGGGAGTTGATCAGCGCTTCAGGCCGCGCGACCTCGAATCCGGCGGTCGGATATATACTAGGCGATGAGGCAAATCCGATGGAGCTTGCCGCCGCGACTGCCCAGACATTTCTCGGCGTCCGTATCGGTTGCGCGATGTGCCACGACCATCCTTTCGATGACTGGCAGCAAAAAGATTTCTACGAGCTCGCCGCCTTTTTCGGGAAAACCAAATTGGTCAGCAATCGCAATCGCGGAATGGTCTACGCAACCGAAGGCGACAAGATGGCCGTGATGTGGCCACCCGAGGACAAGGCCAAACCCGAAGACCGCTCGGCTCTCCGGCCAAGTTTTCCCTTCCACATCGCGAAATACGACTCACCTCCCCGCTACCTGATCCGTTTCGAAGAAAGCCGCAGGCAGCTTGTGCAAAAGGATGCCGAAGGAAACGAATCCGATTCACTCGACGCCCTCCTCGATTCGATCGAACCAGGAACCGCCCGCGATCAAAACTCCGTTCTCGCCGAAGCAAAAAAAGACAGCCGCCTCCTCAACGTCCACGGAGATATCTACCGATCCAGCGAGCTCCGCACCAACCTAGCGGACCTCATTGCCAACCCGCGTAACGACTTTTTCGCCCAGGCTTTCGTCAATCGGATCTGGGCGGAACTCATCGGCCATGGCTTTGTCGAGCCACTGGATAACTTCTCCCCATACGTCGACCTAAACCACGCCTCGACCCTCGACTTCCTCTCCCAAGAATTCACCGCCTCAGGCTTTGATATCAAACACCTAATCCGCATCATCACGCTTTCCGATGCCTACCGGCGCTCTCCGCTGACCGCGGACATACCGCTCACCGTCCGCGAGAATAGCGCGAAAAATTTCACCGCCGCCCCCGCCCGCCGCATGCTCGGCGAGGTGCTTTACGACAGCATCGTCGAAGCCGGTCATTTGAAAAATCACAAGTGGCCTGCCGGAGCGAACAACAAGGAAGTCGAGCGCCAGATCCGCGTTCCCACCGGAGAATTTACCATGGCTGAAAACGCGGAGGAACCAGCTCCCAAAACCATGCTGTCCGCCCCCAAGACGCGCAGCGACGGCTACGATCTGGAGTCCTCCCTCAAACTTGATTTCAACTCCATCCTCTCATCGGATGAGCGCACCGAACTCGACACCATGCGCAAGGAATCTGACGAGCAGATCAAGGCCCGCGAAATGGCAGCAATGCAGAAGGAGGCGGATAGCAAAGTGATGAAATACAAAACCGAGACGATCACAGAAATCGTCGACGACAATCCACGCTTCGACAGCGCAATGCGGATGGCAACCCCCGCCCCGCCATCCCATTTCCTCCGCGTCTTCGGCCAACCCGCCCGCGCCGGCCTCGGCGAATTCCGCGACCCATCCTCCTCCCTTCGCCAGCAACTGATGATGCTCAACGGTCGCCTCACAAACGAAGCCTCACGCGTCGGCCCCCTCGAACCACTTCACGCAGTCCTGGAAAAAGACACCGCCCGCGCAATCGATTTCGCCTACCAAGAAATCCTCACCCGCCTACCCACCGAAGAGGAAAAGACCGACGCGCTCTCATTGCTTTCCAAAGCCCCCTTCCAAGCAATGTCCGACCTCCGCTGGGCCCTCCTAAACAGCAACGAATTCCGCTTCATTCCTTAACTCGCAAACCTAAAAACCCTACCAGCCCCAACGGGGCGACCCATACTAGCCTAGGGCATCGCCCTAGGTAAAAATCCCAACACAAAAGCGGGCAAGCAAACACCTCCTCTTCCCAAAAAACTCCGCCGCAGCCCCACACCAAAACCGCCCGATCCACTGACCGCTGAATCCTGACCCCCGCCTCCTGATTCCAAACCCCTACCCGCTATGAACGCCTGCCAAGACTACAACTTCACCCGCCGCAGAATGCTGAAACTCTTCAGCGCATCGATGCTCGGCATGCCGATCAGCCGACTGATGGCCGAAGCGGTTCCCGGCCAAGGCAAAGCCGAACACGTCATCCTTTTCTGGAACAGCGGCGGGATGAGCCACCTCGATACCTGGGATCCAAAACCCGGTCGCAAAGTCCAGGGGGAGTTCGCACCGATCAAGACCTCAGTCGACGGGATGGAGATTTCAGAAATTTTCCCACAGCTCGCCAAGCAGATGCACCACGCCGCTTTGATCCGCTCCATCGCCGGAACAAACGGCGACCACGGTCGCGCCCAATACGAACTCCAGACAGGCTTCAACCAATCGCCGAATATCCTCCATCCCGGACTCGGCTCGATTGTCGTCAACGAACGCGAACCTCTCGGCGACCTGCCAGCCTTCATCAGCATCAGCGGCCAGCCCGCCCGCGCCGGTTACCTCGGTCAGCAATGCGAAGCGTATTTTGTAGGCCGCCCCGGAGAAAAGGACCCCTACCTCGCATTCCCGGAAGGAATCAGCCACGCCCGCGGCATGCAGCGCATGCAGGTCTTGGAAAAAATGAACCGCAAGATGTCGGGAACGCTCGGCGCCAGTGAACTCAAAGCATCCGAAACCGCCCTCAAAGACGCCATCGCCCTAATGGAAAGCCCAGCTCTCAAGGCCTTCGAAATCGACGAAGAGAAACCCCAAACCATAGCCCGCTACGGCGACACGGAATTCGGTCGCGGCGCACTACTTGCCCGCCGCCTCGTCGAAAAAGGCGTCCGCTTCGTGCAGATCAACCGCGGCGGTTTCGATAACCACGGAAACATTTTCGGTGCCATGCGCGGCCACGGCGCAGTCATGGATCCCGCCATCGCATCTCTTATTTCCGACCTCAAGGCAAACGGCATGCTCAGCAAAACCCTAGTTGTCGTGCTCAGCGAGTTCGGCCGCACCCCACGCATCAACGACGGTGCCGGCCGCGACCACTGGGCACGCTGCTTCAGCGCCATGATGGCCGGCGGCGGCCTGCGCGGCGGAACCATCGTCGGCTCCTCAGACGAAGACGGCATGGAACCCGCCGAAAGCCCAGTTAAAGTCCACGACCTTCACGCCACCATCTGCCACGCCCTCGGAATCGACCTCCAAAAAGAAGTCATCACCCCCCAAGGCCGCCCCATGCGCCTCATCCAAAAAGAAGCAGTCCCGATCCGAGAACTCTTCGCCTAAGGAGTCGGGACATTCCTGTCCCGACAACCCTCCACCAAAATCTACAAGCCACTTGAACAAAAAACCAAAGTCTTCATTCGCGAAAATTTGCGTTCATTCGCGGTTAAAAATCTTCCTCCTCTTTCTTTTCCTATTTCCGGTTTCCCAAGCCCAAGAAAAAAAAGCCGAACGCGGTTCCATCGTCGAGGACCGAGCCGCCCGCAAACTCCTCCAAGCCGGTGACGCCCGCCTAGAAGTCGGCGAAAACGAAAAAGCTCTCGAAATCTGGGAATCCGTCGTCGAGCGCTACCCCCGCAGCAAAGTCCGCTTCGACGCCCACCTTCGCCTCGCCGATTACCTGTTAGAAGAATCTCGCGACTTCGACAAAGCCCGCGTCCATTACGAAGCCGCAGCCAACGAAAGCAACGAAGACGACTCCCAACGCGCCCACGCGGTCCTCAACGTCGGTGCCTGTTTCTACGAAGCAGGCAACTACGGCAAATGCTTCACGATCATGCGCGATTTCATCGAGCGTTTCCCCAACGCTTCCGAAGTCAACGAAGCCTATCACTACATCGGCCTTGGCCATTTCAAGCTCGGCCACTACAGTCGCGCTATCGAAGCCTTGGAAAAGGTCGGCACCGCCCTCTCCTCCGAGGATTCGAAAAACGACAAAGTCGAAGTCGGAAAGCGCCTCTACATCCGCATCGAAGACAAGGATTTTGCCGTCCTACCGCCGGACGAAAAAGTCACTGTCCGTTGCGAAACCCAAAACGGCGATATTGAAACCGTGCTCTGCGATCCCATCGGCCGTCACCCAACCCTCGCCCTCGGCAGCATCCAAACAGAATCCGGCACTCCCATCCCCAACAACGGCATCCTCGAAGTCAGAGGCGGTGATACGGTCAATGCCACCTACACCGACGCGCACACCGCTTCCAAAGGATTCGATGAAAAACGGATCCGCGAGGTGAAAGTCGTCGGCAACGGAGTAGCCCGCATCACCGATGGTTCCTACGGTCAGGATCTCCAGGCAGCCGTGATCGGAAAACCCCTCCACATCCAGATCGTAGACGCCGATCACGATACGACCGCCGAATCCGACCAACTCGAAGCCACGATCCAGATTTTTCGGCGCAAGAGCGCAGACGAAATCGACGACGAAGTCGCGAAAGGCGTCGCCAGCGGCGAGCTCTCCGAAGGCCCCGAAGGCGAGGACATGAAAAGCATGATCGATCCCCTGTTCCTTGTCCGCAGCATGCCCGTCGTATTGAATGAATCAGAACAAGCAGGAGTCTTCCGCAGCGCGATCCCACTTCTAACAGGCAGTTCAGAGAATGCGTTAATCGGCGAACCCGGACAGATCATCCGCCTCACCTACCGCGATGACCGCCACCTCGGCGAAGGTACAATCGTCCGCACCGCCGAGTCACGCATCATCGAAGGAAACCTCGGCGAAATGAGAGTCACACGAACCGAAATCACCGACGAAGAACTCAGCCTCAAAACCCGCCTGCGCACCGCCTCCGCACTCACCGAAGTTGGAAACCAATACAAAGAGTTCGGCCTGAAAGATAAAGCCGACCTTAAATACACCGAGGCCCTCGATGTTTGTGAGGATATACTAGACGAATCCCAAAAAGTTGGCGGCAAGCTACTCGAAGAAACCTACGTCCAACTCTGGCGCATCTACTTCGCCATGGATCAGCTCGATCTCGCGCTCGGCATGAGCCGCCGCCTCCTCGCGGAATTCCCAACCAGCGCCTTCGTAGACGAAGCGATGCTTCAGCAAGCGCACGTCGAGCGCAAACGCGAGAATTACTCCCGCGCGATCAGCCTCTATTCCAGCATCGCGAAAATCCCCAACAGCCCGCTCCGCGGCGAAGGCCAGTTTTTCGTCGGCGAATGCTACGAAGAAATGGCCCTGAAACCCGGACAGACCGATTCCACCCGCCATTTCGAAAACGCTTTCCTCGCCTATCAGAAAGTCTACGAGCAATACCCGGAGTCCGGTCGGGTAGGCGACGCAGTCGCGAAGATGGCCGCTTTCTACTATCAGAAAGAGGACTACGCGCGCGCTGTCGACGTCTTCGAAAACGTGCTATCGGATTACCCAGACGCCAATTTCCTCGACGTCATCCTCTTCAACTACGGTCGCTGCCTCTTCAAACTCGGCCGCAAACCGGAAGCGCGAAAGAAATTCGAGCAACTCATCTCCGACTACCCCGAAAGCACGATCTCCCCTGAGGCCAGCAAGATCGTCCAAGCTCTCACCAAGGCTGGATTTTAAACTCAGCGGTATCGGCTTCCAAGGAATGGAGCCGGCGCTCCGCAGCGAAAAGTGGAACGATGGCCTGCAGATCGCCAACTCGAACAATTCGGAAACGCCGTCACTTCTCTCCGCAATATGGGGTCATTTTCTCGCGATCACTCCTGCTGGTTTGCGAACCATGTTTTGATGGCAGGGCGATTGAGGAGGGCGAGGGTGAGAAAGGTGGTGGCAACGCCGATGATGGTGCCGATGATGGTGAACGGCATCGTCTCCACCTGCGTGGCTGTCTGTTGCCCCATCTGGCCGGGCGCTCCGGCAATCTTCGGCACAAGCGCGAGAAACGGATTGAAGTCGGCCATTGCCGCAACCCCGATGAGGAGAGCCAAGACCTCATAAGCTCCGAGGATGACGTGCAGAATCCCGAAAATCTTGATAAGTAAAGCCTGACAAGCTCGCCACCTGATAGGGGGAAAGAACTACCTCATTTTGAAACTCGCCCGCGAATACACGCGAATTGACGCCGGTATAAGTCGCTTCTGCAGATGGGGAGTTATTTACCGACCCTGAGCCACTTCCCATTCGGGTCCTCGCATTTTAACGTTTTTCGTTGTTTCGCCTATTGGTAATCGGTCAAAAACCACAACCATCGGAGCAAAACCCGCGCTAATCAAACGTTCCCAATGTTGAATATCCTTTATGCAAAAGTGCATTAATCGGCAGGAAAGGGGGCGTAACGTAAGCTCCCGGGAAATAGATACGGCACCGACGGCATCTCCTTTGGAAGAAGCAATAGCCACAGCCCATCGACAAAACGGCCGACGGACCAAGACTCGGGGGTTAAACAAAATTCGACAGCGCAAAAAAAATTCGAAATCGCTAAAGAGCCTCTATAAGCTTCGTTTTAATGCATCAAGTCCACTTTTCGCCAGCCAAGGTAATTTTTGATAGAGAAAATTGGGAAGCTCGACCTTTGGCTCATAGCATTGCGAGAATATCGGACTGGCCGCGCCAGATATCGGCGGCACTAGCCATGCCCAATCGCCCCTGACTTCTCGATTATTGCTTTTTTCTTTTTTACAGAAACTCATAAACTCAGAGCTTACCGTATGGTGATCCACGATGCGGTAGCCCTCTTTTTCGAATGACCAGAGCACAGCTTCATTCAAAGCGATCAAAGCGCGATCGATCCAAAAGCGTGATTTCTTGCTTGGTTCGATTCCCATTGCAGAGGCGATCTGAGGTAATTGGTTGTAACGATTTTTATCCGAGAAATTCCTCGCTGCGATCTCAGTAGATACGTAATAACCACTAAACGGTGCTGCCGGATAGAGGGCCTCATCTGTAGCAAAAAGCATATCTGAAACGATTGGCGTGGCATACCAACGCAAGCCCAAAGCTTCTATCTTAGGGTGTTCTGGATGGCGAATGGTCACTTCCGCCACCACTCCTACAGGCAATGGGCGCAGGTGAAGCTTACCCCCATATTGAAGGATGATGGGCAATATATCGAAACGTGTTCGTTCGCTAGGTGGCTGCCACCCTAAATCAATTGTAATTTGAGTAAGTTGGCAATTCGCAGGATCACCCAAAACCGTGCCGTCAGCCGCGAGATAACCAGCATAGCGGATGAGTTGGTGGTTCCAAATTCTAGTCTCGGGCTGAAGCGGATCAAACTCAGGGAATACTGACATGAAGGGCTGCGCGGCACGACTCTCGGTGGCGAGACTCAGGAGTTCGAATAACGCATCAAAGATCTCATCCGCGCAGGAAACACTTCTGGCATCAATCACTTTTAGCGAGCGCCAAAGAGCTCGACCGCTGCAGCGAATAGAATTTCTCCATGCCTGCCGAGCGTCTTTCTCCAAACCGGCCGTAGGATACCGACTTTGTCCCAGAAGCTGATGAAGGTCAGACGCATCCCAGCGCTTTTCCACAGGTAGTCTTGGCTCTTCGGAGTCAATCTGTTGAGCAGAATGAGGGCAACTTGCTTTATGGGATTCAGGATTCATGCGCGAGGTTTGGTAATGCCTTTCCGACGAATACGCTAACCAATAGTTGAATCAGCAAAAGATAGGAGATGGTTCTTGCCCCGGATTCTCACGGAATTTCCGCAAGGTTTTCGTCGAGAGCTTGCTGGCGAAAGCCGCCGTAGTCACGACAGGCGATCAACGAAGCCCGCGATTAGAAAAAATGAAAACATCGCGTTGCTGGAACTCATCGCCAAAGACCAGCAGGCGTTCATCCTAAAATAGAGATGGGCTGGTGCTTCGCTCGATGCAGAGCAGGGACTGAATGAACTCCGGTCGCTCTATAAACACCTTCATTCGAGGATTTTGGAAATGATTGAGACTTTGGACGAGCTGCGAGCCAGTCCTTAGCTTTAAATTTCCAATCGTCGGAAGAGTGCGAATCAGGATATTTTCCTTGCTTGTCCGTAGAGCTTGCGAGGAACAATATCTTCGCATGACGATGCGCACTAAGATTTCCAAATGAGTGTATCACCTAAGAATCTTCGAAAAGAATGCGCCCCCGCAGCGCCGGATTTCTGGAAAATACGGGGTTTTCGGACAGTAACTGTATGTTCACCCAACACCACGCTTTCGGTATGATTTTTCTAAAAAAGACCCAGCTGCTTCTTTTCCTGTTTTTCTTCTTTGCTATCCCGGTTTCCGGAGCCGAAACAGCGAACCTTGAAGCGCGGCTCAAGGAAACCGCCGAGGCCTCCCCTCCCGGCGCGGAACTGATGCTCAAGCTCATCGAGATCTATAAAAGCGAAGGCCAGGTCTTCGGACTGATCCGCACCGCTGCTAAATTTTCCCGGGCTCAGACGGAACATCCCCGCCGTGCGGAAATCACCCTCGCTCTGATCCGTGGATACGAGGCAGCGGCCCGGCACGATGATGTGATAACCACCGCTCGGCAATTCTTCGAAATCTTCTCTGAACATGCACTGACGAACGAAGTCCGCGACAGTATCGCGACCGCATACGAGCGCACAGGACGGGCGATTCCTGCTGCGGACTACCGCGCGGAAATCTGGAGAAATGGCGGCTCGGTCGAGCAGGGAATCGATGCACTTAGAACCTGGTATCCAGCGAACAAAGCCGAGACCTACGCGAAGACCGCCGACCTCGCGCTCACGATGGTCGAAAAAATCCCCGCCGATTCAAAACTCAGCGGCATCGGCTTCCTAGGCATGGAAGCGGCGCTCCGAAACGAGAAATGGAACGAGGGCCTGCAGATCGCCAAAACGCTCACAAAGAGGAACGCTCCTCTGGACGCCGAGGAGAAAAAATACCTCGCCTTCCTCGAAGGCCGCTTCGAAAGCCAACTCGGACAATTCGGGAACGCAGTCACTTCTTTCCGGGAATCTTTGGTTGCTGGAAACGCCGACCGTCAACGCTATCTTGTCGAGGCGATGGTCGCAGCAAAACTTCCGATTCCTGAAATTGAAGCCGCAGCAAAACGCTATGCATATGCCTTTTCAACTCGGGAGGATCGCTACGACCCCCTAGCCCGCGCCACCTTTGCTGCCGCCGATGCGAAGGAAACTTCAAAAGCCCTCAGCATCGCCACGGAAATCATGCAAAAAGATGCCCGCGTCCGCGACATCACCCGCGCATTCGTTGGTTGGTGTGGCAACGATCACAACCGCGCTGTGCAAGGCCTTTCCACCGCGATCAAAGCGAATCCACGCGATGCAGGAATGTTGCGGGCAGTTCTCGCGCTCGAGGTCTACCGCGACAGGATCAAGGACGAAGGAAAAGCTCGCACCACCGCCCTAAAGTTTCTCGAACAATCCCCCACCGGTGACGGCTGGACCGAGGAAATTGTAAAATTCCTCTACCAGTCTTCACCGAATCAGGACTCATTCAACGAAGCCTTGAAAGCTGTAAATCAGAGCACCCGCTCTTTCCCACACCTCGCCGATTTCCAATCACGGATCTGGAATCCAGAACCCGCAGACAAGGAACAAAACCGCGAGTGGCAGCGGGCGAAGAAAGATTACCTTTCCGAATCCGATACCAAGCTCTGGCGTCAGACCCGCGAGGATGGAGGTAAATCCGGCCAAGCCTGCAAGCAACTGTTAGAAAAAAAATGGCCTGAGGAAATCCGCCGCCATCTGCTCTCACGCTTAGCCTATGTCTACCGCCACCACCTCGGCGGGAAGTCCAAGGAAGTTTCGGCCGAGCACTACCAAAAGCTCTGCAAAGAATTCCCCCGTGACCTTGATGCCGCGGAGCGTTGGCTGGATGCGGCGACCTACTCGACCAAGGAAATGCGCCTCCAAGCTGCGAACCATCTTCTGAACATGCCGCCTGTATCCGTGCATCAGGACACCTGGATCCGGCTCTGCGAAACGAAGGACGAATCCATCATCCACAAGGCTCTGCCGTGGATCGAATCATCTGCAAAACAAAGCCAATATCCCCTCGCATACTCAACCCGAATCGGCGACATCATGAACGAACTCGGCATGGAGAAAGAAGCACTCGCATGGTGGAAATCCAGGATGGATATAGCCCCAAGCGACCGCGAGTCGATTTCATGCGCCCAGCGAGTCGCCAGATCCATGCAGCCGGAAAAGGCGCGAGCCTTCTTGATCGAGCGCTACAAGAGTGTCACGGAACACCAAGGCATCTACGCCGCCGAAATCGCGTCTATCGATATCACAAAAGGTGATCTCGGTTCCATGGAAAAAGTTCTCACAGATTCGAAACAACGCGCCGACGCCCACCCCTTTAAATCATGGAGCTTCGGCGAGTGGCCAGCGCGCAACTGGTTGGAGGCGACCCGAAATTCTTCCGAAATGCCGGCTGCGGATAAGAAACGTATCCGCGCAATGATACTCGGTCTCCACATCGGAAGACTCAGCGCCGAGGCAGGGATGATGTTGCTCGCGGATGACGACCGGAACCTCGACCGACTCCTCCGCACCCAAAAGTTGATCCTTCTCTGCGATCCCCACCATGAATCCTGGCAGCGGATCTACCCTTTCGCCCAAGCCGCACTCGCCCGTGAAGATCCCTCGCTGGCAGCCGCGATCCTTAACGGCCTCCTGAATTCGATCCGCTCAGTTGGCGAAGACCAGATGGCCGATGCTAGAAATCTCCTTCGCAAGGCATACGGCGAAATGGGAGGCCTCACCGCAGACATCCCAGCCGACAGCCCGATCGCGCCCTTACTCCAGATCGTCCTCCATCTGCGCCTAGGTGAAACCGATCTCGCGGAGCAGGCGTATTACCTGAACAAGCAGCTCTTCGATGCCAACCGCAACGACCTCCCCGTCGAACTCCTTCTCTTCGCCGCCGAGACCCACATCGCCCAAGGAACTCCCGAGGACCATCAGCGTGCTGAAGATATCCTTCGTGCTTGGTTGATGAAATTCAGCGAAGCAGAAAACGTCGACGTCCGCGACAAGGCGAGGATCCAACTGATGCTCGCCCGCAACTACCAACGCGCCTCCCAATACGACATCGCCCGCGCGGAATTCACCACCGTCCTGAATGTCCACAAAGACCAACCGGAAGCCATCGAAGCAAGATTCGGAATCGGCGAAACCTACATGGCCCAGAAGATTTACGATCAGGCGAGCGATCTATTCACCGAACTCGCCGAGAGCCCGTTCCCGATCATCTCGATCCGCGCGAACTTCCTGCTCGGCGTGCTCGCTCTTCGTGAGGAAAACAACGATGACGCCCGCCGCATCTTCCTTTCAGTGCTGGAAAACGCTCCCGACGCGGAACTCGCCAACGAAACCCTCTACAACCTCGCCGAGGTCTACGGCATCGAGCAACGCTTCCTCACCCAACTCGAAACCCTCCGCACGGTAGGCCGCCTCGGCCAGGAATCAAAACTCTGGCAGACACCCGGAAACGCCCTGCCCATCGTCGTCCAGGATCCCGACCTCGGCATCAGTCGTGGCGACACCCGGATTCCTGTCGTTGTCAGAACGTCACCCGGCAACGACGAAGAGAAATCCTTTCTCTCCAGCGGAGGTGCCGGAAAAGGTATTTTCCTAACAGAAATACCGACCATCCTCGGCACCGCAAAACCCGGCGACGGAGTCCTGCAAGTCACCGGAGGCGACACGATCACGGTGGACTATCCGGAGGATTTCAAAAAGCAGTTCCAGTTCGAGTTCCTAGGAAACACCAGGCTCCGCATCGCTTCGGATGGCGACCTCAAAGTCGCCAGCAACGAGATCATCGACCGCGAAAGTGAAACCTTCACCGACAAGCTCAAAGACGAAGTCGAAGAAACCGACGAAGAAAAGCCCCGCTCAGCGATACGCCCCGCCGACCAGATCAAGCCCGGCAACCTGATCTATGTGCAGGTCAAGGACGGCGACCGCGATCTAACTGCGGAACCCGATTCGATCCCTATTCGCATCACCGCCTCGAGCGGCGACGAAGTCCGAATAGACCTTCTTGAGGAAAGCCCAAACGGCGGCGTTTTTAAAGGAACCATCCGCACCGGTGAACTACCTGCCGGGGCCAGCGCTTCCGACTCCGCTCTCGACCACAGCCCGCTGATGGCCATCGACCACGATCCTGCCAGCACGTGGCGCAGCGAACCCGACGGTGCCGCGCCGAAGTCACTTTCCATAGACATGAAGGAACTTCGTGAGGTCGATTCTCTCATCCTAACTTCACCCGATCCTGAAAACGAAGCCCCAGCGAGAATGCGGGTCCGTGGCAGTCATGATGGTCGGTTCTGGTTCCATATCGCCGACTTTCCACCGACTGAACCGGTCGCTGCCATCGAGTTTCCCGAAGCGGCTATGCACCTGCGAACCTATCGCATCCCTGCGGACAAAATTCGAGAAAACTACACATGGAAAGAGATCGAAGACCTCGCGAAGAAGATCGAACCCACCGAGAAAACGGAAGTCGATACTCTCTCATGGAGCGCACCCGAAGAGGACGAGAACGCTTATTTCCTGATCTGGTCTGGTGAGATGATCCAGGAGCGCGATGGTGCAATGCGGTTTTCTATCGCCGGCCAAACCACCGCCCTGATGCTCGATGGAAAACTCGAACTCAACCCAGGCCCCGGAGAACGCAGCGCGGATGTTTTCGTCAAACGCGGCATTCACAAGCTCACCGTTTTCTCGATCTCCACCGCCAAACAAAGGACCGCCGAAGTTCTTCGCGCCCGCGAAAACCCCAACACCTCAGCCGTCTCCCTCAACCCCTTCACAGAAGCAGACTTCGATCCGGCATCGGCTCCCGGCCTGGAAAGAATCAGCCCAACGGAAGCGCCGAAATTCGAAAAAATCGACAACACTTGGAAGCTCGAACTCCCCTCCCTGACCCTGCGACACATCGAATACGAATTCCTGGAATACCGGGGCGAATCGATCTCAGTAAGCAATGTGGAAATCAGCGGAGGAGAAACCAAACACATCCCCCCAGCCGCAGACGTCTTGGAACTCGCCGACAACGACACCCTCGAACTCGCACCCGGCGATACGGTCAACATTTCCTATCTCGATGAACTCACCGCAGGCGGCCTGCGCCCGAACCGGCTCCTTACAAAGTCCCTGACCGCCACCTATCACAATGGCGAGATCATCCCGATCTCCTTCGACTTCGCGCGAACCGGCGGCGGCTCCGTGAGTGGCAGCCGAAAGGAATTACTCCGAATCGAACCGGGCGAACGCATCGTCGCTGAGATCACCGACTTCGACATGGACACCGGCCTCGACCGCGACAGCTTCGAAATCGAAGTCCAGAAAAACGGGGAAACTCCCCTCACCTATCTCGCCACCGAAACCGGACCCTCCACCGGAGTGTTCCATGCCGAAATCGATACCGCAGCCGCAGCGGATGGTGCAAAGCTGATCGTTGCCCAAGGCGACAAAATCTACCTTCGCTACACCGACAAACAGAATACCTTCCCCGGTCACGCAACGAAACGTGAAACCGTCGTTTACCTCAACGGCCCGACCGATGGAGTGGCGCGTATCTTGGGAAGCGAGACGCCCGTGGATGGCAGCCCTCGCATCATACCCGCGCCTGATTCCTCAGCAGACAATACGGAACCGAAGGTCGAATACCGGATGCCGCTAACCGTCGAAGTCATCGATCCGGATCAGGCCAGAGACTCCAAGAGCACGGTGACCATCGAAATCACAACGAGCGAAGGCACGAAAACAGAAATCCGCTGCAAACTCTCCCGCGCCTTCGCTACGCCCAACGAATCACTCGATGGCACGCGCAACCCCGCATTGCTCGAGGGACGTTTCGTCGGACAAATCCCTCTACTACTTGGCGATGACGAAAATCTCAGTGTCGTCCCTTCCGAAGATCTCGATGAGTCATCAACCATCGGAGAAATCGTCGGAGATACCGAAGGAAGACCCGATGGGCGTATCGCCCTAAACACTCTTGGAAACGGCCGCTTCACCGCAAGCTATCTGGATGCATCCCGGGACCAAACCCTCCAATCCACGGCAACCCTCGCCTCAACCGCCACACTCCGAATCACCGATTCAGAATACCTGGAGCCAGCGGAGATCGCCCGCGTCGGGACTAAACTTTACATCACACTCGAAGATCCCGACCTCGATATTTCAGGCAAACGCGACAAAGCCCTCGTCCGCATCCTGACAAGCTCCGGTGAGGATGAAACCGTCGAACTCGAAGAATCCCTCTCACACTCCGGAACCTTCAGCGGCTCTTTCCCTCTGATGGCAATCGCGAAACCCGTTTCCGGTAATTTCGATGGAGCAATCGAATGTTTCTTCGGCGACGAAATCACAGTCGGCTACCTCGACAACGTCCCGCAAACCCCGGACGGCCTGAACATCATCGAGCGCAAGATCCAGGTGGCAATCGGAACCGACGGCGAACTCGCCGCGTTCAGCAAAGTTTTCAAAAACGAGGAACTCGCCGTCCAGACCCGCTTCCACATCGCGGAAAGTCATTTCGAACTCTTCAAAGGCCACCGCAAACTTGAACAAACCGAGCAAGCCGCAGCGGATCTTGAAGCAGGACGCCTTGTCCTCCGCCAACTCCAGGAAGACTACCCGAATCCAAAATACGTCCCACGGGTTTCCTATCTGTTAGGGCAGTTCGCCCAGGAAATGAATGCATGGGACGAAGCCATCGCAGCATACGGAACCATCGTCCAAAATCATCCCGAAAGCCCTCTCGCTCCCGATTCCCAATACAAGCTCGGGCAATGTTACGAGGAAGCCGGCCAGTTGGACGAGGCACTGGAGGAATACGTCACCCTCGCCGCCACCTACCCGAAAAACCCACTCGTCGCCAACGTCATGCTCCGCATCAACGAACATTTCTATGTAAAAGAGGAATACGCGGTCGCGGCATCGGTCGGCGAGAAATTCGTCGAGCGTTTCACCAATCACGAATGGGCACCAAAAATGGCCTTCCGCATCGGCCAATGCCATTTCAAACAGGAACAACACGCCAAAGCCGGCGAGGCTTTCGATGCATTCGTGAAACGTTACCCGGAGCACGAACTCACCGCCCAAGCCCTCTTCTGGGCCGGCGAAAGCTACCGCATGGGTAACGCCATACCCGACGCCTTCCGCCGCTACAACCGCTGCCGCTGGGACTTCCCTGAATCCGACGCCGCGAAATACTCCCGCGGCCGCCTCGCCCTCCCCGAACTTCTTGCCCAGTTCGAAAAAGAAGCGAATCTTGATGAATGATTCCATTTGGATTGCCATGTGATCCACATCGACTACGTTTCACCCATGAATGAAGCCCCCGCCAAACTACAAGTTCGTATGGATCGCAAACTAAAAGAGTCCGCCGAGGCGGTGTTTGCGGAGATAGGACTGGATGCAACCACCGCCGTTCGCATGTTTTATTCGAGGGTGGCGAGAACCCAGAGCATTCCGTTTCCCCTCAGAGTCGAGCCGGAATTCACGCCAGAGCAAGAGCAAGGAATCCTCAGGGCTGCTGAGGAATCCAATGATCCCGCGAACGTCATCGGCCCGTTTTCGAACGCAGCCGATCTCATTGCATCACTCAGGTCCGGGCTTCCTTCCCAATCGTAGTCCTCCTCCGATCAATGGAAATTAGTTTCACGAAGCCCTTCAAGAAGGCATACTTCAAAATTTCTGCAAAAGATCGCCTCCGTGTGGACAAGGCATTTGTTCTTTTCATAGAAGATCGGACGACCCCTGATCTACGGAATCACGCATTGAAGGGGAAAGACGAAAGCCTAGTTTAGCCTGATCCCGGTTTCAGTCTTGGTGACGAGACGTTTCCTTAACAGAGCGCCGAGGGTTTGCTTAAACGTGCGTTTGGAGACGCCGAGCTCAGAGTATATTTCCTCGGCCGGGCTTTTGTCAGTGAGCGCCCAGAAGCCACCTCGGGCAACAAGCTCGCCCATGATTTGTTTCTCTAGGTCATCGACACGCTCGCGGCCGGGAGGATGGAGCGAGAGATCGATCTTGTCATCGTCGCGGACGCCTGCGATCCAGCCTTTGAGTTTCTCGCCGAGGGCGAGTTCTTGAAAGACTTCATTGCCAAAAATCAGGCCGGTGTGGGCGTTGTTGATGATGGCTTTGTAACCCATCGGGGTTTTTCCATAAACAACGAGATCGACCTCCTCGCCAACCGCGTAGCCGGGCGGAGTGATGTCAATGTGACGGGCGATGCGGGCGGTGGCGATCAGGCGCTGGGTTTCCTCATCAACAAGAATTTTCACCAGGTAGTTCCTCCCCTCCTCCATGCGCTGCTTCTGCTCCCGGAAAGGAACCAGCAGATCTTTCGGCAGGCCCCATTCGAGGAAAGCACCGACTCCAGTGACAGCGACGCAGGTGAGCTTGGCGAACTCGCCAGGAATCGCACGAGGTCGTTTCAAAGTCGCGACGAGTCTGTCCTCGGAATCGCGGTAAATGAAAACGTCCAACTCTCCGCCGATGAACCATTCCTCCGGCATCTCGCCGCGCGGCAGCAGGATCTCGCCGAGATCCTCCGCATTCAGATACAAGCCGGCGGGCTTTTCGTGGAGAATAGTGAGCGTTGCCCGTGTGCCGATGGTGATCATAAAATTTTTCCGCGAATGACCACGAACTTGCGCGAATCCAATTTTATGGAACAGAAGAATATTTTGATTTGCATCGGCTCTATGTCCCCTGTGTCCTCTATGCCTCTGTGGTTAATTCTCTTCATTCGCGGAAATTTGCGTCCATTCGCGGTTAAAAAAACAACTTTTAAGGCGTGAAGTCTTTGGGGCCGATGAGGATTTTCTCGACCGGATGTTTGGTGACGATGTTGCCCTGACTGCTGCGGCCTTTGATGCCATACTCTGCGAAGTGCAACGGGCGGACGAGATTTCGCAGGCCGAGGCCGGATTTCATGTGGATCATGAGCATCTGGGCAGAGCTTTCTTCGTTGCTGGTATGGCACTTGAAATAGAGCACCTTGCTACCCTTGGTGCCTTTGGTGAGTTCGTATTCCTTGTCGCGAGTGACTCCTCCAACGGTAAAACGTTTGGCCATGATGTTGCCGTTCCTACCGTCGCGGTAGATCATCGAGTAGATGAGATCCTCGTCCTTGCGGAAAATAGCGACGCGTAATGGCCTCGGGCCGACGAAGAATTTATCGGCCACCTTGATAATTTTCATTTTCCCATCCGCACTGAAGACCACGACATCATCGAGCATCGAGCATTTCTCAAGCGCCTCTTCCTTTTTCAGCGAGGTTCCGGCGAAGCCATTTTTCGTATCTAGATAAAGCGTCTCGGTGGCGGCAACCACCTGGGTGCGGTCGACCCGCTCGAAGGAGGAAATCTCGGTCAGCCGCTGGCGGTCCTTGCCATATTTTTTACCGAGTTGCTCATACCAGCGCACCGTAAAACGGGTGAGGTTCCGGAGGTTCTTCTCGGTCTCTTCGATGTCCGTCTCTATGCCTTTGATCTCCTCATCGGCTTTAAACGAGTTGAACTTGGAAATGCGCTTGATGCGGATCTCGGTGAGGCGGACCAGATCATCCTCGGTGACTTCGCGTTTGAGGAGTTTTTTGAAAGGTTTCAGGCCGTCGTCGATGGCTTTCAGGACAGCCTCCCAAGTCTCGGCTTCTTCGATATCGCGGTAAATACGGTTCTCGATAAAAATTTTCTCCAAGGATGAGAAATGCCATTTTTCGGCAAGTTCGCTCAACCGGATTTCGAGCTCTAATTTAAGAAGCTCCTTCGTGAGTTCGGTGCTGCGGCGGAGGATTTCGGTAACGCCGAGGAAGACCGGTTTACCATCGACGATGGTCCCAGAGTTCGGCGAAATGCTGAGCTCGCAATCTGTGAAGGCGTAGAGCGCGTCGCGTGTGATTTCCGAATCCGCTCCGGAAGGAAGATAAACGAGAATATCCGCATGGGCGGCGGTATTGTCCTCAATCTTCTGGATTTTGATCTTGTTCTTTTCAGACGCGCTGACGACGGAATCCATCAGCCCGCCGGTGGTCGTGCCGAAGGGAATTTCTGTGATGCGGAGGATGCCTTTCTTCTCGATTTCAATGCGGGCACGGACGCGGATCTTGCCGCCGCGCAGGCCGTCCTTGTATTCGCTGGCGTCCATGATCCCGCCGGTCGGGAAATCCGGAACCAGCTCGAAGGGCTGGTTACGAAGGTATGCGATTGCAGCCTCAATAAGTTCGTTGAAATTATGCGGCAGAATCTTGCATGCGAGACCGACGGCGATGCCCTCCACGCCTTGCGCGAGCAAGAGAGGAAACTTCATCGGCAAGGTCAGTGGCTCCTGGTTACGACCGTCGTAAGATGGCAGCCACTTGGTGGTCTTCGGGTTGAAGGCGACTTCAAGCGCGAACTTGGTCAGACGGGCTTCGATATACCTCGGTGCGGCCGCGCCATCCCCCGTCAGGGTGTTTCCCCAATTTCCCTGAGTGTCGATCATCAGTTCCTTCTGGCCGAGCTGGACCATCGCGTCGCCGATCGACTGATCGCCGTGAGGATGGTATTTCATCGTGTTTCCGACGACGTTCGCGACCTTGTTGTAACGACCATCGTCCAACTCACGTAGCGAGTGAAGAATGCGGCGCTGGACGGGTTTCAGACCGTCGTGAAGATGCGGGACAGCCCTTTCAAGGATGACGTAGCTGGCGTAGTCCAGAAAGTAGTCGGAATACATCGCGCCAAGGGAGGCGTGTTGGTCCGGTTCGTTACTCATGTGATAAAGGTGCTAGTTGAGCGGGCGCTGACGTGCAAGCACTGCTTGCCGGGAATCGACTTATCACTCACAGGCTCTGCAAAGCGCGCCGCAAATGGCGTGAAGGGAGGGAGGGCGCGTAGCAAGCGGTTTTCACTCGATCCAAGATTGGGGAAATCACTTTTCATTCCTCATTCTCCTCCCAGCCTCCCGCAACTGGCTGGCAAAATCCGCAGCCTGTTGCCTCTGCAAGATCCGCTACGCGGGCTAAGATCCAACTGCCTCTTGATCAGCCCGACATCAATTCCCTCCCGCCAAAAGCAAATTCCTAGCAACAACTAAAACCCCAACCACACCTTCGGAAATCCAACCGCGTCCGCTCGATTCAGGGAAGCCTCGCCATTGAAGGCAATACTCTAAATCTCGATCAGGTCACCGCCCTTCTCGAAGGGAAACGTAACATCTGAGGAATACTCAATGGCGCAAAAGTCTCTCACATCGCACAAAAAGCGGATCGAGTCGCCCACCTGATGGACGCCCTCTTTCTTTGCCTCGAAAATGGAGAACTCAATCCTCTGACCGAGCCGGAGACTCCACTGTATTCGTAGATTTCCCCCTTGGGATCATCTTGGAGTCACTTGGGGACTTCATCTCAGCTTTTGCCCCAAACCCCCAACCGCAACCGAGCCAATATCACGCGCAAAAGAACAATTCGCCAGTCAGCGATTCTCGCGAAAGCACTACCTAGAACTCTTTAAAACTATCTCCCCGCCACCGCCAGCCGGGACTTGAAGCAAGCATTCGATAGTAATCCCCTTACGATGCAGGAGAAAAGGCTCTCACCTTTTATCGGTTCCAGTAAGCCGCGAACTCGCCGAAGCCAACATCCCAAATCCATCACCTCCTGCGAGAAAAACTAGATCGACCGCCCCGCCCGCCGATTTCAAAAGCGTTACCATCCCTGCTGTGAGCTGATCCGAAGTCGAACGGATATCAAAATAACGGCCGTGATTTTTCGGTGTTTTCACCCGGTAGGGCTGATCCGGCTCGGTCAGCCCACTTCAAAAATCTCACCGCCTGATGATCCCTGTGGAAGTGTGATCCCGGATAAACAGCGCCCCCACCCCGCGATTCCACTATCTTTCCGAGAATACGGCCTTTCCGTTTCGATCAGGGCCAATCAGGTCGTACCTGCCCTAACTTCTTAGATGACTTGCGCCGCTTGAGAATCATCCACCAATAATAATTTCACCCCAAAATAATTCTTGCCAAAGCGGTTTGGAAAGCTACCTGTCTCCCTTTGCATTTTGCCATGAAACCTCTGACTCCCGCCAAGACCATGTGCCAAACGGGGACTTTTCTTACCGAAACGCCGCCCATTGCCTCACTGAAACACATCTTCCGCCCCTTTTTCCCCGACCTCCGTTCTGGCTCGGGGAGGCCTATCTCAGCGGAGACTCCCCCAACGGCTGTTCAGGAGCCTCCCGCAAAAAGCAAACTCCTAGCTGTAGTCAAATGAAATTTAGCCGCACAGCCGCACAACCCCAAAGTCGCTCCGTTTGGAGTTGTGGGCTCGTGAGTGTGTCGGATCATAGCTACGAGAGTTTTGCTGATGCAGACCTTTCCGTCATTCAGTGGTTGATCTACTCAGAAAGTAAGCAGGGCATCCCACTAGGCTGCGCTACATCTCCCGCGCTCGCTGCCAACTACCTCAGCCCGCTGAATAATGCGATCTCTAAGATCCCAGGAGTCAAATACCTGCGCTACATGGATGACTGGATCATCCTATGCCCATCGAGATGGAAAATGAGACGTGCTCTCAAGCTCATGCACCAAACCTCGGATACTCTGGGTTTACGCGTCCATCCAGACAAAATATTCATCGGCGTAGTGAGCAGAGGCTTTGACTTCTTAGGAGTGCAGTTTAGCACCTCACTCCTCACCTCTCGCTACACCTACCATCCAGCCCAGCGCCGTGGCTCAGAGCCGCCTGCACGAACGGCTAGACAAACATCTTTCACAAGCAGCTCATCTTTATGAGCAGGGGCGTCTCCATTTGTTGGCACGTATTGAGCTGTACCTCACGCATTGGCTACGCTACCAGAACGGCATTGGCGTGGCGGCATCGGCTGCCCTTTATACCTTAATAATAACACTCAAACGCCTATCCTACGGAGCCACCGATGTGATGATTTCTACTTCCAGTAAAATTTTGATGAAGACATTCCTAAACCAATAACAAATAATATTAAAAATGAAAATAAACGCAATAAAAAATCGATGGTTTCTGCCAGTTCTAAGCTGCGCAGCTTTAACAATGACATCCCACAGCAAAGCAGCTGTCATTGTCAAATTTGAGCAAGTAGGGACCGATGTCGTTGCGACTTGGACAGGTTCGATTGATCTGGGAGTAGTTAACCGGATCCTTACCCTATCTGGGAAGTCAGCATTCATTCGCCAATTGTATGCCACTGCGGGAAGTAATAAAGAATTTAAAGGTGGGGTCGCTGCTACTACCTCGCTTGACGGGACTATTGCTGGTTTTGGTGCTTCCGCAGGGTTTAATAATGGGAATTTTTGGATCGGCAATACTATAAGTTCGGACCCTACCAACACTTCATTATATAATTTTGGTTCTGGTGGCGTTAATGTTTTCCAAACTTTCGGTAACCAAACTCTAGCTGGCATTGGCGCATCCGCTTTCAATGATACGTTGGCTTGGACATCCTCCGAGGGCGGAACTAACACAATCAGCTACACAACGGTCCCCGAGCCATCTTCCACTGCCCTACTCGGCCTCGGTGCGCTCGCACTTGCTGTCCGCCGCCGTCGATAATTACTCTGAAACATCAAATCTTCTTTAATTATCTCAAGCGCACCTACAAATGTAGGTGCGCTTTTTTATCTTCCGTTTCTTAAGCCAACCCCAGAACCTCGGTGCCACATCGTGAAAAAGAAAAAGGGGTCAGGCATAGAAAAAAAGGGTTCAGTGAAAGTGCCGGTTTATTCCGGCGCTTTTACTGAACCAATGCAGTTTGAGTCGCCATATGCAAATCGTAAGCCGTTTTGATTCCTCGATCACGACTCCGGTCCCTCCGATGAAAAGCGGGGTCTTGGTGACCGGGAGTTCGAAGTCTTCGAGCATGGTTGGTCCGGTAAAGCGCTTTCCGGAATCGTAATCGATCCAATCGCCTGCGGGCAATAGACATTGCGGCTGCTGGCGGTCTCGTAATCCTCTCCATACAAGGGGCAGGCCATGAGCGCATCGCCGATCATCCATTGGAAGGCTCGTTCGGTGCTGTTCTCGCGGCCGTGGACAACCGAATCGTCTGGGAACGCGATGGGCACCGTAGCCATAAAGATCCTCTTTGAAGCCGTCTACTCCCCATTTTTCGCAGAGATCGACATTCCGTTCCACCGCCTCCGGTTTGTGAACATCGAGCAAATACACGGGAGCCTTGGGAAAGCCAATCAAGTAAGATTTCGGTTTACCTTTTTCCATGATGAAAAATTCCTTGTCGACTGCTTGACTGGTGAACGGGCCATCATGCAGAAAGGCGATTCGCAATCCGACGAGGAACCGAAGACCCCGATTCTTGAAGTCTTTTTTGATTTGGTCAGGGTTGGGATATTTTTTGGGTCTTGTCATTAACTATGCACATAGTTAATTTCGATTTCGATGAAAATACCACCTGCTATTCCAACCTGTGAAGCCCTCATTGAACAACTTGGCAGCATCACCCTCATGCAGCGAGGTACCCTTACCGAACAATATCTGCAGCGACCTTCTTCCGACGGCCATGGCACCGTCACACTTGGTCCCTACTTTAAATTCCAAGTTTGGGAAGACGGGCGCAATCACACCCGCAGCGTTCCCGCTGATGAAGCCGCCGCCTTGCGTGAGGACATCGCCAACCACCACATCTTCCAGCAAGCCAGCCAACAACTCGCCGACCTGATCATCGCCCGAACCCGCCAATTGCGAGCCTCCCAACATGCCGCCAAATCGGACTCCGCTCCAACTACCGAAAAAAAATCCCCCAAACCCAATGCCTCGCGGAAAAATACCGCGAAACGGAGCAATTCCTCGCCCAAGCCCGTCTCCGCCTCATCCAATAAAAGACCTCCGAAAACCTAACAGACTATTTTGGGGAATTACTGCGCGATGCCTTCGCCCGCGACGCCCGCCGCATCGTCGAGGAACTCTTCAACGACCGCCATCTCGCCCCCAACCTCAGGGAAGCTCTTGGCACCCTCCAGCCTCCCGCTTCATTCAAGACCATCCCTATCCTCTATCTTGAAACCGACGGCACTGCCAAGACCCGGGAAGCCAAACTCGGTTGCGTCTTCACCCAAACCACCACCGATGAAGACGGCAACCCAATGCTCGATCCGGAATCCATTAGTTATGTCGGCACGATGGGGGACCGCCGCGAAAGTGGCGAACTCCTGCGAGCCGAGGCGATTCGGCGTTGCCTCGCACTGGCGCAAATCATCATCTTTCTCGGTGATGGTGCCGCCTGGATCTGGGAAAACGCCCGCCTTTATTTCCCCACCGCCATCCAGATACTCGACTTCTATCACGCTGTCGAACATCTCGGAGTCCTAGTGAGGGCGTTGTATCATCAAAAGCCCGCACTTCCAAGCCGCTTGGCAAGCCCGCCGCCCAATCATCGCCGCCCGCCAAGCCAAGGCCCGCCGATGGAAAGATGCCTCATAACTTTTTTGTCATGCAGCCCTAGACTTGGCCGTTTCCCGCACCCTAACTCAAGCCTTGCCGAGTTCTTCGGCGCGGGTGGCAGCCGCTCTAACCGCAGAAATGAACGCGGAGCGGATATTCCCATCTTCAAGTGCCGTGATCCCTGCAATCGTCGTCCCGCCGGGAGAAGCAACCATATCCTTCAGTGCAGCAGGATGTAAACCCGTCTGCAAAACCATTTCGGCGGCCCCGCTTACGGTCTGCGCGGCAAGACGAATCGCATCAGCCCTCGGCAAACCTGCCAGCACACCTCCATCCGCCATCGCCTCGATTACCATAAATATATACGCTGGCCCACTGCCCGAAACCCCTGTCACCGCATTCATCAGCTTTTCGGGAACCTCCACAGAGATCCCAACCGCATCAAGCAGCGCCTTCACCACTTCCCGGTCCCGTTCTTCACATCGGCTCCCAAGACAATACGCGGTCGCTCCCTTCCCTACCAATGAAGGCGTATTCGGCATCGTCCTCACGACCCGGCACTTGCGTCCGGTGAGTCCTTCCATCGTCTCCAACGTCACCCCTGCGGCCACCGAAACCAGAAGCTTGTCTGGAAATTTCCTGAATCCACCTGATTCAAAAATTCTAGGCAAATCATACGGCTTGGTCGCCAGCAACAATACGTCCGACTCGCGGATCACTTCACCGATTTCCGCCGAATTTCTGCCTCCGGTTTCTTCGGAAAACTTCTCTCTGGACGCCTCCGAACGCGCGACCCCAATCACGTCATCCACATTTACCACTCCTCGCGAAATCGCGCCCTTCACAAGGGCTGTCGCCATTTTTCCACACCCGATTACTCCTAACTTCATAAGAACAACTTTAGGAGGAAATCACCAACCATACCAGCGTCATTTTTCTTGGGGAAATCCAAACCCTGCCTCAACCTCATCACATGTCGAAGCTTGTCCCACTTCTCCTTCTCCTCGCCACCTTCACCTACGCACCCGCCCAAGTGGACGCTGTCGAGCCACGGGCCAAGGCGGAACTTCCCTCGGTCGAACAATGTATCCCCAAATCGGTTTCCAATCTCAGGGAACCGGCGTTGTTCATATTCCACAAAGGCCTCGTGACCGCCGTCAGCGCTGCGAACGAAGAGGCTCAGGTCCACACGCTCCAAGGCCTGAACTATCTCCACGGAAGCTGGGAATTCGAAGCCATGCGCCATTTTGCCGTCGCAATGAAGGCAGATCCAAACTGCCTGATGGCACATTGGGGAATGATCATGTCCATGCTCGCGCCTTCTCCGGAAACCGATAGCTACCGGCTCGCCACCACCGAACGCCTACTGCAACTCATCTCCGACGGCGAAGGTACAGAACTCGAGCGGGGCTTCGCATACAGTCTCCTCAAATATATCGAAGAAGGCCCGAATGGCGCCGAGAGGGCATTTCGTAAGATCGCCGAAAAATTCCCTGAAGATCCCCAATCTCGAATCTTCGCAGCCCTCTTCGGACGCGGGGGATATAATGAAATGGGTGATATCACGCCCGACCAGCTCGAAGCAGAAAAGCGCCTGATCAGCCTCGTCCGTAGCTCTCCCAACGAAGCCCTACCACTCCACGCACTGCTGCTCATACGTGCCGAGGCACCCGATCTTCAAGCAAGCCTTAAACTCGCACGCAAGCTCTGCCAAATCGTCCCCGATTACGCGCCGTATTTCCATCTTCTTGGACATTACGAATGGCGTTGCGGAGAGCACGCGCGCGCCGCATCCGCATTCGGTCGCGCTGCGAGCCTTTACTCCAATTGGATGAATGAGAATAAAGCAACTCCTGCCGACTGCCCGGGATGGGTCCGCGCGGAATGTTACCGGGTCGTCGCCATGGCTTCAAAAGGAGAATTCGACAACGCCCTCGCCTCAGCTGAAAAAATCGCAAACACCACCCTCGACCCCGACCGCGCAGACGCCGCCGGCACCCGCGAACTACTGTGGAATGCCAAGACTCTACCCGCCCGCGTCTTCCTCCGCAGAAGCGCTGCGGGAGACTCAGAAAAAGCGCTCGCCTCTCTCCCCTCTCCAGAGTCCATCGAATCCTTCCGGGATCACTCACTATCCTACTGGTGGATCGATGGCCTCCGAATTGCGCTAGAAGCGCAGCGCCTCATGGATATCCATGATATCAAAAATGCTACCGATACCGTTGGTGCCGTCAGCTATCACGGCCAGGCGATGGCTAGGAAACAGCAGATCGCAGCTGCGATCGGCGAATATTCGGATTGGCGGCGCTCGTTCACCGCGATGGAAATTCTCGCCGCCCAGCTGCGTGGCCGCCTTGCACTGGCTGGTCCGAAGGAAGGACACGGCTCGGCTTTCAATTGGTTCCGCGCCGCGACCGACCGCCAACGCGCGACAACCATGCTCAGCCCACCTCCGATTCTCACCCCCATGGCAACGCGTCTCGGTAATTATTTCCTCGCCGCCAAAAAACCAGCAAAAGCCCTTGAGGCATACAAAGAAGCACTGGAAAAATTCCCCAAAGATCAGGAAACATTGAACCAAGTCGAAAAGGCCAAAGAAATGGCTCTCACCATTCCGGTGGAAAAGGAGGAATAATCTACGGATCCCTCCCTATCGCCCAGCCGCCAGGAGTTCCTTGACCCGGCATGAAATGACTTCTGAAAGACCCGGCTCACCCTCCTCACAGAGAAAATCACAGTAGTTCGAAGCGACCGACTCTAAATCATCGGCATACACCGCACCTAGCGATTCGAATCCTGTGAGCGCTTTCTCGAAATGCTTCCGCGCCCACGTGCGGTCCCCTGTCTGGAGCAATGCCAGTGCTAGATTATTGTGCGACTGCGCCGTATCAGGATGACTTTCCCCGAAAAGCTCGCGCCGCGTATCCAGTGCCATCATATGCATCTCGCGTGCCTGCTCGTAGTAACCTGCCGCTAAATAAACGGCCCCAAGATTATTCGAGACCGAAGCCGTTTCCTCATGCTTGTTTCCAACCTCCGCATGCATGATCTCCAATGATTTCAAAAAACAGTCCTCAGCCATATCCAGATCTCCATTCGCTTTCGCCGTGAATCCCAGATTGTTCGACATCGCAGCAACATCCATCAACAAGGGCGGTTCATGGTTTTCAAAAAAAGTAACCGCGGCCTGCCACGCTTCAACCATCTGATCCTGATTTCCCTGGCAGTCGTAGGCTGCTCCCAAGAGCGCATGAAGCCGCCCCATTTGGCCAAGGCGATCAGGCCGATTGTCCAACTGGTCAATCGCATGACCCGCGTCCTCCGCAGCATCCTCATATTGTCCCAGCTCCATATAGATTCCCGACCGGGTCTCAAGACTCATGGTGAACGCATCGATCGTATCGAGATCCGGACTCAGCGCGCGTTGGCACTTCTCGACAGCCGCGCTAGCAGCATGCAGAGCCTCTTGGAGATTTCCTTCAGTTCGCAGCGTTTCAACTCGCGCGTGCATGATCTGGATGTAGTTGGCGGTCGGTGAGTCCATTTATCTATCTGGGAGCTACAGGACTATAAACTTCTATTCTTGCAATTGACGAGCGCAAATCTTCAGTCCTTTTCAATACGCAGACTTTCAACAATCATCCGACGGCTCGCAGGTAACGCCCCCAGATGCTCCCGCAGCATTCCCTCCGCGTCCCCACCACCATCGGAAATTCCCAGCGCCTGCGCAAACTGCTTTTCGAAATGATACAGGGCCCGCAAACTCCCATCCTCCCTATCTAAAAAATCCAAGCCTCGCCGTAATAGATCGTAAACTCCCTCGTCCGCATGGTGCGGCTCCAGTCCCGCCTCGACAAGTTGGCAGAAATACCCGGCCATCAATGTCGTCGGATAACTCCGCCGCAATCCCTGCCTCCAGTCCGAAATCGAAACTTCTCGCAGCGTGTGCAGGTCGCTCTTGCGGGACATCACGACCTCGATCTCACCTGAGAAAAATAAATCCAGTTTCCCTGCGAACGGACTCTTCGGTCGCAACGCGCCCTTTGCCACAGTCTTTATCAAACCCTCGATTTCACTAAACCAATGCACGATCAAACTCGTGTCGGTCAGGCGAATCGTCCGCATCAGTATGGCTTCAGTCGAGAACACGGATTTGCAAGAATTTCAGATTCAGCTTGATACACCCGTTTCGGTGCCTTAGCCACTGTCCAGCAATCATGGCCCATCAATCAAATAAAATCGTCAAACGCCGCCGCCGTGCGGATTATCTGAAGCGCAAGAAAGAACAAGCCAAGCTCGGTGAACTCATTCCCAAAGTGAAGGTCAAAAAAGCTGCGCCAAAATCTGAAGACAAGACTAACAAGGACTCGGTAGCGAAAAAGGCACCTGCTAAAAAGGCACCTGCTAAAAAGGCAGCTAAAAAAGCACCAGTCAAAAAAGCAGCAAAGGGAACTGAAGAATCCAGCGAAAGCTGATCCTCCTTTCATTAAATTTTAACCCAGCCGGACCCTCCCAACAAGAAGGTCCGGCTTCTTCATGCCTCCCCGCAATTTCCTCTTCCCTCTCTGCCTCACTTAAATACCCTCTCGCCCGTCTGAAGAACTCTTCATTGAGAGTTGAAGATTGAAAATTGAATCTTATGAAAATCGTCGTCGCATACTCCGGAGGCCTTGATACCTCCGTCCTCCTCCTCTGGCTCAAAGAAAAATACAACGCTGAGATCATCGCATACTGCTCCGATTGCGGCCAGGGCGACGAACTCGACGGCCTTGAGGCAAAAGCCCTCTCCACCGGTGCATCCAAGTGCTACATCGACGATCAGAAGGAAGAGTTCGCCCGCGACTACATCTTCCCCATGTTCCAGGCGAACGCTGTCTATGAAGGCCGCTACCTTCTCGGCACCTCCATCGCCCGCCCATGTATCACCAAAGGCATGATCGACGTCGCCCTCAAGGAAGGAGCCGACGCCATCGCCCACGGAGCAACAGGCAAAGGCAACGACCAAGTGCGCTTCGAACTCTCCGCCGCAGCCCTCGCCCCCGGTATCAAATGTATAGCCCCATGGCGCGATGTAGAATTCCGCAAACAGTTCCCTGGCCGCAAGGAAATGATCGAATACGCCGAGGCTCACAACATCCCGATCAAAGCCTCCATGAAAAAGCCCTACTCCATGGACCGCAACCTCCTCCACATCTCCTTCGAGGCCGGCGCTCTCGAAGACACCTGGTACGATGCCACCGGCGAGGCCGATCGCGACATGTATGTGCTCTCCGTCTCCCCAGAAGAAGCCCCAGACAAACCACAGATGCTCCAAGTCCTCTTCGAAAAGGGCAACATCATCGGCCTCCAGACCGAAGGACTTACCGAAGTCATCGCAAAGCTCGGCGACTTCGAGGTCCAAGGCGAAAAGGACGGCTATACCATCCTCACCCCATACGGCATCATGCGCGTGCTCAACGCCCTCGGCGGTGCCCACGGCATCGGCCGGATCGACATCGTCGAGAACCGCTTCGTCGGGATGAAATCCCGCGGCATCTACGAGACCCCCGGCGGCACCATCCTGCTCGCCGCACACCGCGATCTGGAAACCCTCGTCATCGACCGCGAGCTCCAGCACACCCGCGACACCCTCATCCCGAAATACGCCCAACTCGTTTACAACGGCTTCTGGTTCGCCCCCGAGCGCGAGGCCATCCAAGCCCTCGTTACAGAGTCCCAGAAAACCGTCTCCGGTGAAGTCCGCCTCAAACTCTACAAAGGCAACGTCATGCAGGCTGGCCGTCGCAGTCCCTACTCCATGTACGACGAACACATCGCCACCATGGAAGGCGGCCAGGAGGAAGCCTACAACCAAGACGACGCCACCGGCTTTATCGCCCTCAACGCCCTCCGACTCAAGGCAAACGCCAAGCAGAAGTGAGGCTAAGGAGAAGGGTCTTTCCAAGCCCTTTGCAGAACCCAAGTCTTCCTTGCCAGTCCTTGGAAAGGCCCTTCTTCCATGACCCGCATCGAAAGAGCCCTCCTCCCCCTCTCCCGCAGCCACCCCAGGCTCCACGAGTTCCTATGGTTCGGGTTCAAGCAGGCATGGGCCTGCATCCTCGCCACCCGCATCTGGTATCCGGACATCCCGCTCGCCCGCTACGATTTCCTCGTCTTCTCCGCATCGGCGCCGTCCCGCTCTTCACTGACTTCATGTATGCCGCAGTCGGCTCATAAATGGCCCGTGCGTGGCGCGGCTTCCATTTCCGCTTCACCGGCTTCCCCCCGCTCTGGGTCGCCGCCACCATCGCCGTCCTTGCCTACGCGAATTTCTTCACCCATCACTACCTCCCCGATATTCGCTGGCCGCTCATCATAGCCGGTGCCTTCGCCTTCCGGAAAACCCTCACCCACCACAACCACACGCATGCCCGGCGCAGGCTCACCGCCAAACACCGGCGGCGTGACAAGATCTGGCGCAATCTCCTCCCCACGAAGGCGCCCAACACTCAGCAACACCGCCCCAATCATCCAAAACGGAAAATGGATGGAATCAGCAAATTCCATAAACTCTTATCCACGCACTCCGTGCAATTCGTGGTTCAAATCTTCCTTTAAAGATACCCTTCAAAATCCTTTCCCAACCAACCTCACCTCATCCGCCTGGAAAATCGCCTCCGTTTGCCCATCCGCCTCCAACAGCAACTCCCCGGCGGACCCAATGCCTTTAACAACCCCCTCCCGCCTCCTGTCCGCACACTTCAGGGTCACCCGATGACCCGTTAGAAAACACCGCTCCCTCACTCCATCCATGAGATCATCGAATCCCGAACCAATCTCACCCGCATGACCGGCAAGTCGTTTCACAACCTCCAGCAGAATCTCCTCCCTCACCACTTCCCCACCCCGTTCGACGCGCAGCGAAGTCGCCGCAAAACCTTCCGGAAAAGCCTCCGTGTTCACATTGATCCCGATCCCGACGATCACAAAATCCCGCCCCGCTTCGACAAGTATCCCGGCAATTTTCTTGCCCCCAATCAGCACATCGTTCGGCCACTTTATCTCGGCCAGCGTCACGTATCTCTCCAAGGCCTCCGCCACCGCCAGCCCAGCGATTAGAGAAAGCCGGGACCAAAACCCTTTCTGCTCGGTCGGACGCAGAAGAACGGAAAAGGCCAGCGACTCACCTTTCGGAGAAAACCATTCCGCACCCCTCCTGCCGCGCCCCGCTACCTGCTCCTCTGCAACAAGCACCAAACCCTCAGCCATCCCCTTCTCCGCAAGCGCCCGCAACTCGTCATTCGTCGAGGAAACCTTCTCCCGCCACAGCAAGCGGAACGGGTCCGGCATCTGCGCAGCGACATGATCGAAATCGCTCATTCTCCAGCGGAAAAATCCAAGCCAATATCCAGCGCCAGTGCGGAATGCGTCAGCGCTCCCACCGAAATGAAATCGACCCCTGTCTCCCCAATTTCTTTCACCGTATCGAGATTCACCCCGCCGCTCGCTTCGAAGCGCAGGCGATTCATCTCGCCCCGCATCCCCACAGCTTCACGCAACTCTTCGAGCGACATGTTGTCGAGAAGGATGTAGTCCACACCTTCGAGTTTTAGGAAATTCTTCACCTGCTCCAGATTGTCCGCTTCAAGCTCAACCTCGACGTGGGGCTTCTCCATTTTTACCAAACGGATCGCCTCCTGCAAGGCTTCAAGTCCGCCCTCGGCAGCGAGGTGATTGTCTTTAACCATCACACGGTCGTAGAGACCCATTCGATGGTTCGTTCCGCCACCATCCTCTACCGCCTTCTTTTCCAACGCTCGGTAACCGGGTGTCGTCTTGCGCGTATCGAGAATCTTGGCGCGGGTGTGTTTCACAAGATCCGCATAGCGTGAAGTCAACGTCGCGACCCCGGAAAGGCGTTGCAGAAAATTAAGCGCGGTCCGCTCTGCGGTCAGAATGGAACGAGCTTTCCCCTCAACCCGCATCAGCATCGCTCCCTCACTCACCCGGCTACCGTTCTCCACAAGAACCTGGATCTCAAGATTCGGATCGACCTCACGAAACACCTGCTCCGCCAGCTCAACTCCCGAAACCACTCCCGCTTTCCTTACCACCACAAAAGCCTTCGCGAGCTTGTTCTTCGGAATAAAATACTCCGACGTGACATCGCCCTCACCGATATCCTCCTCCAGCGCCATCATGATCAGTTCGTGCGACATAGCTTCTTCTATTCTCTCTTGCTTGAAATTTGAATTTTGAATTTTAAAAATTAAACACCCATCACCGTAACCGCGATGCTGCGTTGATGCGCTTGACGGCGATGCTCGAAAACGAAAATCCCCTGCCAAGTCCCAAGCATCATGCGCCCGCGGTGCACCGGAATCACTTCAGATGAACGGGTCAACGCCATGCGGATATGACTCGGCATATCGTCGGGTCCTTCCAGAGTATGCACGAAATCTGGATCGTCCTCCGGAACCAAGCGGTCAAACCATCTTTCAAGATCCCGCCGGGCACTCGGATCCGCGTTTTCCATGAGGATCAGGCTCGCGCTGGTGTGGCGCAGAAAAACCGTAACCTGCCCGGAAGTCACTCCGGAGTCGGAGACAATGCGAGCGATCTCGTCGGAAATTTCATAGGTTCCCTTGCCAGTGGTCCGGAAGATGAGGTCGTCGGTGTGCACATTCATGGTTCTGTCAATTCGGAAAGAGTTTCCGCAGTCGCGGTGTTGATAAAACGGACAGCGGTCGGCGAAACTCGAACAATCCCAAAAAAACGACCCTCGCTCATTTCAATAATCGCCTTCACCCGTTCGCGGGCGATTGATTCGAGTTTATCTGCAGAGCTCTTGTCCTCGAGCTCGATATCCCAGACAACCCCGGAGGACATCTCGCCGTCGGCAAAAAGTCGAAAACCATCGCGTTTCCATGCGCGGGCGATCTCCTCGGCAAGACCCACATCTCCCGTGACTTCCAGCCACAATCGTAATCCTAGATAGCCTGCACCTTCTGCAAGGAACACCTCGTCTTCGATCTCCGGAAAGTCCATTTCTCCACCACGTGCCGCCTCCGCAGGAAGAACAATACCGAACGTCGTCTGCGGTGGATCGCGGAAAGCATCCGCGAACTCCTTAATTCCTTTCACGTAGAACGTATCAGCCACCGATCTACCCGAGACCGCAGGAAACAAGGTGATCCCCTGTATGAAAGGAGACAGGGAAAGCATCAACCGCTCGGCCGGGCCGTTATCATTCATTGGCATGAAGCCGATGCTCCGCGCGCTATCCGCATAGAACCTCCCCTCCGCCCCGGAAGCCGCACCCGCATGTAGCGCCTCCCTAGCCCGCGCCGCATCATCGCCCGGATAAACCACAGGCGCCGGGAAATGCTGGTTTAGCAAAATCCTGACAAGCACCCGTAACATCGCAGCCTGATCGGGAACATTCTTTAAATCGAAGCGATCCGTCACCCAAGCTTCGCCCGTCTGCTCATCAAACCACGCCAACGCTCCGACCGAGCGGACGGCGACGAGTTGCTGCAACAATTTGTCCCCCGCATCCAGCCAACCAATCCGTTGATAGGCTTCCTGCCGGTCATCCATACCCTGGGGCCCGAGCCGGCTTTCCAATGCTGCCTCGATCCGATATCCAAGTTCTTCCGAAGCGATACGGTGGACAACAGGGCTTGAAATAAACTCCAAGCCGTAATCCTTCTCGATCGCACTGATCATTTCCTGAGGAACCGAAACCTCGCCTCCTCCCTGCGCCAGAGAGCGGAGAGAATCATTCTCATTAGTCAGCATCGCAATCTCCTCCTCGGCAATCCGTAACTGATTTTCCAGTCCCTCAACGGTCGCACCTCCGAGAGAGGATCCGTTTCTCAGACCGAACATCCAGCCTCCCGCCCCGAGTGCCGCCCCAATCAAAAGGGATAACAGCTGTTTTGCCGATATCATTTGTATGGAAAGCTATCTCCCGTCGCCTTGAAGGAAAGGGTCCGATTCGAGAGCGCTAGGCCCGCCATAAACTTCCTCCGCAGTCTGCCCGGGAATCAGCGTAATCGCGATCGGTGCACTGCGGTTGCCCAAAGCATCATAGGTATAGAGGAAACGACGCACCGGCATTTCTCTACCCGTATTTGGATCAATACGCTTGACGCGGGAATCAAACATCCGCTCCTCGACGAGCTGACCGTCGTTCTTGCGGTAGCCGTAGCTGGTCTTAAACATCTCGTTCTTCTGACCATCATAAATTTTGCAGCCGGTCGGGTTACCATGCTCGTCCATCCGATAAATGGTAACCAGATAAAGAGCACCGTTGGCGGTAAAAGTACGCTTGGTCAGGTTGCGGTTATCCGGACTACGGGTGAAAACGGTTCGCGAACCATCGTCGTGCCGCATCACCCGCACGTTCGGCCCATCGACCGCGTCAAACCCGTTCTCGGTCGCGTTTCCAAAAACAACACCAAGAGCAATGACCGTGAGAACTCGCAAGAATTTCATAAGGTAAGTAAAACCAAGATAGAACGCGTACGCAAGTCGGTAATCAAAACCTCACAAAAGAAAGCGTTTCCCAGCCTCCCGCTCGAACTGGAGTTCGCACCACTTTATTCTTTATCAAAAAGCTCACAGACCCGATCAAAAGTTCAACAATGTCCGCGTGGAGCCGCGTTCTCCAGAACGCGAGCCCTCCCGCAATAGAGTCCTGTAAAACACGTCCCCCATCCACAGCGCCCACCTCAATGAGAGTGAATTTAACCGATGTATGTGATAATATGAAACTCCTTCTACCGTTCAGGCTCGAACTCTTGCCAGCCAACCCTCAACCCGAGTTACTCAATATCCACCCGCAATGCCCGCATACTCCATAGCGTTCCAGAAGCCGCCTTTGCGCTTCCTCGCATCGCCCGCGCACCGTCCTTCCGTTTCGCGGAAAATCGATCCCTCGCCTCCCTAAACGCCTCGTCTACAAATCCTCTGCTCCCAATCACCGCCCCGTCCGTAAAATACCGCACCCGGCAGCGCAGCATCTTTGCCATCCCCAACTCCGGTAGGATCGTTTGATTATCTCCACTTTCCAAAGCCTCCGCATCGTTCTTTGAAATCTTCATTTTCCCAGAAACTCCAATCTTTGCGTTGAGCGGTTTCCGCTCCAAGGCAAGCCCCATCAGCCTGCGATACCGACGCGAGGCATCTTTCCAACTACTCGCATCAAAGCCCACCTCCGTATCCGAGGCAATCGCACGAACCAACCCTTCCCGGGCCTTCTTACCATTGCCTTTCCGGCCTCCACCAACCGCCTCCCCATAGCTACTCCAGCGATAATCCGCCGGGTCCTCCACCATCCCCGCCCGCACCGGATTCAAATCGATATACGCCGCCATCGTCCGCGCTGCGGTCCCGCTCTCCACGATCACGCTCTTAAAACGTTGCTCCCACAAAGTTCCGGTCCGTTTATGCCGCGAATTGAACCACTGGGTGAAACGCTGCATCAACCCTTTCATAAACTCTCCCAGATCGTGCATCCGATAAGTGAAACGCTCCTTGATTTCGGTAACCCGTTCCGGATTCCCACCCGCCACAACACCCTCAGTCCGCGCCGCATCGAGCTGCCTGGCCACATCCGCCACAAACGCCTCGCTGTAGAGCGCAGAGAGCCTTTTGAGAAAATCCATATCAGAAATCCCGCCCTCCGGCTGCGGCGGAACCTCCAACAAAATATGGATGTGATTGCACATCAGGCAGTAGGAAAGAACCCGGCAACCCGAGAAATTCTCCATCATCCGCATCAAAGTCCGAAACCGCTCTTTTTCCTCCAGCGCCAGAGCCAGACGGCGCTCAACCACTCGACTTACAAGATGGTAAATGACCGGTTTCTCATGCGAGTCCTTCCAAGGGGATAAAAATCGAGCGCGTCTCATGCCCAAACCCTACTCCCGGCATACCCGCCTGTCGATAACGAGTTTTGTTTATGGGACTGTCCCTTAGAATAACGAGTTTTGTTTAGGGGACTGTCCCTTAGAATAGGGTAGAATAGGGGACTGTCCCTTAGAATAGGAAGCATTCTCTACGAATGCGTTCGCGTCGGATGCCGAAGATCCGGGCGACGATCTCGCCCATGTCTTCGATCTGGAACGTGAGTTGCAATCCGGGTTCGGTTTACCGCCGTCGTGGCACAGCCGCCGTGAAGCGGCGACCGACCTAGCCGACGCGATGGCAAGTCTTCCAGACGATCTTCGCAACCTTGCAGACGCGCTGGATGCCTGCGGCGGCAATCTCAGCGAGGCGGCACGTTGGCTCGGTCACTCGCGGAAGAAGGCCCGTATCATGCTGGAACGCCTCAAGCAGGCGCTCGCCGGGTGGCGTGCCGAATAACAATACATGCATCGCCCGCTCCGGTTCGCCGGGGCGGGCGAATTTCATCAATGATTCAGATAAAAATATTGATTTTTCACCATGCTTTTTCCAAACAATCATTTATTTTCCTTTTTCTCATAATAAATCCAGAGGTCGGGGGCGAAATCCGAAAAGTTGCCATCGATGTCATCAGTGACTGAGAACACAATGCCATCTTTTCGAGCAGATGCCCGTCTTGATCGTTGACCAACATCGTCTTCATACATAGTTATCGATGGTTCAATTCCTGAATAATCCTTAATACAAGATACAAGCATATTAAAAATATCTCCTCTGTAGTCCTGTTTAAACGTGTAATTTAACGATATACCCTCTACCACATCTCCTGAAGTGTAAAAAGAGACGTCGTATGGTTCGATGCTTGGTCTAAGATCCAAACGATTACCATATCTAAATGATACTCTAATACATTTTGAATTTATCCTCCACCCGTTAGTTACCCTGCCGATACTTACCTCTTCAACCGCCCGATCTTCACGCAATTTTTTTATTTTACTGGTTAGATCCTCGTATGTCATGCCTAGCCCAAGACCATATTTTTCGGATACTAAAAAAGGTTTTTTTGGTGTTTCGATACGATCACCTATGATTTTTTTATAAGTTAATTGAGGTAGTATGATAAAAAACCCAATCGAAACGACCACACAGAAACAGATAATAGCAATTACCTTTTTTTTAAGGTTTTTTCTACGTGAAGCACGAGAGTGGGAAGTTTCTTTTAGTGGGTTATTAGGTATCAATGAATTACCGGGAATTATCACGGTATTACCACATGTTGGGCATGGGGCAGACTGGCCGCGTAGCTCCTCCGGGGTCTTAATAGACTGACCGCAGTGTGTGCAATAGAACGTGGGCATGGTAGGACGATACGCCAGTTTTATGGAGTAAGTTCACTCAAATACTGGAAAATCTTGGGTTTGTGGAGAGAAATCTTTGGCATTACCGAGAATTGTGGGAGCCTCTCAAGGGCCAATCTCCGTCCGCGTTGGCGCAGAGGAGGACATGGACCTACTTCCATTCCAGCGGACACACGCCAAGCGAGTCATTGATTCCCTCAGTCGTCACAACATGGCGCTCGACGCAAGCGACCCCGGCGTCGGGAAAACCTACGTAGCCTCCCACGTCGCCAAGGCAACAGGCCTTTCCCTGCTGGTGATCGCGCCAAAGCCCGTGCTGCCCGCCTGGCGCAAGGTGGCCGCCGCTTTCGGTGCTTCGGTTGTAGAAATCACGAACTACGAGCAGATCCGGATGGGCAAGACTCCCTTCGGACGGTTCGTGGACAATCGCTTCGTCTGGTCGGTGCCGCCGGGAACCCTGCTGGTGTTCGATGAGGCGCAGCGGTGCAAGGCTCGCACGACCCAGAACGCGGAAATGCTCATCGCCGCGAAGAGGCAGCGCATTCCGACGCTCCTCTGCTCGGCGACCGCCGCCTCCAACCCGCTTGAGATGCGGGCGCTCGGCTACGCGCTGGGCCTCCACCACCTTCATGACTATTGGGCGTGGGCGATCCGTCACGGCGTCCAGAAGGGGCGCTTCGGCATGGAGTTCGGCGGCGACCTGGATGCGCTCGGACGGCTGCACGAACGGATCTTCGGCTCCGGCGGCACGGGTGCCCGGATGAGGATCGCCGACATCCCGGAGTTCCCTGAAACGCAGATCATCGCTGAGCCGGTCGGCACCGGCCAGGAACGCAAGATCCAGGCGATCTACGACCGGATGAAAAAGGAACTCAACCGCGCACTCGCGGTCGAGGATTACATGGAACTCGACGACCTCGCCCACCGGATGGACGCCACCAAGGCGAACCACATGACAATCCTCCTGCGGGCGCGGCAGAAAATCGAGAAGCTCAAGGCCAAGGCCATCGCTGCCATGGCCAAGGACGGTGCCGACGAGGGCATGGCCGTCGCCGTTTTCGTCAACTTCGACTCCACCATCGACGAGGTCGCCAAGGCGGTGGGAACCAACTGCGTCATTCGCGGTGGGCAGAAAGATGCTGACCGCGAGCGGGCGATCCGCCGGTTCCAGGCGAACGAGGAACCCTTCATCGTCTGCAACATCCGCGCCGGTGGCGTCGGCGTCAGCCTCCACGATCCGACCGGGCGGAAACCCCGGCTCGCGCTGATCTCGCCGACCTACTCGGCGCAGGATCTCCGCCAGGCACTTGGTCGCGTTCACCGAGCGGGTGGTGCGCACTCGATTCAGCGGATCATCTTCGCCGCCGGGACTTGTGAGGAGGACGCGTGTGATGCGGTCGCCGGAAAGCTGGCTCACATCGACCTGCTGAACGATGGAGATTTGCAGGGCCAACTTTTGATGCCCATGGCGCACACGGTTATTTTATTTGTGATGTCTGATTGTATGTGGCTGTAGGGAAAAGCACTTTGGCCTAGACAAACCGGGCGATTCGTAGTCAGTTACGAATGACATG
>Ga0209390_10000842_pt1 | contig 61203 bp, 57 predicted proteins | sample BON01_FD_187212 | JGI IMG/M metagenome (GOLD analysis project Ga0209390, IMG submission 187212) | Freshwater microbial communities from Lake Bonney liftoff mats and glacier meltwater in Antarctica - BON-01 (SPAdes) (version 2) | ecosystem: Environmental > Aquatic > Freshwater > Ice > Glacier...
GATCCGCAGGGCCTACGGATTCCACACCGCCGAAGCCACCCTCGCCCTGATCATGCTCACCTGCGGCACCGTCAAACTCGAGCTCCCATACCAGACCTGACATCACCCACATTCATGTCAGGAGAGCCAAGACTTTCGGTAAGAAGTTCTACCTCAAGGTCAAGTACGTGGCCAAGGGCTCAGCGACGGTTGCTCCGTTCAAGAGCCAGAAAGTCTACCTCGTACGAAAGGCCTCCAAGTAGCAGTCCCTAGCATCAACGCAAGATCCCCCGTCACGATTCTGACGGGGGATCTTGCGTTTTCTGAAGCGAATTCGATGGTTTGTTGGGCGGTTCACCGACCGTGAAAGCGGCCCAGTAACTGACCGCTTAGATCGTCACCACGACAGCCTGCAACGTGGATGGCACGCTAGCGACGGTCAGGGTTCTGTAGGACGAGTCCTCAGGGTCTTGCTAGGCGCAGTGTTCCCGCCGGGCCATACCTGCGCCGGGAAGCACGAGTCGCATCGACCGGATGTTTCAGGGGGATCCGGGCAGTTTGGCAAAACAGGCGATATGTCAACCGAATCGCCCCACCGGGAAGCCGATCGTGGTCCCGGACGCGCGGTTGTTAACCGGCGGGGCTGGTCTGCACGGCGAGGATCACATCCGTCGTTGGTGTGCGGGCCCGCAACGTCGAGACGACAGAAAAGTCAACGATGTCGGATTGCAGGAACGCCCGGTTCTGCGCCGGTCTTTCAGGCCGTTCACACCATAGGCAAGTCGACGTCAGCCGGTAGTACGTCGCTGCTGATCGACCAAATTGTCCGGAACCGGAACCGGCTGAATCCACTCCCGCAACATGGGGCGCATCTGCCCCGCTCGCCTGCGACCTTTTGTCCGCGCATCCCGAACTAGTCCACGAGACTCCACGGCCAAGTCGTCATTGGCACTCCTACTTCTGCTCTGCGGCTGAGTGAATCGCCGGCCCGAATGGACACACGGCAATAGTCGCCAAAAAGATGGTCAGTTAGCAGAATGAAGGGAGCGAAGTATCGTTAGGATTGGTCTCGTTCTACACACAGCCACGACCACTGCATATCGCGCGATTCAGTGAAAGAATCCGCAGGCAAGAGGGGTAACGCCACAAATGTGGCAGTCGACAGATCCCAAATATCTGCGCCGCCGCGAGCCAGGAGGTTCCATCCGTGCAGAATGCAACGATCCTTGATGTAGCGGAGCGGGCATACGTATCTCGCTCCACCGCCGCACTAGCGCTGAGCGCTCGCGGTGACAAGGTGAGTCCAGGAACGCGGGAGCGAGTTATCGCTGCCGCCACCGAGCTGGGGTACCGACCCAGCCCTGCGGGGATTGCGTTGCGTACCGGTGGGGGCGGCGACGTCGCGTTCGTATATCACGAGCTCAGCGACTTCGAAATGGAACACGGCGCAGGCCCAATGTGGTCACGGTTCGCAATGCTGCTGGGAATGGACTTGGGCAAGGCGGGATACCGCCTGTTGATGTTGCCCAACACCGAGGTCAAGCCAGGGCCGCTGGCAGTCAATGCGGTCTTGGCATTCGCCGAAGCAGACGGTCAAGTGCAACTACCTGAGCTTGCGTTCGGTACTCCCGTGTGGGTCGCGTCGGCCGCCGAATCAACCGCACCCTTCGCCCGGATCACTCACGACTTCGAACTGATCACTCGGCAGGTACTGGACCATGTCAGTAGCGGAGGTGCACCAAACAGCGGGACCAACCTGCGGATCGCGATATGCATCCGGGGAGTCGTCGACCCTCCCTTCACTTATGCAATGGAATCGGAGTTGCGCAAGCAAACAGCGGCGACAGGTATCGAACTCACCTGTCAACGCATCGATCCGCGAGTACCCGACCAACGCAACGCTTTCGAGGACCTCGCGCGCGCTGAGGCCTTCGATGCAATCCTCTGTTGGGGAGCTCATCCAACCGAAGGTTTTGAGACCACCAGTCACTCCTACCCACAGACCCAGATCGTTGTTTTTTGTGAGAACGAGCTCACCTCAGAGTTCGACTCCCGCACCCCATACGTCAGCTTCCGGGTAGACGACGCTGCTCACCAACTCGCCGCTGTCTTGGTGGAAGCGATCGGTGGCGGCCCCGCGCAGGACATAGCCCTGGCGCACACATTTAGCCACGCCTAAAGACTTCCCGAACGGCGGTTCCTACCACCGGAAATCTGGCGTACTGTTCGTGCAACGCAACAGCATCATGGGGCGTCAAACCCACGAGTGGTGGGTCGTCCGCATTCTTGTGTCGGGTTTTGTGAAAAGTGCAAGTAGGTGCTCGGATGTCGCTTAGTCGACGTATTGGTACGGCAGCGTCAGTCCTAGGCGTGACTGCCGCGATGTTGACGGCCGCGCCAGGGATCTCCCTCGCCGATCCGGGTGTTCCAACCCCACGGGTTATTGGCGGTAGCGCAACCACAACACAGGAATGGTCAGCGGTTGCTGCCCTTGTTGAGCGTGGTCGAGGGGGGCGTTGGAGCCAGTTCTGCGGTGGAACGCTCATTGCGCCTCGGTACATCGTCACCGCCGCACACTGCGTCATTGGGACGCGAGCTAAGAACATCAACGTCGTACTCGGACGGACCCAGCTGTCGACCAAAGAAGGCGAGCAGATCGCCGTCACCCGGATCATCAAAGGCAACTACAAGCCCAAGACCGACAAGAACGACATCGCTCTCTTGCAGCTAGCCACACCGTCGACCCAAGAAGTTATGCCCATCCTGAAGAAGCGTGACCGCTGGGCATACAAGCCCGGGCGCGACACCCAGGTTGCCGGATGGGGCGCGACAAAGCCCTCGGGCTGGGGCGGCTCTGATGTTCTGCGCCAAACCGACGTCGACATGGTCAGTACGCGCAACTGCAAAAAGCTGTTCCGCCCGATCTCCGGCAAGAAGCAGATTTGCGCGGGCGTCTGGCCGACCGGTGGACGCGATAGCTGTAACGGCGATTCCGGCGGGCCGCTCACTGTGCTTGCGCCCGACGGTCGCCGCATGCTCGCCGGACTCGTCAGCTTCGGAGCGAACCGCTGCGCCTCCAAGCGCGCACCCGCCGCCGTCTACACCCGTACGTCGGCGTACAACAAGTGGATCAAGCGCCACACGGTCTGACTTTCATTCGGTTCCCGCGAAAGATTCGACGTAATGTCAGGCGTTCTTCCTTAGCGACACGACGGCACCGTCCTGATCTGCATCTGGCTGAGACGAGGGCCTGACGGCCTGGAAGAACACCTCCGGATCAGAGATGTCGTGCAGACGAATGAGTTCGGGATTGAGTGATGTCGGGCCCGCTGGGGTTCTACTGCTTTCGCGTATGACGAGAATGATGTCCACGGTCGGGGTAGCGGTCCCGCGGGGAGTTGTCGCCATCGAGGCATCCACAACGTCGCTGAGCATGATGACCCGACTCCGGGACGGCTGGTCCGGGCGCTCAATCATCAGGTGCGTGGTCGCTAACCGGTAGTACGCCGTGTGATGGCGATTGAACTCGCCTGTTCCCGAGCCCGCTGCCGCCAACCACAGGGTTTCCCGATCGGTCTCATACGTGCCCGCCCAGCGCTTCCACCGACCTGTCGCCAATTCAAGCTGTTTTTGCTTCAGTATCTGACTTTCTTTGGCCGCGCGAGCTATCCGTCGGGTCTGTTGAGTGGTGCGCGCAACTGAATCAGAAGGGTGACTGTTGGTGAACATGGAAAGGACTCGACCAAACACACCCCATCGAATTGGGTGTAGTACTTGGGTGGACATTGCCACCTCCTCGCCTTCTTGAAAGTACGGCGCCATATTTCCGCAGGTGCCCGATACGTTCACCCGTTCAGCGGTACGGATCACTCGTCCAGCCGACTCATCCACTGCCCAATTCGGATCAATCCGAATCGACAGTTAGTGACAATCCGAGTCCCCGCACGCTGCGCTTCGGCGGGTGGACGCTAGTTGTTAACGACAACCTCAACTGCTGCAACGAGATCATTGATCGAGTCGGCGATCATCGTTGCACTGAGTTCGTGCAGGTTGTAGCCCAGGACGTGAGGATCCGGGATGTCATCGACCCCATACGGCAGGTTGTCCTCCGGTGGGCGTGGGGCAATCCCGCGGGCTTCGTTCATTTCTGACACCAACCACCGAAACCGCCCTATGACATCCGCCGGAAGGGGCGGAACCATCGCCAACTGACCGCTGGCCTCGGCGTCAATCTGCTCGCCATTCGCCTTCGCCACCGCAATCGTCAGGGCATCAGATGCGATCACGTGGGTCGCAAGACGCGCGGCCAGTCGGACCGGGAAGCACCGAGTGCGCATCTGAGGTTGCAGGGCCGTGACCTTCGCCGCGTGCGGCCAGGCGGCGGTCAGGACGAGGTCAACATCCTCGAGCGCCGCCGCAGTCAGCACTCGCGATTCGAACCCGGGCTCCGCAGATCCGGCATAGGCCAGCGACAGTTCACAGCCCGGCGTCCCCGCAGTCGCGTCAGTCCCCGCGCTGTGAATCTCGATCAGGCTGTCGGGGCCGCACTTCTGCTCGGCGGCGTTGCGCAATCGCAGTTCCATCGCCGGGGACCGGCAGATGTTCATCGTGCATACCGTCAGGATGCTGAAGCGTTCGGCTACCACCGCGTCACGACCGATGTCGGCAAAATAAGCACCGTCTCAGCCACGGCTGACGACGGGGGCGAGACCTTCGCCGCGTTCGACAGCCGCCAGATCCCCACATTCGACCAGCCAGTTAGCCAGCATCTGGTGACCGTATTCGGTGAGCACTGACTCGGGGTGGAACTGCACTCCCTCGATGAGCTTCTCGCGGTGTCGCAGACCCATGATGATGCCGGAATCGGTGCGCGCCGTGACCTCAAGCTCAGCGGGAACGGTGTCGTTCTCGACTGCCAGCGAGTGATACCGCGTGGCGGTGAAAGGTGACGCAATGTTGCGCAAGACCCCAGTGCCATCGTGGGTCACCAATGAGGTCTTGCCGTGCAGTAACTCGGGCGCGCGACTGACGGTCGCACCGAAAGCCTCCGCGATCGCCTGGTGTCCCAGACACACCCCGAAGATGGGAACCTCCCCGCCAAGCTCGTGAACCAACTCGATGCAAATACCCGCCTGGTCTGGTGTTCCGGGGCCGGGTGATAGCAGAATCCCGTCGAATTCGCGGGCCTGATCGACGCTCACTTCGTCGTTACGCACGACAACCGTTTGTGCCCCAAGCTGCTGCAAATACTGCACCAGGTTGAACACAAAGCTGTCGTAGTTGTCGACAACCAAGATCCGCGCACTCATCGAAGTCCCCCTCTTTGCCTAATGACACTCTAAAGGTGGGTAGAGTCTGCCTTATGCCCGAGTCGAGCTCCCGCAAGAAGACCACCTACACGCCGAAGGCCAAGAAGTCCGCGGCCAAAATCGGTTCCCCTCGTTGGGTCGCCCCGTTGATGGTCACCTTCTTTGTGCTTGGCCTGCTGTGGATCGTCGTCTACTACATCGCGCCTGATGCACCATTCCTGGCCACCCTGTCGTACTGGAACGTCGTTATCGGGTTCGTGTTGATTGGTTTTGGCTTCGTCGTCTCGACGAAGTGGAAGTAGGTAAGTACAGCGTCGTCTCGACGAAGTGGAAGTAGGTACGTACAGCGTCGTCTCGACGAAGTGGAAGTAGGTACGTACAGCGTCGTCTCGACGAAGTGGAGCTAGTCGGCACAGTGACGAAGTGGAAGTATCTACGACATTCCTTGTGAAATCGACTCCTGTTGTTGCCTCTGAACGATCCTTGACGCAAGCGATCGGCTGATTCGGCCGTTCAACACAATAACGACGTACATGGCCAAGGACCACGCAATGTTTTGCGTCACCCACACGGCGACAATAACGACCAAAAACGCAACGGCCATGACGATCGAGCGAATCATCGAGGAGATTCCGTCATCCTTGTCCGCTGCTACTACCGCCAGCCGCTTACCGAACATTGCGTAGATGCCAATAGCTGACAGGCTCAACGAGGTAAAGAACATGGATCCCATGTAAATGACCGTCGTCTCGGGGAGCGCTGCGGTCCCCACAAGTGCAGAGGTCGTCGGCAGGAACGAGATGGACATCAGGAAGAACAGGTTGAGCCAGACCAAGACCGTGTCCGCGCCTAGAACCCGGGTGAAGATCCGAACATGAGCCATCCAAAAGACGCTGGCAAGCAGGAAGGTTGTGAAATAGATCGACCAGGGGACATCGCGCAGGCTATCCAGAATCACCTCATTGGTGATCGGCCCGGTGGCTGTCGGTGGTCTGAGCTGTAGGGCGACGATCGTCACGGCAATCGCGACGACCCCGTCGGTCAACACCTTGATTCGATCGGTGTCGCTACCGTTGCGGATTCGAGTCAGAACGGTGCGTACCCGCTTGGCTTCTGCCTCATCGATCTCCGCAGACGAGCTCCACTGTCCATCAGCATTGTCAAGAACAACCTCGGTCGCCTGCTCCGGGACCGGCCATATCCGACGGTTGACAAACGCAACAACAACCAAGAGCACCCACATTCCCAGTGCGAGCCGATAGACCAGTGAACTATTGGTCTCCAAACTGAGCGCGGCAAGGCCGGCGGCCAGCGCCATGGTTGCCGCACTTGTCACGAGCTGAGCTCGGACGTACTTGACTGTGCCCGATGGCAACTCGGGGATAGTTAGCCGTTGTCGCAGCGCCAGCTCCCACTGGAACCACAGCAACACTCCGATGAGGATCAATGGGACTAGGAGAGCGAGTAGCGCGACGGCAGATCCATCCGATTCGCCCAATAGCTGCGCCGGATACGGCAGCGCAGCGACCAGTGACAGCATCGCGACGTTCAGCCAGACCAGAGCTTTGGATGAGCGCTTGATGTAGCGGAAGATCAGGTGATGGCGCCACCACAAAAAGGCGACAATCAGAAACGTCCCGAAGTAGACGCCGTAGGCGCGCGTACTCTCGGCGATGTAATCAGCGACCGACTCGCCGCCGGCCCGACCAAGGTTTTCGGGCACTTCGCCTAGATCGAGAGCGAGGAAGGTCATCGCAATGGCGAAGACGGCATCGGCGAATCCGAGCAGGCGTTCGTTCTGCTCTGAGGTCGTATCGACACTCGAAACCTGCTCAGCCATGGTGACAGCTAAGGTACCCGTTCAACCCTGATCGATGCCGCCGCTGACTGACGTAGGCAGGTAAGGATCGGTTAGCACTGGCGGCGAATTCTTAACACGAACTTGGCCTTCGCGATGGGTCCCCTACCGGCTTGGTTGATCGCTTCTACCCGCAGCTTGTATCGCAATTGCGATCCACGGATATCGCCCCTGGGCCGAATACTGTTCTCGAGTTGGAAGCTGCGCGTGAACGTGTAGCTGCGAGCGGTTGAAGAGAGCTTCTTGTTGATTATCGTTCCCTTGGCACCGATCTGGTTTAGGCGAATCCGGTACGCACTCACGGGACGTGATCCTGGATCTGCGGGCGCCTTCCACGTGGCAACAAAGCGCTTGGCGGTTGACTTTCCCTTGACTGCTAGTGCCTGCGGTCACCGTGGGGTTTGCGTCGGCGCCGGCGTCGGATGCAGGTTGATGCAGTGGTTGCCTGATCGTGTCGCAGTGGGGGAAAACTTTAACCATCTGGTTCACATGCTGGTATCGAACAGGTGTTTGAAACAACATCCATGTAAGTAATCCCCAGGCGGGGATAACTATGTGGATAACTCGGAAATTGCCGAAACCCCGCACGAGTTGCTCACAATGCTGCTAGTGCAACAGGGCTGGAGACTCAGGCGGGGTTTCGGTCAGTTTCTTTGGCAATTCCCTGATACTACGAGGAGTTGGTGTTAAAGAAGCTCAAGAATGGTCGCGTTGGCCATTCCGCCGCCCTCACACATGGTCTGCAATCCGTAGCGAATGTTATCCCGCTTCATGTTGTGGATAAGTGTTGTCGTGAGGCGAGCTCCGGAAGCTCCCAGGGGGTGACCGAGTGCCATTGCGCCGCCATTGGGGTTCACCAAGGCGGGATCCGCGCCGGTCTCAGCGAGCCAGGCACCGACGACGGAAGCGAATGCTTCGTTGACCTCGAAGGTCCCAATGTCGGCAATGCTGAGGCCGGACTTCGCCAAAACGTTCGCCGTCGCGGGGATCGGACCAGTCAGCATCATGACTGGATCGCTACCGGCAACAACGCCGGTGTGGAAGCGAACGAGCGGGGTAAGTCCGAGTTCGGCTGCCTTCTCGCTGGTGGTCACCAGCAGAGCGGCTGATCCGTCGGAGATCTGCGAGGCGTTCCCGGCGCTGACAACTCCGCCTTCCTTGAACGGGGTGGGCAGCGTTGCGAGCTTCTCGACGTTCGAGCCGGGACGAATACCCTGATCGGCGGTGAAGTCGCCAACCGCGATGATCTCCTGCGCGAACAGCCCATCGGCGGTGGCCTTCGCGGCGCGATCATGAGAGGTGACGGCGAGCTGGTCGAGGTAGCCGCGGGTCAGGCCCCACTTCTCGGCGATCATCTCGGCGCCGACACCTTGGTTGAACATGATGCCGGGGTAGCGCTTGGCCATCGCGGGGCTGAATGGTCCGTCGCCACCGGCGATGTTCGATCCCATCGGGATTCGCGACATTGACTCGACGCCGCCGGCGATCACGATGTCGTTCATACCGGAAAGAACACTTGCTGCTGCGAAACTCAGCGCCTGCTGGCTCGAGCCGCACTGACGGTCGATGGTTGTTGCGGGAACTGACTCCGGGAAGCCGGCGGCCAACACGGCGTGACGGCCAACGTTGAATCCCTGCTCACCGGTCTGCGAGACGCAGCCCCAGAAGACGTCCTCGATGAGCGCCGGATCGATTCCGGTCTGCTCAATGATGGCCTGCAACGGGATGGCGGCCAGGTCGACGGCGTGAATCCCCGATAGCGCGCCCTTTACTGGCTTTCCCACACCGACTGGGGTACGGACTGCTGCACAAATGACTGCGTCGCGCTGACTCACACATTCCTCCTGGAGTTACTGCTGTTTGGTTGGAACTGCCCTATTACTTGGACCCGATTGCACACTTTCGCCATGGATAAGTCTAGGAGTAACCCCAGGGGTGGAGTTCCCGTGGGTCGTGAGCACCGCGTTCGTGACTGGCGCGCGGAACTCGGCGCGGATCTGCTCCGTTCGCCACGTGGTCAGCGCAACGAGGAGTCCGGCGACGACAAGGCAGCCGACGACTTGGATAAGGACCTTGTGGCGACTCGGCGCGTAGGCGTAGACGGCCGCAACGGCTGCGCCGACGACCAGCCCACCAAGATGCGCTCGCCAGTCGATCGAGCCGCCGGGGATAAAGCCGATCACGAGGTTGATTCCTAGCAGGATCGCGACCTGTTTGATGTCGACTTTGAGTTGGCGTCCGGCGATCACCAGGGCGGCCATTAGGCCGAAGATCGCCCCACTTGCGCCGACCGAGACAGTATTGATCGGCGAGAAAGCATAGGACGCAACGGACCCACCGAGCGCCGCCAATAGATACAGGACCGTGAATCGCACATGCCCGAGGAGTCGCTCCAGCGGCGGACCCAACATAACGAGTACGAGCATGTTGAACGCAATGTGCAGGATGCTCCAGTGCAGGAACGCCGCCGTAATCAGGCGGTACCACTGGTCGTCAAGCGCAATAAAGACCGGCCGCATCCCGAAGTCGGCGGCTAGGGAATTCGTTCCGCCGCCCACATATGAGAAGAGGAACAGCGCAACACAAGCCCCAATTAGCGTGTAAGCCACGTACGGGGTGCCACCGGGACGTCGCGCAACGGCTCCAGCAGCAACGGCGGCCCCGGAGTAGACCGGCGCCGACTTGGCACCTTCTGCGACGCACGCCGGGCACTGAAACCCGACGGGAGCGGTGATCATGCACTCGTGGCAGATCGGTCGACCACAGCGGGTACAACTGATTCGCGTTTCGCGATCGGGGTGAGCTGGGCAGACCGGCGCGGAGCCGGCTTGCCCATACTCGGGTGGCGGTGAGGCCTGGCTCAACTAGCTCTCGATGCGGTTAATCGTGATCGAGTTGATGACCATGTCTTCGGATGGCTTGTCGTTGCGACCAGTCGAGGTGTCGCCGATTGCGGAGACAACGTCGCGGGATTCCTGATTCGCGACCTCACCAAAAATGGTGTGCTTGTGGGTCAACCACGCGGTCGGAACGAGGGTGATGAAGAACTGGGAGCCGTTCGTGTTCGGTCCGGAGTTCGCCATGGCGAGGAGGAATGGACGGTCGAACTGGAGTTCCGGGTGGAACTCGTCGGCGAACTTGTAGCCCGGTCCGCCGGTACCGGCGCCAAGCGGGTCGCCACCTTGAATCATGAAGTTCTCGATGACGCGGTGGAAGATCGTGCCGTCGTACAGGGCACCTTCACCGGTTTTGCGGGTCTTGGGATCGGTCCACTCCTGAGTTCCGTCGGCCAGGCCGACGAAGTTACGCACGGTCTTGGGTGCGTGATCGGGGAACAGATTGACCAAGATATCGCCTTGGTTCGTGTGCAGAGTCGCAGTCAGAGTTTCAGCCATTCGCCGATCCTGACATGAGCGCGGTCTCGCTGATGAGGCGGGTGTCGAAAACTAGGGGGTTGTCGTTGGTGTCTTTCGACGTTGAACGAAGAGTGCGGTGATGAGCTTCGATGCAGCTGCCAAGACAACGATATTGAAGATCATTTGAACGAGCACGACAAAGCGACCGGTCTGACCACTGGCAACAACGTCACCGAAGCCAACCGTCATCGATGTTGAGACGGTGAAGTAGATCGCATCCAAGTGAGTTTGGAGTCCGGTAATCTCGCCGTCGATCCCGCTCAAGCGGTAGAAGCTAACAGCGAAGAACATCAGCATCGCAATGATCAGGACGAAGACACTGAGAATCCGGATCCGTGAATCTCGCTTAGCTCGCCCGGTGAACTCCCGAATGATCATGAAGAAGGCTGATGTCGATAGGGCCAGGAGCCCGGCAACGAACAGGACGAGGTCAACCCAGTCGATGGGTGCGTCCTTGGGTGGGACGAGAACGAATCCCACGATCATGATGAGGCCAATGGCGGCGATAGCGATGAACTCCCGCTTACTCGCCGGGTGAACCTCGTTATCGGCGATGACGGCACTATCAGATTCGGTGCTAACGGGAACTGGGGTGGGGTTTTGTGAACTGCTCACGGTGTCACTTCCTGCCGATCCGACGAACGAACTTCGCAACAGAACGCTATCCGACGGCGTCGCCACTCTCGTGGTGTTCGTGAGCGAACGCGGTTCCGCGTGGCGCGGGTTGCGAGCCAGGCATGTCTTCTTGCGTTGTTGGCACCCGTTTGACCCATGCGCCGTAGCGATTGGCCAACGGGGTCGCACTGATCCCGTGAGCGAACACACTCATGACCACTGCCACCGACAGGGCACTAAGAACCAGGTGCAGGATCGGATCGTCGGCTCCTAGTTCCTCGATCGACAGCAATGCAAACACCACGGTGGCCAGTCCACGCGGGCCGAACCATCCAACGAAGGCGACCGTCGGCCAACGGAACCCCGTGCCGAGCAGGCTGAGCCATACCGGGCCGACCCGCGAGACGGTCAGTGCAGCGACGGCAACAACGACCGGTTGCCACGATAGGCCAGTGATGATCACAGCGACGATGAGTCCGCCTGCCAGGAACCACACCAGCCAACCGCCGACGTCAGCCGCCGTCTCGAGGAGCGCAGCGGTGCGAGGGCGGTGTCGCAGCAGTGGTGAGGCAGCGCCGAATGCAATCCCGCCCACGAAGGCCGCGATGAATGCGTTGGCGCCGACGACGTCCGCCACGAGAAAGATCAGGACAGGTGTCAGCAGGACAGTGATCCCCTGTGACGTCGCGGAACTATCGAAGTGATGTCGAGAATGCTGCAGCACGCGCGCGATGAGGACGGACAGACCCACTCCAATGACGATCGCCAGCAGCACCGGGGTGACGGCGATCTCCAGCAGCGGCGGAGTTCCGTCCCCCTCGTCTGCGGCTAGCACGGCGAGGGCAAACAGCACGATCGGTGTTGCGAGGCCGTCGTTCAGGCCACTCTCGACGTTCAGCATCCGCCGAATCCGCAACGGTACGGACGGGTTCATGACCGTCGGCGCACCGAGCCCGGCATCAGTTGGTGTGATCGCCGCGGCGATCAGGAGCGCGCCCATCACCCCGACAGCCGGCATCAACCACGCAGTCATCCCGAACGTCAGGAGGACAGCGAGCGGGAACCCGATCCCGAGGAGGCGCGCAGGCATTCTCCAGTCCGAGTCCAGCGACTTCAACCGAACTGTGGAGGCGTCGTGAAACAGGACGAGGGCGAGCGTGAGTTCGGCCGCGACCTGAATGACGCCATTGTTCGCCTGGAGCCGATCAAACAACCCAAAGGACAGAGCGCCCGCGACGATGAAGACCATCGGTGCCGTAATCAGGTGTTTAGTGAACCACCGGCTGTAAAGCGCGAACGCCACCATCACGACCACCGCAACAGTCAGCGTGATCACGGTCATGGCCACACCCTAGGGGGCCGTGTGCCCACACGTTGGGCAAATCGGTCGGTATACCAGCCGATTTGCCCAGGCTGTGCGAGCTGCCGCTACTTGGCGGGCGCGACGGGTGGGATGAAGGCGCAGTTGGGGGTTTGGGGTTTGCCGGCGAAGCGTTCTTGGATCCAGTCGGTCTCTAGGGGCCAGGCGGCGAGCAGGGTGTTCGCGTGGGTTTCGGCGGGGCCCAGCGCGCCGGTCGCGAGCTGACCGAGCCAGTTGACCCGCAGGTTCGATCCGGCTTTGCACCAATCCACCTGCAGCTTGGCATTGGTGTTGGGTAGAACCACCCCGTCGCCAACTGCCTGCGTCATGAGCATCGGCATCGATGCGGGCAGTGGTTTAGGTGTCTGCTCAACGAGCGCATCGCCGAAACCCGGAGCAGTCAGTGGGTTCTTCGCGAACATCTGCTCACCAAACGCCGTCTGAATCTGGGCAGTCAACCCGGCGGCCTCGATGCACTTATAGGCGATGTCACGGTACTCCCCTAGCCCGTTATCGGTCAGCACATCGGCGGGGTTGATCTCTGGATACACGAGCGGCCATGACACCAGCACATCTGGGCCGATCACCCAACCAATCAGCGTGCTCCATTGCTGATCCAGAAGTGGAGCGAGTTCGGCGGCCGGAGCGGACACGGTCACACCCAAGAGCTCCAGCTCGGGCGCGAGCTTCTCGCTGAGCGCACCCGTCCAGATCGCGGAATGTCCACCCTGGGAGTGGCCCATCACGACGTACTTGGAGCCGGCCTGGCTTCCGGGGAACGCCTGAGCGACCCGTACCGAGTTGACAACGTCCTCTACCTCGCTATCGGCAATCAAGTAGTAAGGGTCGCCGGGAGTCCCTAAACCGACGTAGTCCGTGGCTGTCACGACCCAGCCTTGATCGGCCATCGTCTGGATGAACGGCATGTTCATCGGCGAGTCAGGATTGCGTGACGGTGCACACGCATCACCGAATCCGGATGTTCCGTGGGCGTAGGCGACGACCGGGCGCTCACCGGTAGTGGGTGCTGTTGGAATGAAGAGCAGACCGCCGGTTACTTGCGCTGCCCCGGCTGGATCGCGGGAGACCGACAGGGTGCGAACGACCTTGACGTTCGTCAGCGCATCCTCAAAGTAGGTGACCGGTTCAGACCGAATGATGGTCCCGGGCGTTGTTGAGGGCAGTGGGTTCGGCGGCGTATAGAACGGATCGAGCTCGGACTGCTCTTGTGCAGTCTCTTCCTTCGGCGCGACCACTGCGATCGTCAGCGAGACGAATCCAGCGACGACGATCGCCAGCGCCACTATCAAGATTGCTTTCAATGCCCTCATCCCGACAGACTAGGCATTTCCGGGGAAGGATTCGACTCGGCCAACGCCAAGGTGACGAAAAGGGCGAGTGAGGGTAACGACGTGTGGAGCCTAGGAGATTCGAACTCCTGACATCTGCCTTGCAAAGGCAGCGCTCTACCAACTGAGCTAAGGCCCCTCGGCCACTCGAGGACCGCTCAACGAGACGATCCGGGGTGGTTTTTTCCGCACTGAACCGCGCAGTGACGCAGCGGTGCGAAAGTAAGGGTGGAGCGGGTGACTAGCGAAGATCAGGCTCGCTCGTCGCCTCGTTCCACAGGTCTTTCTCGGCCTGGTTCGCCGATACCTGGCGGTAGACGACGTACGCGGCTGCTGCAAGTGCTCCGATGAGCAATAGTTTCTTCATGTGGGCCTAGGTGGACTTGAACCACCGACCTCTTCCTTATCAGGGAAGCGCTCTAACCAGGCTGAGCTATAGGCCCATTCGGGAACCGACTCAGTAGATTACAGCGCCGGCATCAAGCTGTCGAAGGCAGAGGGCACAGATGCGGAAATAGGCGCTGCCGTCGACAGGTACTAGTGATCTTCAGACAGGGTCACTTCGACGCCGCCAGTGAATCCCACAGTGATGTTGTAGATGGCCGCAGTGACCGTGGCGAGTGCTGACGTGAGGACGATTTCGAAGGCCGCGAGCAGAAGAGCGAAGCCCATGATGCGACCGAATGAGAGGAACCCGGCCACGTCAACTCCCGTGGATCCCGAACCTCCCAGGTCGCTGATCGTGGAGTTGATCGAGTCGAAGGTTCCCGTGGCGGACAACAGCATCCAGAGGAGGAATGTTGCGACGATCATGACGATGGCCAGGCCGATGGACAGCACGAATGCGGTCTTCATGACGGTCCACGGATCAAGGCGCGTCAAGTAGAGTCGCGCCTGCCGCGAACTCGTGCCAGCCTTCGCAACTGACTCCGTACCTGTGCCACTCACTGGTGCCTATCCTTCCCTGAGGACATTGCCTCAGAACTTGATGTCGTCTCGCTCATCATGCCCGTCAGTGCGCTACTCACGAGGCTTATCATTCCGAATCGTCGGTCGTGTCGGAACTGATCGACGCGATATTCTCTCCGGCTGACTCACTGGCCGGGTCAGCGGGGGATTCGCTGGCTACGTCGGTGGCGGAATCACCGGCGGCGTCAGCAGCAGGTTCGCTATGACTTTCGGTAGCGGATTCACCCTCGGCGGCATCAGATTCAGCGTCAGCTTCGTCCTCATCGTCCATCTCCGCGGCGCGGGCCACGGCGACCAGGCTGCGATCGCCGGACAGACCCATCAACAAGACGCCCATCGTGTCGCGCCCGGTCGCCCGAACCTCTGCGACTCGGGTGCGAATAACGACTCCGTCGTTGGCCACCGCGAACAATTCATCGCTCTCTGCACAGACCAGAGCGCCAACGAGTGATCCGCGCTCTTCAACGAGACGCATCGCGCGAACTCCGAGAATTCCCCGGCCCTTTGTGGCCCATTCTTCAAGGTCCGTTCGCTTCGCGTAGCCACCGTCGGTCACGGTGACCAGGCACGCATCGGCCCGAACAACGTCCATCGTTAACAACGAGTCGCCGTCACGGAACCGCATCCCGATAACGCCTGAGGTGGACCGTCCCATCGATCGCAACGTCGAGTCATCGGACTTGAATCGCGTCGACATCCCCTTACGAGACACCAACATCAACTCGTCGGCCTCTGAGACCAGCCGAGCCGAGATCAGCTCGTCGTCGTCGCGCAAGTTGATGGCGATGATGCCGCCAGTGCGGTTGGTGTCGTAGTCGGCCAGTTTAGTCTTCTTCACCATGCCGCCGCGGGTCGCGAGCACCAGGCCGTCAGCCTGCTCGTAGTTGTTGAGGATCATCACCTCGGCGATGTCTTCCCCGGGCTGGAACGCCAACAGATTCGCAACGTGCTGACCTCGAGCATCGCGCGCGAGCTCCGGCAACTGATACGCCTTCGTGCGGTAGACCCGACCAAAGTTGGTGAAGAACAACACCCAGTCATGGGTGGAGGTGACGAAGAGGTGATCGACGACGTCGTCGGCTTTCAACTGCGCGCCACGAACCCCGCGGCCACCTCGTCGCTGGGCGCGGTACGCGTCAGTCAGGGTGCGCTTGGCGTAGCCACCGCTGGTGATCGTGACGACCACATCGCGGACGGGGATGAGGTCTTCATCATTGGACAGATCGTCGGCCATGATAATTGTTGAGCGTCGCTCGTCGCCGAACTTGGTAGCGATCTCGGATAGCTCGTCGGAGACGATGCTGCGCTGACGCTCTGGGCTCGCGAGGATGTCCTTGTAGTCCTCAATCAGGCGCATCAATTCGTCGTACTCGTCGATAATCTTCTGGCGTTCCAGGGCAGCCAGACGACGTAGCTGCATATCAAGGATGGCGGTCGCTTGAATCTCGTCGATCGACAGCAGTGACATCAACCCGGTGCGGGCCTCATCGACCGTCGGTGAACGGCGGATCAGCGCAATGACCTCATCGAGGGCGTCGAGGGCCTTCAACAGGGCGATCAGAATGTGGGCACGCTCTTGGGCCTTGCGCAGGCGGAAGCCGGTCCGGCGCTGAATGACCTCAAGTTGATGCGAGATCCAGTGCGTAACAAAGCCATCCAGGGCCAGAGTTCGCGGCACCCCGTCCACCAGTGCGAGCATGTTGGCGCTGAAGTTGTCTTGGAGTTGGGTGTGCTTGTAGAGCTGGTTGAGCACCACCCGAGGTTGCGCATCGCGCTTGAGGATGACGACGAGGCGCTGACCAGTTCGATCAGAGGAATCATCACGCAGATCAGCGATCCCGGTGATCTTCCCGCCATCAGTGAGCTCGGCGATCTTCAACGCCAGGTTGTCTGGGTTGACTTGGTACGGAAGCTCAGTAACTACCAGGCAGGTGCGACCGCGGTCGTCTTCTTCGATATCGATGACCGCGCGCATCGTGATCGAACCGCGACCGGTCCGGTAGGCATCGTCGATTCCTCGACGCCCAACAATCAGGGCGCCGGTCGGAAAGTCCGGCGCCGGAATCCGGGTGATGAGCTCCTCAAGGAGGTCCTCGCGTGAGGCGTCCGGGTTCGCCAACGACCACTGGATGCCATCGTTGAGTTCACGCAGGTTGTGGGGCGGGATATTCGTCGCCATTCCGACAGCGATACCGGAGGAACCGTTGGCGAGCAGGTTCGGGAATCGCGATGGAAGCAGAACGGGTTCCTGGTTGCGGCCGTCGTAATTGGCGACGAAGTCGACGGTTGCCTCATCGATATCGCGGACCATCTCCATCGCTAGCGGCGACAGGCGGCACTCCGTGTAACGGTGGGCAGCCGCTGGGTCATTACCGGGTGAACCGAAGTTCCCTTGACCGTCGACGAGGGGATAGCGCATCGACCAGGGTTGGACGAGGCGGACGAGGGCGTCGTAGACCGACGAGTCGCCGTGCGGGTGATAGTTACCGAGCACATCGCCGATGATGCGGGTGCACTTGAAGTAGCCACGATCGGGCCGGTAGCCCCCGTCATACATCGCATACAGAACTCGGCGGTGAACGGGTTTGAGTCCATCGGCCACCGCGGGTAACGCGCGGCCAACGATCACGCTCATCGCGTAGTCGAGGTAGGACCGTTGCATTTCGGTCTGGATCTCGACTGGCTCGATTCGGCCGTGGGGGCCGTGATCGATTGGTGCGTCGGTAGTTGTGTCGTCAGCCACGGTGAGTCTGTTTCCCTTCGTTACCAGCCACGTCTATTCCAGAGGAAGTCTCCGACGGAATAGGACGTGACCAGTGATGGTCCGTCAGTGGTAACTAGCTCAAATGTCGAGGAATCGAACGTCCTTGGCGTTGCGTTGGATGAACTTGCGACGTGAGTCAACGTCCTCACCCATCAACATGGAGAACATCTCGTCGGCCTGGGCCGCGTCATCGAGGGTCACCTGGAGCAACACACGTGCCTGTGGATCCATCGTTGTCTCCCACAGTTCCGGTGCGTTCATTTCGCCGAGACCCTTGTACCGCTGAATCGATTCCTTCGGCAGTTTCTTACCCGCTTCCTGACCTGCCGTCACCAGTGCGTCACGTTCTCGGTCAGAGAAGGCGTACTGGGGGGTATCGCGCGACCACTTAATTTTGTATAGCGGCGGCTGCGCAAGGTAGACATATCCGCCTTCGAGGAGCGGGCGCATGAACCGGAAGAGCAGCGTCAACAGCAACGTCCGAATGTGCTGGCCATCGACGTCGGCGTCAGCCATGAGTACGAGTTTGTGATATCTGAGCTTGTCGATGTTGAACTCTTCTTGAATCCCGGCACCGAGCGCAGAGATCATCGCTTGGACTTCGGTGTTAGCGAGCACTTTGTCGAGCCGGGCGCGCTCGACATTGAGGATTTTGCCGCGAATGGGCAGGATCGCCTGAGTTGCTGGATCGCGACCACTTCGAGCGGAACCGCCAGCGGAGTCACCCTCGACAATGAAGATCTCACACAAGCTCGGATCGGTCGATGAACAGTCGATCAGCTTGCCGGGAAGTCCGCCGCCGCCGAGGAGACCCTTACGACCCCGCGCCAGGTCACGGGCTTTACGCGCCGCGACTCGAGCGATTTGCGCCGAGACCGATTTACGAGCGATCTCTTTACCTTCGGCTGGGTTCTGTTCGAACCACTCGCTGAGTTGTTCGTTGACCATCTTCTGAACGAACGTCTTCGCGGAGGTATTGCCGAGTTTCGTCTTGGTCTGTCCCTCGAACTGCGGCTCGCGGAGCTTCACCGAGACAATTGCGGTGAGACCTTCACGAATATCATCACCAGACAGGTTCGTGTCCTTCTCTTTCAGGACACCCCACTCGCGCGCGAACTTGTTGACCAGTGAGGTCAGCGCTGTCCGGAAGCCTTCTTCGTGGGTGCCACCCTCGGTCGTGCCGATGGTGTTGGCGAAGGTGTAGACCGACTCGGAGTACACGTTGGACCACTGCATCGCGACCTCGGCGCTGATACCCCGATCAACGTCCTCCCCCTCGAACCAGATGACGTTGCGGTGGGCTGGACCCTTCTTCGAGTTCAGGTAGGTCACGAAATCCGCGATTCCGCCGTCGTACTTGTACGTGACCGACCGGATGGCTTCGGTATCGGCAATCCCGTCGCCATCGATGTCGGTGATGTCCTCGTCTGCGACGGGAGCAACGGTGCGCTCGTCAGTCAGGGAAAGCGTTAATCCGCGATTAAGGAATGCCATCTCTTGGAATCGACGAGATAGAGTCTCGAAGTCGAAGTTGGTGGTCTCGAAGATCTCGTCATCCGGCCAAAAAGTGACCGTCGTGCCACTGCGGTCGGTTGGCTCGCCCTTAGCTAGTGGGGCTTCGGGGGCACCACGGTTGTAGCTCTGGCGCCAGATATGGCCCTCTCGATAGACCTCCACCTCTAGGTGAGCGGACAGGGCGTTCACGACTGACACACCAACACCGTGGAGGCCACCAGAGACTGCGTAACCCTCGCCGCCAAACTTGCCACCGGCGTGCAGGACGGTCAGGACGACCTCAACGGCTGGTTTGCCTTCAGTCTCGACGATGTCGACCGGAATACCGCGGCCGTTGTCTACCACCCGAACAGCACCATCAGGCAGAATCCGTACGTCAATGGCATCACAGTGACCCGCTAATGCCTCGTCGACAGAGTTGTCGACGACTTCGTAAACTAGGTGATGAAGACCCCGTTCGCCGGTTGATCCGATGTACATTCCGGGGCGCTTACGGACAGCATCCAGGCCCTCGAGGACTGTAATTGCACTAGCGTCGTATGACACCTGTGAATACTACCCGAACGGACGAAATTCCTGAGGAAAACCGGGGGTTTTCCCCAAGGAACATTGCCTATCTTCGTTGACTACTCGACGCGATAGGAAGCGATCCCATCTGAAGGGCCGCGTTGTAAGAAATCGCTAGCCGAAGGTGTCGCGGTCGCCTCGACCTTTGACCCAGCTACGGCCCTTCCGAGGACGATTGGACACAGGCCCCAGGACATCGATCGTCCTGACGATTCCTCGGCCGACTTCCTCGTCGAGGCGACCCTGCAACATGGGGATGAGCATCGTCACCTGAGTCGCCCACGTTGTGGATTCCGCGCGTAGAACCAGCCGACCATCGTTGTCATCGAAGGACTCCGGTTCCACATGCGCCGCCAAGTCGGCGCCGGCAATCGTCGGCCATCGTCCAATCACTCCACCCACTGCTGATCGATGCTCCCATCCCTGGTCGGCCATCAGCTTGGCAACGGTGGGACCGAGTAGTTGCGGATCTCGGTCGTCGGCTCCGCTGCCACTGAACTGGCTTGGAGCTCCCCGCGGTCGCTTATTCGTGACGTTCTGGGATTTGTTATATCTACGGACGCTGGCAAGTGTGAGTGCCGGCAAGCTAGTGGCACCATCATTCGACATCAGCGCTCACCTCACCGGGGGTGACGGTGAACATTTTCGCGGCGTCAACGCTCGGGACATCCTGGGCCACGGCCGCGGTGATGATCGACTGTTCCGCACCCGCTGCTACCTCCGCTAACGCCGCGCGACGCTGACTATCGAGCTCAGCGAAGACATCATCGAGAATGAGCACGGGATCACCAGCGTCGTCGCCGAGACTGCGCATCAGCTCAAACGATCCGAGGCGTAGTGCCAACGCCATCGACCAGCACTCACCATGAGAGGCATAGGTCTTGGCCAAGAAGCCACCGACGAGCAACGTCAGATCGTCGCGGTGTGGCCCAACCAATGTGACACCTCGGGCGAACTCCTCGCGACGGCGATTTGCGAGTTCCGCACGGAGTAACCCCTCAAGCTCTGAACGATCTCTGGGCAGGTCGTCACGGTCCGCGAAAGCGGCGAGGGAACGCGCCTGGTATCCGACAGTTCCGGACTTTCCGCCAGCTACCAGCGAGTACGCCTGCGCAACTCGGGGAGCGAGTTCATCTAGTAGTGATAGCCGCCCGAACAGTAGCGACGCGCCTAGCTCGATGAGTTGGTCATCCCAGACGGCCAGGGTGGATTCAGCATCCCCGCGAGCAGTGGTCCCACGAGTTCCGGCGATGGAGCGCAACAATGCGGTGCGTTGGCGAACGACCCGGTCGTAGTCGGTTTTGACTGCCAGATACCGAGGTGCCCGTTGAATGAGCACGTCATCGATGAAGCGACGGCGTTCACCAGGATCGCCTTTGGCTAGCGCCAGATCCTCCGGTGCAAAGACGACGGTCCTCAGCAACCCAACAAAGTCCTTAACGCGTACAGGCGATCCAGACACCTGAAGCCGGTTGGCTTTACCCGGATTGATGGCAATCTCCAGGCTGATCTGGCGATCACCCCTGATCGCGGCGGTCCTGATAATCGCTTGGGTCGCTCCCTGCCGTACGAGCGGCAGATCTGCAGCTGCCCGATGGCTGCTGCAGGTGGATGCGTAGCCCACTGCTTCGGCGATATTGGTCTTACCAACACCGTTGGGGCCGATCAGAATGTTGACGCCAGGCCGGAACCGAAGCTCAACGTCGGTGTAGCTGCGGTAGTCCTTCAGTGCAACGAACCCAACCTGCATGTTCGCACCTGTTCGTTGAAGGTATCGGTGGCGTATCGCCCACCGGAGGCTGTGCCACTAGGACGAGAGTCGGACCGGCATCAAGAGGTACTTGTAGTCGTTGGCGCTCGCTCCACCAGCAGTGAGTACCGCAGGGCGGGTCGATCCGGTGAACGAGACTTTTACCTCGGTGGAATCGATCGCGCCAAGGCCATCGAGGAGGTAGTGGGGGTTGAAGGCAATCTCAATCACGTCTCCCTCAGTTGTGCACTCAAGCGCTTCTGTTGCTTGCGCCTCGTCGCCAGATCCGGCCTGGAGAGTAACCTCATCTGCCGAGAATGTGAGGCGAACTGGAGTGTTGCGTTCGGCCACCAGCGATACCCGCTTGACGGCCTCAATGAGGGCGGCCCGACTGACGGTACTGACCGTCGTCGATTCCGCTGGCAAGAGTTGGCGGTACTTCGGGAACTCACCATCGAGTAGTCGCGTGGTTGTCCGGCGACCGTCGCCTTCAAATCCCATCAGGCCTTCACCGGCGGTGCCGGGGGCGTACGCGACGGACACGGTATTCGCTCCGGCCAGCAGTTTGGCGGTGTCAGCTAAGACCTTCGCGGGGACCAGCGCCGCGCCTTCGAAACCTGGCTGATCCGGACGCCAATCGAACTCACGAACAGCGAGGCGGTAGCGATCAGTCGCTGCCAAGGTCACGCGCGAGTCATTGATCTCAACGCGGACACCGAGCAACATCGGCAACGTGTCATCGCGGCCAGCGGCGATCGCTACCTGCGCGACAGCGGCAGCGAACTCGGATCCACCGAGTGACCCGACCGGGTTCGGCATATCAGGCAGAGTTGGGTATTCGTCGACCGGAAGGGTCGGCAACACAAAAGACGAACGCCCACACTGCAGTTCGACTCGTGACCCTTCGGTAGTAAACACGACCGGTTGGTTCGGTAGTGATCGCGAGATATCAGCCAAAAGGCGACCTGACACGAGCGTGCGGCCTGGTTCATCAACGGCAGCGTCGACGTGGACGTGCGCCGCATTCTCGAGGTCGAACCCTGACAGCGTCAAATCATTTGACGCAGCCTCGATCAGTAGTCCCGAGAGGGTGGGAATCGACGGGCGATTTGGTAACGCTCGAGCCGCCCAGGCAACTGCGTCTGCCAAGACATCTCGCTCTACCCGAAACTTCACTTTGTGCCCTCTCTCAATACGCGCTCACATGCTCAGCGAGACGCGCTCGTTCTCACGGGATTGGTGCTCAGAGTCCGCAACTTACGACGTTGGAAAATACCTAGTCCGCATCGTGTCACGTTCTCACGACAAATTTGTGGAGCTTTCCATTGATATCTAGCTGAGTTTGTCAGTTACGCGGCGGAGTCTTGAGCCCGGCTCGGGTTAAGCAAACAACAGTGATGTCGACGCGTCGTGAGCTGTGTGGATTAGCTAACTAGATAACTAGTTGGTGGTAGTAATAAGGGCAGTGGAAACTGTGGCTAACTTCTATTTACGCAGGTCAGTGCGCGTGAACAACAAGTGTGGAAGATGTGGTCGGACTTGGGGACGAGGAATGGAGGAATGTGGATAGCCAATCTCTGTCCCCAACTGACAACTGTGTAGTTCGACAGTTTCTGCAGTTTTCCACGGATGCGCCCAGATCTAATCCACAGAGTTATCCCCAGCCTGTGTATACGTTGGGTGACGACACACCCGATATGATCATCACTGATTGTAACCAGAAGGTTACGGCATCTTCTGTGGCACAAGGAGAGATCTCGGCGAGGGGTCGGATCGATCCTGATTGATTATCCGATCCGGCTGTGAAAGCCTAGAGGAATACGGTATCGAGGCTAGAGAGAAGGATTCGGTCGTGCACAAGAAGAAGTGGAATGAGCTCAGCCCTCGCGCGCAACGAGCCGTTATGGCGGTGTCGGTCGTGGAGTTGGCTGTCACGGCATGGGCGGCCGTAGATCTGATTCGTCGTGACTCGGCACGCGTCAAGGGACCCAAATTGTTGTGGGCGGGAGTTCTCATCGTGCAACCATTTGGACCCCCTAGCTACCTCATCTTTGGTAGGAAGTAGAGATCGGTGAAGCAACTCTAGTTGGCGCTACGGCTAACTTACGTACGGGCTGCAGCCTTCACACGACTGGTGATCTCGGTGACCTGGTTATAGAGGTTCCGGTCGGACTTCAGGTTGTCCTGAATCTTGCGCTCAGCGTGCATGACGGTGGTGTGATCGCGGCCGCCGAAGTACTTGGCCACGGCCGGCAGTGAGAGGTCAGTGAGCTCTCGCGTCAGGTAGATCGCGACGTGACGAGCGTGAACAAGGGTGCGCGCTCGTGACTTACCCGTCAGGTCGGCCACAGTGACACCGAAGTACTCGGCACTTTGGTGCTGAATCAATGGGCACGTCAACTGGGGACCATGTTGGTCACTAATGAGGTCCTTTAAGACAACTTCAGCCAGGTCGACGTCTACTGGCGCCCCGTTCAGGCTCGCGAACGCTGTGACCCGGACAAGTGCGCCTTCGAGCTCACGGATATTCGTCGCGATCTTGCTAGCGATGAACTCCAGGACGTCTGGTCGGACCTCGATCTTCTCCTGCGCAGATTTCTTACGGAGGATAGCGATCCGGGTCTCTAGATCGGGAGGCTGAACGTCGGTGATGAGGCCCCACTCGAACCGAGAACGCATCCGATCCTCGAACCCAGGGAGCTTCTTTGGTGGCAAGTCGGAGGTAATGACGATCTGTTTGTTGGCGTTGTGCAGAGTGTTGAAGGTGTGGAAGAACTCTTCCTGGGTGGCGTTTTTCTCCGAAAGGAACTGAATGTCGTCGATGAGAAGGACATCTACGTCGCGGTAGAGGCGCTTGAAGGCCACGCCACCGTCATTTTGGATTGAGTCGATGAACTGGTTCGTGAAGTCCTCGGAGCTCACGTACCGGACGCGAGCACCTGAGTACAGCGTGCGGGTGTAGTGGCCGATGGCGTGGAGAAGGTGAGTCTTACCCAGCCCGCTCTCGCCGTAGATGAACAGCGGGTTGTAGGCGCGGGCTGGTTGTTCAGAGACAGCAACGGCGGCAGCGTGGGCGAAGCGGTTACTCGAACCGATAACGAATGTCTCGAAGATGTACTTAGGGTTCAGGCCGTGAGCGTCATCTACTCGGGCAGAGGTTGGCGACGGTACCGAGCGACCAGATCCGCGAACGTCGATGATGTTTGACGGTGGCCAGGGGTTTTGGCTCGGGAGTGAACCTCCAGCATCGCGGGCAGGCATACGACCTGGATCGCGGGTGTAGGTGTCAGCGAGTGAGTCGGTGGTGGCCTCATCGAGTGACTGAGCCACGGAGGGATCCACCACCACACGAATATCCATTGTGCGATGGACAACTCGCTCCAGGGCGTCAATCACCTGGGGCTTGAGATGCGACTCCAGAATGTCGCGAGTGAACTCGTTGGGCGCCGCCAACTCGATCGAGTCGTGGGTGATCTTCTGCGGAACAGTGAGCGCTACAAAGGCTCGTTGTTGGGCGGACATCGCCGCGTCGTCGGCCAGATTGCTGAGGGTCTCGGTCCAGATGTGCCGGACGTCGAGGGTGTTCTCCACGATGGTGTGAGCCTCTCATTACAAGCATTGGTGGGGGTAAATCCCGCTGACGATCCACTGGCCGTCGCAGTCGCTGTGGGACAACGCGTGGTTGTCGCTAGGCCTGAGTGGATTACGTTGTGGAAAGCCGTTGGCTGGCACCGTGACACTAGCCGCCGTAATCCCCAGCTTCAAGGGGTTATCCACAACTCGCCCAATTTATTTCGCAGGGCCTCGGCGCGTCGTCTTCCCACCTTGGCGACAGGGTGTAGTGGCTAGCAGGTGTTGTCGCCGGGGCGGTGCGCGTGACCCCGTTTCGGTGGCCTACTCTTGTCTCACGATTGTCGGGTCACACACTCTCGATGTAGCTAGGTTGCAACACGATAGAGTTTGCAACACGAACTGCCAGCATCGGCCGGTACCGGCCCGGTACTTGAATCGTCACACACCTCAGTACTAATCGAACGTCATTCGTCCCCTGCACACGTGAGTGGGAACGCCGAGTGGCTCCGATGTCCGCCTAGCAGGAGATAACATGCCGAAGCGCACGTACCAACCCAATAATCGCCGCCGTCACAAGAAGCACGGCTTCCGCTTGCGTATGCGTACGCGGGCTGGTCGCTCGATTCTTTCGGCACGTCGCCGTAAGGGTCGGTCAGAAGTTTCGGTCTGAGCGCGAAGGCGATTCGGTGTTACCGGCCCGCTTCCGGCTCCGTGACTCGGAGCAAATTTCGGCCACCGTCCGTCGTGGTGTTCGCGCTGGACGTCGGAACATGGTCGTGCACTATCTACCCGCCTCCGCTCATCTACCCGCCTCCGCTCATTTACCCGCCTCGAATGAGGGTCGGCCGTCCGATTCATCCTTTATGTCGGTTTCGATGACTGATACAGACACCACGACGGTTGACGAATCGGTTATAACGGGCATTCCACCTCGGGTCGGACTAGCCGTCAGCAAGGCCGTCGGAGGCTCAGTTGTGCGGCACCGAGTCGCTCGCAAGCTCCGGCATGTCGTTGCCGTTCACGTAGAACAGTTGCCGGATGGTTGTTCCATGGTTATCCGAGCATTACCCGCTGCGGCAACCGCCACCAGTTCGGAGCTAGTAGACGACTTCGTTGTGCTGATGTCCCGAGTGACGCCATGTTGCTGACGACCTACCGAAAAGTTCAGCCGATCCTTCACGTCATCGGTTTACCGTTCACCTGGCTGCTCATCGGCATCATTCGGATCTACCAGATCGCAATTTCCCCTCTTCTTGGCCCAAAGTGCAAGTTCTATCCGTCGTGTTCTGCGTACGCCGTGGATTCTTTGCGCAATCATGGGCCTATCAAGGGAAGCGTGCTCTCGGGATACCGGATTTGCCGGTGCCACCCCTGGCAGCTAGGCGGACTTGACCCAACACCTCCCAAAGGGGCCTGGCGCCCTGACATTAATCCTGATGGGACACCCCGCGATATTGCGGGGTCGGACCGTCAGCTGACTGACCTCGGAGTCTAAGTTGTTCTTGATCGAATGGCTAGAAATGGCCGTGGCGTGGGTGTTGGTCGCCTTCCACGCGCTGTTGTCCCCAATCTTCGGCGCTGAAAGCGGCTGGTCATGGGCACTTTCCATCGTCGGCCTCGTCATCGTCATCCGAATCTTGCTGATCCCGCTCTTTGTGAAGCAGATCAAGGCGCAGCGGAATATGCAGCTGATTCAGCCGAGAATCAAGGAGATGCAAAAGAAGTACGCCGGAGACCGCGAGAAGCAGTCTGCCGAAATGATGAAGATCTACCGCGAGACTGGAACCAATCCACTCGCGTCATGCCTGCCGATCCTGTTACAGGCACCGATCTTCTTCGCACTCTTCCGAGTTTTGCAGTACGGCATCGCGGCGCAACAAGGTATCGGGGCACTCACACCGGAACTTGCTACCCAAGCACACGATGCATCCATCTTCGGGGTGCCGATTTATGCGACGTTTGCCAACGCAGACGAGACGCCACTGCCCACGAATACAATGTTTTTGTGTGTTGTCTTGATCATCACGATGTCGGCGACAACGTTCCTCACGCAGCGTCAGTTGATCGTGAAGAACACCGCCAAAGACAATCCAATGGTCAAACAGCAGAAGATCCTCATGTACGTCTTCCCGGTCATCTTCGCGGTCGGTGGCTTCAACTTCCCGATCGGTGTCCTCATCTACTGGACGACCACAAACCTCTGGTCAATGGGTCAGCAGTTCTACGTGATTCGGAATAATCCACAACCTGGTACTCCAGCGGCGACGGCATTGGAAGCCCGTAAGAACGCCAAGGTGCAGCGCAAGGCAATCAAGCGTGGCGAGATTCCGGCCCTTGTTCCGGGAGCTGAAGATGCGGCACTCTCCTCTGACAAGGGTGCGACCACACAGAATCGCCAGCAACCGAAGCGCCAACCGAAAAGTAAGCGCCAACCGAAGCCCGGCGCTGGGTCGAGCTCGTCAACAAACGGCAAGAGTTCGTCAACCAACGGAAGTAATGGGTCCCAGTCCAGTTCGAAGCCTAAGAACCAACGGTCCGGTAGTAAGAAGACCGGAAATCAGGGCAAAGGCGGCAAGAAACCTAATTAGTAAGCCGATGAGGAGCCGTACTGCAACGCGCAGAACTCCACGGTTACCTCGTTTCACGTGAAACATTAACCAGCACCATGCCGGGATCTCGGTCCCATAGGGAGGCTTGAGCACATGACAACCACGAACGAATCTGAGCAGAGTTCCGCTCCTTTCGACGAAGCCGACACAGCCGACACAGCCGAAGCTACCGAAACCGAAACTGACGCTGTCGAGGTCGATGCTGTAACCGAGGTCGATGAGACCGCTACAGGTGACGAGGTAGAGTCGGCGACCACGTCATCGAAGGCCGACGACCGGTTGGCGGAACTCGAGAACGAAGGCGATATCGCTGCCGACTACCTTGAGGCACTCTTGGACATCGCCGATCTCGATGGCGATATTGACATGGACGTTGAGGGTGACCGCGCGATGGTTGCCATCGTCGGCGACAACCTGAACCAACTCGTGGGCTCCAACGGCAAAGTGCTCGACGCTCTCCAGGAGTTAACGCGTTTGTCTGTTACCCAGCAGACCGGCGATCGCTCCCGCCTCATGCTTGATGTCGCTGGCTTCCGCGCTGCGCGTCGCCAAGAGTTGACCGACCTCGGATCAGCGGCGTGTGACCGGGCGAAGGACGACGGTCAGGCAGTGAAGTTGGATCCAATGACGCCGTTCGAGCGCAAGATTGTGCACGATGCAGTTGCAGCAGCAGGCCTCAAGAGCGAATCAGAGGGTGACGAGCCGAACCGCTTCGTCGTCGTTATCCCGTAGCTTTTCACCAACTCAGCTCCCCACTGTTTGTGGGCTAGCGGCAGGTTCCGCCTCCGATAGCCACAGTCGGTGGGGTTTTGTGTGCCAGTCGCTCGTGCGTTTGTTTCACGTGAAACATTGCACGTGGAACAATGTATGAGTGACTGACTGGCAGCAGATGACCTCGCAGCGATATCCCGAAGTCTTCTCCGGACTAAACCAATACGCGCTCCTCCTATCGACATTGGGGATTGAGCGCGGCTTGATTGGTCCGCGAGAAGTACCGCGACTCTGGGATCGCCACATTCTCAACTGCGCGGTCGTCGCTGATCCGGCGCACGGACTGATCCCGCCGGAATCGTCGGTTATTGACATCGGTACCGGGGCGGGGTTACCCGGTCTAGTCTGGGCGATCACCCGCCCGGACACCACTGTCACCTTGGTGGATTCGATGTTGCGCCGGGTGGAGTTTCTCGAGTTGGCGGTCAACGAACTTGGCCTCACCGATCGTGTCACGGTTGTCCGAGGTAGAGCCGAAGACCTCGGGAGCACCATCTACAGTGATGTTGTCACGGCGCGAGCAGTCGCACCGTTGCCCAAGCTCCTCACCTGGCTGGGACCATTTGTCTCCGATGGAGGATCGATCCTGGCGTTCAAGGGCCAAAATGCGGCTGAGGAAATCTCCGAAGCTGGCCCCCAACTACGCAAACTTGGGGCAGGATCTACGCAAGTACACATCTGTGGAGACTGGCTAGATCAGCCCACTGTCATCGTCGAGGTTAAAGACATCACATCGAACAGGGGGAGTCGTCGTGCGGGTAATCGCCGTCGCTAATCAAAAAGGCGGCGTGGGGAAGACAACGACGGCTGTCAATGTCGCTGCTGCGTTGGCGGAAACCGGGCATCGAGTCCTGGTCATCGACTTGGACCCGCAGGGCAATGCGTCCCAGGCGCTTGGCCTGACCCGCGGAGCCGCGCCGGTTGATGTCTATGACGTTGTCATCGATGGCCGTCCCGTCGCCGAAGCGATCGTTGCCACGCGAGTTCGTGGTGTCAACTGCATCCCAGCGTCCGTCGATTTAGCCGGCGCGGAAGTTGAACTGGTTGCCCTTGACCACCGCGAGACCCGGTTACGTGACGCCCTGGCGGACGCATCATTGGATGACGCGGGCGGTGACGGCGGAGACGACGACAACAGTGAGCTCATCGTACTGATCGACTGCCCGCCCAGTTTGGGTCTCTTGACCGTCAACGCCCTGGCAGCAGCAGATGAACTCTTCGTTCCTATCCAGGCAGAGTTTTACGCACTCGATGGTGTCGGGCAACTGATTCGGACGATGGAACTTGTCCGGTCGTCATTGAACCCGTCGCTACAAATCGGTTTGGTCGTCCTGACGATGGTTGGGCAAGCCAATGCGGCCCAGAGTCATATCGCCGACGAGGTGAATGCCTACTTCGGATCCCGCTTGGCACGGACCCGCATTCCTCGCGATCCTGCGGCGAATGCAGCGCCGGCGATTGGGTCAACAGTGTTGGCGTACGCGCCCGATTCCGCGGCATCCCAGGCGTACCGGGCACTGGCCCAAGAGCTCGCTGAGCTGTCAGATATGGCTGATCTCGCTACGGTAGGCCCAGATATTAAGGATATAACGTGACAAAAGCATCGGAAAGCCGTCGTGGATTGGCGGCGTTGATACCAACGGGGGACGACCGAGTCATCTCCGTCACAGACTCGTCGACGGCGACGAGGCGACCCGGGACGACTAAAACCGCGTCCCGGTCGGCAGCCAAAGGACCACAGGTGGTGGATGCCGGACCCCCGGAGTCGGCACCTAATATGCGCACGTCAACGGTCAATCTGTCCGAGGGCGCGGTACCCGTCGATGGCCTCGAACTGATCAGTGTTCGGCCCAATCAGATCGTTCCCAACCCAAAGCAGCCCCGAACTCAGTTCGATCCAGATTCGCTGATGGAGCTCGCCCACTCCCTTAGCGATGTTGGGTTCTTGCAGCCGGTTGTCGTGCGGCCCCTCCACGACAGCGGTAGCAGTTCCACTCCCCGATACGAGTTGGTCGCTGGTGAACGCCGTTGGCGCGCATCCCAGATCGCTGAGCTGGCAACTATCCCAGCGATCGTGCGGTCGACTGACGACGACGCCCTCCTACGCGATGCGCTACTGGAGAACCTGCAGCGCGTCGCGCTCAACCCGCTCGAAGAAGCCGCCGCCTACGATCAGCTACTCGTCGATTTCGGTGGTACCCACGACGAGCTCGCGGTCCGGCTAGGCCGCTCGCGGCCCCAGGTATCGAACACCCTGCGGCTCCTGAAGCTCCCGCCTGCCGTTCAGCGCCGAGTAGCTGCCGGAGTGCTGTCAGCTGGCCACGCCCGCGCCTTGCTCGCCGCCGGGGACCCGCAAGCTATGGAGGTCCTCGCCAAGAAGGTCGTCTCTGAGGGCATCAGTGTTCGGGGCCTGGAAGAACTCGTTGCGGTGGACAAGCCACCGAAGGCGCGCAAGTCGCCCCGATCACCGTCTACGACGGCCCCCGAGGTGCAAGCCGTCGCTGACCGGCTCTGCGATGCGCTCGACACCCGCGTGCAGATCACGATGGGGAAGTCCAAAGGGAAGATTGTTGTGGAGTTCTCGGGGATCGAGGATCTACACCGCGTCGTTAGTTTGTTGAACGACTCAGTACTGACGGATTCGATTCCGCGTTCTTAGCGCTGCTGTTGCCGTTGCCTTTGCCCTTGGTGTCACTGTCGTGACGTTCGCTACCGAAGCGGCGCCACCAGACGAAGGCGGTCGCGGCCAAAACGACGAACATGACACCAGAAACCAATAGCGCACCGATTGAGTTCAGCCACGCGCGAGTCGTCTCGACACTCCAGGCCTCCGTCGGGTCCAGCGATGACCACAGTGCGTTGATCTGCTTGCCGACGGTCAGATCCGCGGGCAGCGTGTCGGCGTAGTTTACTTTTGTGGCGAGGACTTCATCGCCATCTCGAATCGTCCCCGTCCACCGGCACTCACGAAAATCCGGTGTCTCCCCGACGCATCGCTGCTCATCGAAGGTGTAGGTGACCCCAATGGATCGAGCGTTATTCGCCCCAATGGAATCGACTAAGTCCAGCGCGAGCGCGACGATGGAGAAGGCGAACGCGATCGCGCCAACCGTCGACAGGATGGCCACGGTGACAGTGCGCCGGGTATCAGTCATCTTCCGTTAGTCCTCGCTCTGGGATCGAGTGGTGGCTCGCTCGACGAGTGCGGCGAGCACGATGCTGGCTGAGGTGTCACTCGCGGCAATCGCCTGCGGCACTAGTGATGTCTCCGTCATCCCTGGCGCCACGTTGACCTCGAGGAACCACACAGTTCCGGCCTCGTCCACCATCAGGTCACTGCGCGACCAATCACGCAATCCGAGCACCTCGTGAGCTCGAATCGCCGTCTGAGCAGCGGCAGCGAGCGTCTCGTCGGGCAGTCGCGCCGGGGTAAAGAACTCTGTCGTACCGGCCGTATAGCGGGCGGTGTAGTCGTACAGCCCACTGTCAGGGACGATCTCAACGGCTGGCATCGCGCTTGGGCCGTCACCATCTTCGGTCACCGCCACAGCGATCTCGGTGCCTTGCACATAGCGCTGAATGAGCACAACCTCGCCGTAGGCGAATGCACCAACCATCGCGGCTGGTAGCTCCTCGGCGTTGTGCACGACACTGACACCGAGCGCGGAACCACCCCGGTTCGGTTTGATGACGAGGGGTAGCCCGAGCTGTTCGGCGATAGCCGCCAATAAGACGGGCGCTCCCAAGTCGCGAAACATCGCTTGCGGGAGGGCGATCGATTCTGGCACGCTGATCCCGGCGTCGGCGAGCAGTGCCCCGGCGATGGCCTTGTCGAACGAACGGCGACAGGCATGCGCCCCGGAACCAACGAATGGCAGCCCGATGGACTGCAGCACCTCTTGTAGAGAGCCGTCCTCACCGGCCACCCCATGAACGAGGGGGAAGGCGCACGTCGGCGGGTCTTCTAGGAGGTACGGGATCAGCGTCGCATCGATATCGCGGACTTGGGCCTCGATTCCGGCTTTGCGTAGGTCCTCGGCGACCCGCCGTCCAGAGCGAATCGAGACGTCCCGCTCTGGTGACAGTCCCCCGGCAATGACGACGACGCGCTGGCTCATGGCAACTCCGGTGATGGCGTTGTGGGACCGCGCCGAGATAGCGGGGCCGAGTTTGAGGTGGGACCAAATGTCTCGATGAGTTCCATCTCTGTCTCGATGATTCCAGAGAGTCGTCTGACACCTTCCCGGATCCGGTCGGGCTCGGGGAAGCAGTACGACAGCCGCATCGCGTCGCGACCCTGCCCGTCAACGTAGAAGCCCGTCCCGGGGACGTAGGCGACGAGCCCGGAGATCGCTCGGGGCAACATCGCGGTGGTGTCCAAACCGTTGGGCAGCGTCACCCACGAGAAGAATCCGCCGTCGGGAACGGTCCAGGTCGTCCCCGGGGGCATCATTTGTTCCATCGACTCGAGCAGCGCGTCGCGGCGTTCCCGATACAGCTCGCGGAACCCCTTTATTTGCTCTAGCCACGGCGACGTCGCGAGGTACTCCGAGACGGTCAACTGCGAGAAGTTCGAGGGACACAATACGGACGCTTCGGAGGCGAGCACGAGCTTCTCGCGGACCCCGTGGGGTGCCAGCGCCCAGCCGACGCGAAGTCCCGAGGCGATGGTCTTGGAGAACGAGCCAAGGTAGACGACCCCGTCAGCGTCGTCCGCCCGGATAGCGCGCGGTACCTCGCCATCGAAGCCGAGGAGGCAGTACGGATCGTCTTCTAGCAGCAGGAGTCCAGAGCTCTTGGCAACCTGCAAGACCTCAGCTCGTCGGGCTGGAGGCTGGGTGATTCCCAACGGATTGTGATAGGTCGGAACTGTGTAGATCAGCTTGGGCTTCTTACCGGCTAGTCGCGCAGTATCAATCGCCTCGGATAACGCAACCGGGTTCAGGCCGTCGTCATCAGTCATCACGTGGACGACTTCGCATTGGTAGGACGAGAAAACACCAAGCGCACCGACGTAGGACGGCGACTCGACAAAGACGACGTCACCCGGATCGCAAAACACGCGCACCGTGAGGTCGAGTGCCATCTGCGAGCCGGTAGTGATCACGACATCGTCGGGATGAGCATCGATCCCGGAGAGTTCCATAACTCCGCAGATCTGCTCGCGGAGCCGCTCGTCCCCTTGGCCGGTGCAGTACTGCAAGGCCGTCACCCCGCGCTCACGGATGAGCTTGGCGGTCATATCGGCAAAGTCATCGAGTGGAAGCGCCTGAACGAATGGGGCTCCCCCGGCTAGCGACACGACCTCAGGGCGGTTGGCAACCGAGAACAGTGCGCGGATGGCCGATGTGGTCATCCCCTGGGCGCGTTCGGCGTAGGACGCTACCCACGGATCAAGTCGTGATCCCGGATTTGCCGGATTCGGCAGCTTTGGTGGGTTGGGTGGAACTGTCACGATCATTCACCTCCGAAACCTGACGCCCGAGTTGCTGGATCTTGTCGCGGGTGAGGACGGTCCGCGGTCGCAGCAGGCCCACCGCGAAACCGATGCCGATTGACACGAGCAAGGTGAGCACAATCTTCACAAAGAGCTTCACTATGAGACTCACCCTCCATCGAGAACGTCGGCCGGATTGTCACTGGCGGATCGCTGCCTCGTGCCGGGTCGCGAACATGCCACTGTCGGCATCGTACTCGCTCACCGAGTCGCCGCTGAGCCATTGTTGGTCGTTTTCGGTATCAGTGCTGAAGACTCGCGAAAAGCGGAATCGGCCCCTCGTCGAGTCCCGGTATTCTGGAAGGCTCGTGCTGAGCTAAAACCGGAAAGGCAAACGGACTACCGCGGCGCACTGGTTCACTGCGTTACCCGTCCGTATGACGCACCCCGGCGGGCACTAGACGCGGACAGGGTATAGAGACAGGGTATAGGGACAGGCAGGATTCGTGGGCGCTCAATGCGGGCGGTATCTGGGTGGGTGTCAGGTGGTCGACCGGCTTGCGGAACGCACAGCTGGATCGAGATGGAGGCCGACAGGCTCGCTTGACACTGCTTTTTTGTGACAAGTTATCTTGTCATTGTGAGGGTGTTGGCGAGCGCACTGAAGCACTGCACTGAAGCACTGCACCGAAGCGGAGGTAACGCATGCTCTTCGTCATCCGATCTGGGTTATGTCGAATATCAAGCCTGACGTGGACCTGTACATCGGTCCAAGCTCGGCTGGGAACCTCCTCGAGATTCTCGTCGGCGAGGCCGAGGAAGAACCAGTTGTCTTTCACGCCGATGCCCTACGACCGGCGTTCAGCAAGTTCCTGAAGGGATGGGGAGAGTGATGGCACGAACCACAGAAGAACTAGAGCAGGCAGCGCAGCAAGCTCGGGCGGCGTTGGACGCTCTTGAGACCTCAGCGACCGACCCAACTACCGATGCCACCGACCTGCGCGACATCAGCCTGATTGTTGAAGGCCGCGCGAGCCAAGAGCGTGCGTTGGAGCGTGCGGTCGTCAAGGCACGCGCCAATGGGCGCAGCTGGGCAATGATTGGCTTAGCAATGGGCGTCTCCAGGCAGGCCGCACGCGACCGCTTCGGCAAACTGACAGCCGCATAGCGACTCGCACCCGTCCCACCTGCGCTGGCACACTGGCCGCCATGGATGACATTCCGCTCACATCGGTTGCCGCTCGAGTCATTCCCGGCGCTGGCGCCTCGTAGTCTGCGACACGGATGGCACGTTGGTCACAGGAACTGCGCTCGCCCACCTAGGCGCTCGGCTGGGTCACGAAGCTGTGATCGCCGACTTAGAAGAGAAGCTGGCGAGCGGCCAAGTTTCCGATCGGGAAGTTGCTGAGGCATATGCGCTCGCGTACCGCGACGTTGCCGAGTCAGATGCGATGCAAGCAATGTTGGATATTGAGAGCATCATCGATATTTCGGCAGGAGTTGCGCTACTCAATAACTCTGATGTGGAGACCATTATCGCGACAGTTTCGTGGAAGTTCGCGGCTCAAAGTCTCGCAGAGCGCTGGGGGTTCGAGCTGCTTGCGGCGCTGAACTCGAAGTCGAACCGATGTCTGGCCGATTAACAGGGCAGGTCGCCAGACACTTCGCACCGGCGGACAAAGTGCCCTTCGTCGCCGATTTCTGCCGCCGCAGAGGAATCGAGGTGAAGGAAGTGGTGGCGATTGGTGACAGCAGGTCAGACTTGCCACTGTTCGCCACAGCAGGATTCAGCATCGCGTTGAACGCGACCAGCGACGCACGCGCGGCCGCGAATACTTCCGTCGACGGGACCTCGTTTCTGGCCGCGCTAGGGGCGGTGCCAGGACTACTGCGTAGCGAGAACACCTGACCGAGACAATTAGGCCGACCAAGGCCATGTCCGTTCAACGATCGGCGAATTCAACCGGTGGTTTTTGCGCAATTACTACTGGGTCCCCAAATACTACTGGGTCCCCAAATTTGTGGCCTTTACCAACTGCCGTAAATAGGAGAGCCAACTTCCGCCCAAAGCGGAATGCGCAGAGTGTGGGTCGGGTTCCAAGAACATTCACCGCCCACCCGCCTGACGTTACTGAATGAAACGGACGTGACATGAAGCTCTTGGCAACAATTTGTGTGACAGCAATACTCACTACCGGCAGCGCTCTCGCCGCCTCAGCAGCTCCGGCTGCAGCAGAGGATATGGCCCGCGGCATCAGTACGTGTAACCAACTATGGACCCAATACCCTGACGGAATCGCAAAATCGAAGAAGGCGGCAAACCGTGCGGTTCGACAGGGATACCGCAAGCCCTTCGTATGCAAGCGCGTCTACCTTCAACTGAAACGGCTCGACAACAACCGAAACAAGTCGATCTGCGAAAATCGGTAGCAGGGGTTGCTCCCCCACGCATACGGGGAGCAATCCGCTGAGGTCCTCATCGGATCGTTTGAGAAAATGGAGCTTGAACTACGCTAAGCCGATTTTTCGGGGTCTGGTTAGCGCCGAAGGGCCTCCTTTCCCCGGTTTAGCGCGGTCAGTGGCCGGGATCCGGCCGGTACAGGGTCGGCATCGAGACTCCGACGTTGTGGGCGAGCATTTGCCTCGCGGCGGTATTCCTGTTGGCGGGGTCTCGGTGATGTGGTTGGATTCGCGTCCGAGCTGATCAACTTCGATCGTGTCGTCGGAGTAGGAGGAGAGGGAGGTGGAATAGCCGTTTCCCCAGGTGTCCAGCGCCCGCCAAGGACATCGAAGATGCTCGGCTCAAGCGATGCCACGATCATCCTGCCGCTAGCACCGGATATTGGAAACCTAAGCTGAGAGTGAGTGCCCGAACCGTTGCTGTGCAGCTTGGCGGGTCGTTCCCACTGCATTGCCAATCTCGGTCCACGACCGGCCGTCTTCTCTGGCCTTCCCCGCGAAGCGGTGTAGCTCGGCGTTTGCCAATGAGACTCGGTCGGCTGCGAGAGCCAGTGATGACAGATCGGTCGTGTCTTCGACGACAACGTCGACCATTCCGGTCTCTGCCTCATCTAGCCAGTCTTGAACATTTTGAATGTCGCTCATTGTTTCCACTCCTTTGGCCTGAGTTGTTTGGGGACAAAACGGCGGTAGTTCTTTCGCAGGGTCATCGCGTGGATCAGCATCGGATCATCTGAATAGGGTTCGAGCACGGCAACTTCCAGGATCGGGTACATCTCGAGGCTGTAGCCAATCTTGAGCGCGATCTATGCTCCTTCCTTCTCGCCCTCCCTGATCGACACGAATGCGGTCCGTTCGGCATTCAGCGCGTCAGCCACGGATACACCATGCTTCGGTGCATTCCGCGCAACCTTCACCCTGTCAATAGTGATTGACAGCAGTTCAATGTCAAGTCGAATTGACGTTTCTACAGGCTTGGCCGACTTTCCACTCAGGGATACCTTTCGGACAGTCGCGTTTGGGTCTCGCCAGGATTCCGGCTCGTCCGGTTTCGGGCCACAGATTCTGGTTTTGGCTCATCTTCATCAATCAGCGACGCGCAGGGAGGTGGCCACCGTCCTACTCGGAAGCGGCGGGTGAGGCAGATGTATCGACCACCGTTGCGCTCACGTTCGTCAGGCTGAGCCGGATCGTCATGACTTGCGCATCAAGCGCAGCGCTGGTGGCGCTGCGGTCGGGGACGCTGGACACCTGCGCTGTCTCTAGGCACCTCTTTGCGACCTTCGGCTTCTTGTTCTTCAGGCACTTGCGGACCGACCGATGTAGCGATGACACGGTGGTCGACCACGCGACGAATGCGGTGTCAAAGTCGCTGATCATCTCTTCAGTGGGCCCGGGGGAGTTCGCTGGTATGAAGGTCAACTGTTTGGTGACGTTTGTCCATACGCCAAAACGCTCGTCGGTCACCAAAAGGGTAGCTGAGGAGTCCGCGTGCCAGTTGGCGACAATGGTGAGATCGTCGGATCCGGGATAGTCGTTGGCAGTCACGATGCGGATGTCTTCATCCAGGGCGCCGAAGGCAGCGGCAGCCTGTAGCCGGTTCGCTTGCTCATCCTGGGAGATGAGATCCAGACCCGAGCACGCGCTCAAAATCAACACGATCACGAGCCCGATGAGCCCAGTGGCGGTAGCGCGACCTGGGCGTGTCATGACCTCAGCGTAAGACGATGGCGACCTAGCACAATCGGCAGGTCAGTCGCTTGGTTCTTCCTCTGACGGGTCAAAGAACCGGACAACGGCGGTGGCGACGGCCTCGGCTACCGCGTCGCGGAAGTCCGCATCCGCAAGGCGCTGGGCGTCCTGGTCATTTGAGAGGTAACCGAACTCGATTCGAACGGCCGGCATTCGGGTTACTCGCAGTAGATCCCACGTCTTCCCATGGGCGCGGCAGTCAACCAGATCGGTTCGGGCGACGATCTCGCTCTGCACCAGTTCAGCGAAGCGCCGTCCAAGAACGGAGTGGTCGTTGGTGTGGCCGTAGAAGTAGGTGGACACCCCGCGTCCGAGGCCCGTTGGCTCGATATCGGTGTGAAGGGAGACAACAAGGTCAGCGCCGGTCTCGTTTGCGAACGTCGCGCGCGCTACCTCGTCGATCTCTTCGTCGAGTTCGAAGGTCTTCGGCCGCGTCAGCAATGCTTGGGTTCCGATTGCCGCGAGGCGTCCTTGAATCCGCCGGGCGAGGTCGTCGGCGACGATGGATTCGGCAAGTCGATGTGACACATTCCCGTAGTCCGGCCCGCCGTGACCGGGATCAATGACAACGACCTTGTTCGCCACCCCGGTGCGCGCCATCGCATGCTCATGATCGGAGCGCAGGTTCGCAGCGGCCCCCCCCGTAACGGTGCGCGAGAGTCGATCCAGCGCGCGCCACACTTCCGGCCCGCAGGTGCCGTCGACGTCGGTCCCCACATTGCGTTGGAACTCGCGAAGCGCCCGATCAGTGTCCGGTCCGAACACCCCATCGACACGACCAGAATCGAATCCGAGACCGTTCAGCTTTTGTTGCAGTTGAGCAATGTCGTCACCGGCGACCAGGTGTCCGGCGGAATACGAGACGATTCGATCGCCGAGATTCCATCTGGCCTCCTCAAGTCGGCGGAAGGTACCGACGTCAACGATCCCGTCGACGTCGGTACCGCGAACCTGTTGGAATGCGCGAACGGCGGCATCGACGTCATCGTCAAAGATGTCGCATTCGCTCCGGCAAACGCCGAGAAACCCGAGGCGCTCAAGGCGATCCCGGACTTCGGCGACTGCTGGGTTGCGAACTCCGCGCGCAAGGTGAAGCGTGGGGAGTTCGACCGGCGCTTGCACAACCACCGTGACTAGTTAATGAACTCGCTCAGATCGGCAAGCAGGGCAGCCTTTGGTTTGGCTCCCACGATCTGCTTAACGATCTGCCCGTTCTGGAATACGGCCATCGTCGGAATCGAGGTGATTCCGTAGTTCGCTGAGGTCGCCGGGTTCTCATCAACATTGAGCTTGGCGATCGTCAACTTGTCGGAATGATCGGCGGCGATCTGTTCGAGGATCGGCGCGATCATTTTGCAGGGGCCACACCACTCAGCCCAGAAATCGACGAGGACAGGCTTGTCCGACTGCAGCACGTCTTCGACGAAGTTCGTGTCGTTTACAACGGTTGTTGCACCCATAGGTGCCTCCTTGTGTGATCAGCATTCGCAGGGCAAGAATACGCCGCGAATGACGTGGCTGTTTGGTCAGCCACGCAGATTTATGGTTGATGCATCAGTCGTCTTGGTCGGCCAACCAGCGTTCGGCGTCGAGGGCGGCCGCACAGCCGGAACCGGCAGCGGTGATCGCCTGGCGGTAGGTGTGGTCCACGAGGTCACCACAGGCGAATACGCCGGCGATGTTCGTTCGGGTGCTGCGCCCTTCAACGAGTGCGTAGCCCTCGCCGTCAAGATCGACTTGGCCCTTGATGAGTTCAGATCGAGGATCGTGGCCGATCGCAATGAACACGCCTGTCACGTCGAGGACCGAGACCTCGCCGGTGACGCGATTACGTAGCGACATTCCGCTGACCTTGTTCTCGCCCAGGATGTCGAGGACTTCGGTGTCCCAGATGACCTCGATCTTTGGATTCGCCAAGGCGCGCTCCGCCATGATCTTGCTCGCGCGGAACTCGTCGCGACGGTGGACGATGTAGACCTTGTCGGCGAAGCGGGTGAGGAAGGTTGCCTCTTCCATCGCCGAGTCCCCGCCACCAACGACGGCGATTTCTTGGCCGCGGAAGAAGAAGCCGTCGCACGTCGCGCACCACGAGACACCGTGACCGGACAGTCGCTTCTCGTTCGGAACGCCAAGCTCGCGGTAGCCCGAACCCGTCGAGAGGATGATTGAGCGGGCGCGGTAAACGTTGCCCTCGCCATCCGTGACGGTCTTGACATCGCCGGCGAGGTTCAACTCGACGGCGTCATCGGTCACGATGGTGGTGCCAAACCGCTCCGCCTGACCACGCATGGCATCCATCAAGTCGGGACCCTGAATGCTATCGACGAAGCCGGGGTAGTTCTCGACTTCGGTGGTGTTCATGAGCGCCCCTCCGGCGGTCACAGAACCTTCAAGCATGAGCGGGTTGAGTTGCGCCCGCGCGGCGTAAATGGCGGCAGTGAAGCCGGCTGGACCGGATCCGACGATGATGACGTCACGGACTTCGTTACTCAACGGATATCCCCTTTTTGATTTTGCGCGGCGGTCACGCCGACGCAGTGGCTAGGTAACGATCCTAGGGCCGCCGGTTATTCCATGCCTATGAGACGGCCACGAGTGGATGCGCCTGTCGAGCTACGGCGTGACGGTGACGTGCTCGCGGACCATTCCAGGATCGCTGCGGGTGCACTTGACGCTGACGACGTAGATCTCGACGTCCTCATCGTCGCCGTCGAGCGCAAAGACGGCAACGGGTTCGGCCGCCTGGGTCGGGGTGTCTCGGTAGCTGGCGAGGTCGACGTGGATTGGCGTGCGCGTGTCCATGAGGCGGACACAATCGTTGATCTGCTCCAAAACCTGTTTGCTGACCTTCACCGGAGCTTGCCCGGTAAGCGCGTCGGGCGTGGCTGACGCCGATGGACTCATCGTTGGTTCTGCTTCGGTGAGGTCGCCAGCCTCAGTGGTGGGGAGCTCAACCATGTCGTAATCGGTGGTGTCGAGGGCCTCTTGCTTCCAGGTCGGCAGCGCAGAACTGATTTGCGTAATGAGCCCTTGCTTCTCATAGACGGTGCCGGATGTTGTCATCGGCACAACGGCTGCGGTGGGGATGGGGCTCGTACCGTCGCTGGAGAGCAGGCCAGGGGCGAGGATGACCCCGAGGACGCCGGCCGCGGCTACCCCAGACATGGCAACGAGCCACCGGTTCTTGTTCCGGCGCCGGGATGCGAGTGGAATGACGGGGGCGGGAGCGAGGGCAAAAGGATTTGGTTCCGCGTCTAACGCCGCAATCAGCCGGTTATGGACTGCCGTCGGCATCTTTGGAGTGTCGAGAGAGCCGAGAAGGGAACGAATTTCGGCTTCTTGGGAGGCGGATATTTCGGGTGAGTCAGCCGAGTTCGCGGGGCCGGTGAAGGGAGTGCCGGTGGAGGGAGTGGAGTCAGCAGAACCAATCGAACCAGCTGTTCGAGCGGAGGGGTCCGCCGCCGAATCACCTGTAGAGGCGCCGTCGTTCGCACCAGAAGTCATCGCGTTTTCCTCCGGTACATCATTGCCTGGATCGGTCATAATCGGTTGTCACCTCCATCGTTTGCCGCTGATCCGACGCTAGGGTCCGCGCTCGGGTTCCGCACGAACTCCAATCGGGTGGCTAACTTCGCTCGGCCACGCGCACATCGACTCTTGACCGTGCCGCTTGGGCAATCCAACATCCGGGCGGCTTCTTCGACTGAATAGCCTTCCACATCGACGAGGACGATGGCGGCGCGCTGGTCCGGGGGGAGCTGCGCAAGCGCACGCTGGATCTCAATGTGCAGTTCACGTGCGCCCAGCGGATCACGCGGATCTGCGAGCACGAGGCTGCCAAAATCAGTGTCCTGTTCGGGTAGTGGAACGCTTGGTCGCGCCGCCCGGCGCCGCAGTCGGTCAAGGCACGCATTGACGACGACTCGGTGCATCCACGTCGTGACCTGGGAGTCGCCACGGAAGGAGGCTGCGTTCTTGTACGCAGACAGCAGGGCCTCTTGGAGGCCGTCGGCTGCTTCTTCGGGATCGTTTGTTGTGCGCAACGCCACAGCCCATAGCCGATCGCGGTGCCGATTGACGAGTTCAGTGAACGCCAAATCGCGCCCCGCGACGTGCGCCGCCATGAGCTCGTGGTCTGTGAGCGCTTGGAGTTCGCGCTCGTCATTTTCCCCGTCCATTTCAGGTGCCAGGGTACGCGGATCGGCGATCATTGATTGCTTTGACGCTCGCGGTTGGCAACTCTGTGCCCTTCGCGGCCCTATTGTCCGCTGAGCTGGACGAACGAGATACCGCCCCGGAATCCGGTTCCATCTACCGGGACAGTGGTCAGCAGGATGACGATGTAGCGCGCTTGGATCGCAGCGGGCTCGCGTAGGGAGATGACTGCGGGGGCGCCGATGACTTCCTTGAACTGGTCGTACTTCTTGACGTTCTTACTCAACGTGTCGCCCATGAGTAGTTCGAGGTTGGTGTTGTTTCCAACGAGGCCGAGGTTGATCGTTCGGACTTGCCGCTTTGTTCCTAGGTCGATGACCAACCCGGCCGCCCCGGCACGAGTCAATGTCGACTGGTTGTAAAGCGGTGTGAGCCACGCTGAGGTTCGGTCAGGATCCACGGCGAGTGCCGCGTCACCGCCCTTCGTTATACCCGCTTTGAAGGGATTGAGGGTCGAGACGCTGACGATCGGGAGGTCAGATTCAACGACAACACCAGGCGGCAACGCCGGGAGTAGCGGATCTGCGGCCGCGCCGATGCCCTCTGCTGCGCCTGCGGGATTGGGAACGACTGCGTCGGCTCCGACGTTACGTTCGACCAGACTCGGTTGGTTGCCGTTTGCCGGTTTGTCGGCCTCGTTCGGAATGAGCAGGCGCGCGCCGATCAGCAGGCAACTGATGGCTGCGAGCACAATCACACTGATCGCCAGTGCGCGCTTGAGTATCGTCTTCCCGCTGACAGGCACAGTGGGTTGGTCACCGTCTAGGTCGATTGGCCCTCCGATATTCTCCCGAAACGGCAGCAGGCTCGCGCCTTCATCGAGTCCGGTGAGAGCCGTGACAGCGGCGCTCGCGGTCATGAACGGACGCGAACTATTCACTGTCTCCGCACTCGGAACGGCCGCCATGGAGCGAATAACGAATACGTCGAGATCCCGGGTCGCTCCGGCTCGAAGTTGGCTCGGGACCGTGTGCGTACCACCGAGGATCGGTGCCGGCGGCAACTTGGAACCAGCAGTTCCCGGCCAGTACCCGGTGAGACAGGCCATGAGGATTGCGCCGATATTGCTGATATCCGCATTCACCGGGTCGAATCCCGGTGATACGCCCCACCGTTTTGCGTCCAGGACGTGTCCGCGCAGGCGGACTTCGCCCTCCTCCGTGATCATGACCGAGGCGGGACGGATCCGCCCGTGGGTGATCCCCGCGGCGTGAATCTGCTCGACAGCGGCCGCGACCTCGGCGGTGATGTGGATGGCGCGCCCGGTCGACATGGGGGCTGCCAGGAGTTGTTCGAGGGGGATTCCCTCTACCCACTCGGCGACGACAACGACAGTTCCGTCGACGTCGAGCACATCAATCACTGCGGCGACGCGGCGGTCGACGACGCGCGCTGCGGCGACGGCGGCGGCGCGCATTTCTTCTTGTTGGGGGTCCGTGGCGGGAATGAGGCGCAGCGAGACGGTCCGCTTCAGTAGTTCATCCTCGGCGAGCCAGAGCCCACTGACGCCGTCGCCGTTGATGTGATCAACAAGCCGGAAGCGACCAATCTTGACGGCCTCGGGCGGCGTGCGCGACGCGCCGTCGCCGTCGCCGTCGTGGCGGGTCATTACTTGACCATCATCGGCGCTGGAGCTGGGTTCAGATTTGGCACTGGCGGAAACCGGAGAGCTTCGGTTCGCCTTGGACCACATACCTCTACTGTAGGCGAGGTGACCCTGAAATTACGAGTGAGTATCCATCGTGTGCCAGGTCGGTCACACCACGTGGTCACCGGTTACGACGAGGCTGACTGTCGGCGCAGCCGACTGAGCACCGCAGAGACCATCGACTGCGTCTCCTCGATTCGCAGGAGTCGGGCGAAACCCAAATAGGAGACGAGCATCACAATTCCGCCTACTGCCAGGCCAATTGCGGCTGTGAGCTGGCTGGCGGTCAGTTGTCGGTAGAGGTTGTTGATCGTATCTCCTTGGACCAAAAGCAGCCAGGCAATCATCACGCCCACGCCGACGATCGCCGAGAGGATTCCGGCCGCCACCATCCGCGCAACTGCTCCGATGGTCTGGCGTGTCTGCAGTCCACCGATCCGGCGTCGAAGCCACCACCAGGCGATTCCCAGCGTGAGCCAGTAGCCGATTCCGTAGGCCAGCGCGAGGGAGGCGACCGCCAGGTTCGTTGGTGCGAGGCTGAACAGCAGCAGAGTCAGCGGGATCGCGATGATGTTGTAAACGACCGTGATGAGGAACGGAGTGCGGGTGTCTTCCACCGCGTACCACCCGCGCAAGAGGGTGTAGAATAGCGCGAACGGCAACAGGCCGAGGGCGAAGACTGAGACCACAAAGCCGGTGTAGGTAGCGGGGTCACCCTGGTTTTGGCCGAATCCAAACAGCACCGTTCCGATCAATGGCCCAAAGACGGCAAGGAACGCCGCACTCGGCACGATCAACGATGAGATCAGGCGCATCCCTTCGCCAATATCCTTGCGCAACGCACCGAGCTCACCATCGGCCGCGGCCCGGCTCATCCGTGGGAACAGTGCGGTGACGAGCGAGATCGTGATGACCGATTGCGGCAACATGAAGACGAGATAAGCGCGCTGGTACGTCGCGAGACCTTGGGCGACTGTTCCCGCCTGTTCGGCGAAGAAGTTGGCCTCGGTCGCGAGGCGAGCGATCACGAGGAATCCGAGCTGATTGATGAGAACGAGGCCGAGCGTCCACCCCGCCAGGCCGCCTGCTTTGCCCAGACCGTGGCCGCGGAAGTCAAAGCGCGGTCGCCACTTGTAGCCCACCCGAATCAGCACGGGGATCAGGACCGCCGCTTGGGCCGCAACTCCCAGCGTAGTTCCGATACCGAGCCAGGCAACCTGCCCAGAGGTGATCGTGTCGGCGGTGACGCTCGTCCCCGCAACAAAGATGAAGCCGAGGGCGGTGACGATCATGACGACGTTGTTGATGATCGGCGCGAACATGGGTGCGCCGAAGTGCATGCGGGCGTTGAGCACCTGAGCGAGCACGGTGTACAAACCGTAGAAGATGATCTGCGGGAGGCAGAACCGCGCAAAGGTGGTGGCCAGCGATAGCTGCGATTCGGTGAACTCGCTCGTTGAATACAGTTCGACGATCAGTGGCGCGAACGCAACGGCGAGGGCCGCAGCGACGATCAGTACCAGTGCGACGAGGGTGATCAGGCGGTCGGCGAATCCGTCCCCTCCGTCGGTATCGGTCTTCATATGCCTGACCAACTGCGGGATCAGGACGGCGTTTAAGGCTCCACCGATGATCAGAATGTAGAGAATGTTGGGCAGCGAGTTTCCCAGCGCATAGGTATCCGCCAGAATCGCCGAACCAAGAGCAGCGGCGATCGTGATGTCACGAGCCACCCCGGTAATCCGCGAGGTAATTGTTCCGGCCGCCATCAGCGCACTACTGCGCATCACCGAGTTTGTCGGATCGCTCTCGATCTGGCCGACCTCACCAGCATCGGCCCCGAGCAACTCATCAGCCGGTATCGGCTCGACGAGGGATTCGTCCTGCGCGTTGCGAGCGGAGGAGTCGGGCTTCTCGTCCTCGCTTGGCCCGGTCACTGGAGGGGGTCCCGCTCTGGCTGACCGTCAGCGGGACTATCCGGCTCGTCGCTATCGTTCGTTGTTTGCTCAAGCTGTTCGGATCGCTTGGCCCGATCTGCCCGGTCTGCCCGGTCCGCCCGTGCTTGGCGACGGCGCCGGAACGAGTTCATCGCCAGCAATGCCGTCAGCACCAGGAAGGCGATCCCGACGACCCAGGAGGCCGCTTGGGCGTAGGCGGTACTGCGCAGGATGACTTTGGCCGGCTTGCCGTATGCGACACCTTCGGCATTGGTGAGTTGAACCTCGACCGTCAGCTCACCGTTGCCAATTACTTGCGCGTCGATCTCCGTACTCACCTTCCGATTTGCTGGAATCGAGATCGGGGTGAAGTCGTTCGTGACGAGTCGTACCTTGGGAGTGCCGATCAGGTCAAGTCCCACTTTTACGGGCACGCTGAGGTCGTTGGACATCGTGATCGGGATCGCCCCGGAGCCGCTGGCGATGTTGATGACCCCGCCACTAATCACCCTCACCTTCTCAATGTCGGCATTGAGCTCCTGATTTACGACCGAAAGGAGTTGTTCGCCCTCATCCATCTCGCTACGCCACGCCCCGGACGTTGTCCGAAGAAGCGCGGAGGCGAAGGGCTCCGTCAGTGCACCTTGATTCTCCATGATTGAGCCGAACAGACTCAGCTTCTTTTGGGTCGATGAGACCTTCTTCAGATGATCCGCGCGCCGTACTGCCTTCTGCGATTCAGTCGACACTGTGGCGAGTGTGCGCGAGGTGTCAGTTGAGGTCCTGGAGACAACTCTGGCCAGCGAGGTGGACGTCAGCCACGGGGCGTCGGTCAGCGCCTCGAGGATTCCCGCGACGGTCGCTGGATTCGGATTCCATTGGGCATCAGGACCGACAACTACCGGCGTACTCGTCGTTCCCGGTGTCGTAGCCAGTACGCCGGTTTCGGCGAGGAAGCGTTGCCGGTCGATGAGCGCTGCGGCCGCTGTATCTCCGGCCGAACCTAAGGAACGAGACAACTCTCGGTCGGTCACGATGGCCTGTAGCGGTCCGGCATCGGTTCGAACGAGTGCCGCCGGACTCGGGTCAGCACCGCCCTCCGTTGATGGCTGCAGCGCTGCGCTATCGAGGATGACTGTTCGCACACCGGCCCGCTGCAGAACGCCGAGGGATTCCCGGTCCGTGCGGCGGCCCACGGGCCAGCCGAGGCTCGCTGGCTCGGGAACTCCGAGTTGGGCGGCGAGGAGTTCTGGGGCGATGGTGGTTGCCGCGACGACGTCCTGGCCCATCTTCGCTTGCGCGAGTGCTGTGACGTCTGGATTGGCGTAGGCCCATGCGTAGACCGCCGCACCTGCGAGACCTGCGCGCGCTTTGGCGAGCCAGGCGACTGCTGGTTCGGCGGACCCACCGTCTATCGGGTCGTCATTGATCCCCATAACTTGGTAGCCGCCGGCGATGACCGACGCGGATTCGAGCACCTGCGGGTCGATGACCCAGTCGATATTTGCTCCGGCGCTCAGGCCCAGATCGAGGAGTTGGTTCAGGCGCCCGCCGGGTGCCAGCTCCGTGGGCGTGCGGTCGGTCAGAAAGACATTGCGGGCATCGCGGTCGGGCCAATCGCTGATCGGCCACAGCCATGCGACTTGGGTGGGAACCACCAAATTAGGGTCAGGGAACCAGGGCAGAAACGTGCGGGTCGATGCCGAGAACGTGTTGTCGAAGTCAACGACGGCATCGATGCGCAGGTAGTAGACGCCGGAGGCTCCGAGTTGTAGATCCTTCATGGGGACGCTGATCGTCCACGGTAGAGTCCCGCCGGCAGTGATTTCCGGCAGCCCCGCCGAACCGTTCAGCACGCCCCGGGTGAACGGGCTCAATGCGCCGCTGCTGACCTCATCGAGCTCGGTCCTCTCGGTGATCGGCCCCTCTCCGAGTCGAGCGGCGACCGACAACGAACCGAGATCCGAATCGGTCGTGTTGGTGACGGTGCCGCTGAGGGTTAACGTGCCCTTGGCCTTAGGGACGATCGGCGTCAGGCTGTTGAGGGCAATCTCCAATGGCGGCAGTGGTGGATCTTGTTTAGGTGCAGCGGTTGCTCCCGGACCCGTCACACTCAGCAGAAATGCCAGAACAACCGCGAGCGCGATCGCCGACGCGAATCGCACACGCCTCATTCGATACCTGCTAGCAAGCTGGGGACCTCGTCGAGGAGGCGCCGCTCGTCGGCGTAGGCGAGTCGACTGGGGATCTCGGGTAGTGGAAACCACTCGACCTCAACGACTTCGGGGTCGTCGGCGCTGATTTCTCCGCCGGTGCACTCAAGCAAGAAGTGGTGCACCGTCTTATGAATCCGGCGGCCGTCGGCAACGAACCAGAAGTCGATGGTGCCCAGCGGGGCCAGGATGCGCCCGTGGATCCCGGTCTCCTCTTGGACTTCGCGTATGGCCGCCTGTTCGGCAGTCTCACCGGCCTCGAGGTGGCCCTTCGGTAGCGACCACATGAGGCGCCCGCGGCGGTCAAGTCGCCCGATTAGTGCGGCGCGTTGAGGGTCAGCGGTGCGGTCGACGACTAAGCCACCGGCGCTTGTCTCCTCGCTGGGGGGAACGCGTTGGGGAGCTCGAATCGCTGTTGGAGGAGGGATTTCGTGGCCGCCAGGGTCACGATGTGAGTTTTCGGCAGCCATGAACGTGAGGATAGTCGCCTCAGGCGCCACGTCACGCAACTATCGTGTCCTGTTGTGACCGGTATCCAAAGAACTCCCCCGCTCCAGATCTCGATCGACGCCCTCGGTGACGTCCTCCCGGTGTCAACTGAGCTCGGTGAGCGCTTCGCAGCGAAGGGGTTCGATCTTGCCCTGGTGGGCGGATCAGTTCGCGATGCGATGCTCGGTCGACTCGGTAATGACCTGGACTTCACAACGAATGCGGTACCTGACGACATCTTGAGCATCCTGCGCGGCTGGGCGGATGCCATCTGGGAGGTCGGGATCCGGTTCGGGACGGTTGGAGCTGTGAAGGACGGCTACCAACTGGAGATCACGACGTACCGAGCCGAGAGTTACGACGAGGACTCCCGCAAGCCGTCGGTGAAGTTTGGCGACACCTTGGCCGATGACCTCGTTCGGCGTGACTTCACCATCAACGCGATGGCGATTACGCTGCCGGCGATTGAGTTCGTTGACCTACACGGCGGAGTGACCGATCTGGCCGCTGGAGTTATTCGAACCCCTGGCACCCCGGAGCAGTCGTTTGGCGATGACCCACTACGGATGATGCGGGCGGCACGGTTCGCCTCGCAGTTGCAGTTCACCGTCGACGCGGCGGCCATCGCGGCAATGACCGAGATGGCATCGCGCCTGGAGATCGTCTCCCCGGAGCGGATTCGGGACGAGCTGTCCCGGTTGCTGCTCGGCGATGCTCCTCGGCGCGGGCTGCAGCTGCTCGTTGATACCGGGCTGACTCAGTACGTGTTGCCGGAGCTTCCCGCGTTGGCGTTGGAGATCGATGAGCACCACCGCCACAAGGATGTGTACGAACACAGCTTGACCGTGTTGGAACAAGCGATCGATCTGGAAACCAGCCACGAACCGATGACGAATCCGGACTTGGTGCTGCGCCTTGCCGCGCTGCTGCACGACATTGGTAAGCCGAAGACGCGTCGTTTCGAGTCAGACGGCGGGGTCTCGTTCCACCACCACGAGGTCGTCGGCGCGAAGCTCACCCGGAAACGGCTACGGGCGCTGCGCTACCCGAACGAGGTCATCGATCACGTCAGCAAACTCGTCGAGCTGCACCTGCGGTTTCACGGGTATTCCTCCGGGCAGTGGACGGATGCTGCCGTGCGCCGGTACGTCCGCGACGCTGGGGATGAGCTCACGCGGCTGCACAAGCTGACCCGAGCCGATTCGACCACGCGGAATCGTCGCAAAGCGGCTGCGCTCCAGGCGTCCTACGACAGCTTGGAACAGCGGATTGCTGTGCTCAGCGAAGAAGAAGAGATGAAGGCAGTCCGGCCCGATCTTGACGGCCAACAGATCATGGCGATTCTGGGGATCGCGCCGGGCCGTGAGGTTGGGGTCGCCTACAAATACTTGCTGGAACGGCGGCTGGATCGTGGTCCGGTTGATGAGGCGACGGCCGAGGCTGAGTTGCGCGCGTGGTGGGCTCAGCGCAGCTAAACCACCGTGGCTAACCCACTGTGGCTAAACCACCGTGGCTAACCCACTGTGGCTAACCCACTGTGGTTGAACCCACTGTGACTAGGTGGGAGTTCCATTACGTGGTGGGCCGCCCACAGCCAACTGGGCGACAGACATATTCCGTCCCCGGTAGTACCAGAACGCCGCGAGTAACAGCATGACGGCGATCACGATCAGATCGAGTATCGACTGACCACTCGGGGGACTCGTCGCGGCAACGAATGCCACGCCGCCGACCAGACCGATGTTGATCACGACGTCGTAGAGAGCAAAGGCGCGCCCACGGTGGTCGTCATGTATGAGTTCCTGCACGACGGTGTCGGCGCAGATCTTCACCGCTTGTCCGCTCACCCCAAGTGCCGCGGCGCCGACGAGTAGCGATGGCATGGTGCCAATCGCCATCCCGATTGTCGTGACGATTCCGGCGAGCACCAACATCGCCGACGTGTACCGGACGACGCCGATCGCTTTCGTGACGCGCGGGGTGATGACGGCCGCGACGAAGGCCCCGCCGGCAGCCGCGCCGATGACGAGGCTGATCTGACTGAGGGCTTGTTCGGGTTCGGTGATCGGATTCAGTGTGTTGCGCACGAGCAGGATGACTAGCGCTGTGACGACGCCGAACGCTGTCCGGTGGATCGTCACAACGGCGACGGCGCGGAACGCGAGTTTGGTGTTCCACAGGACCTTGGTTCCTTCAACGAATCCAGCCGCCACCCCGGCCAGCGTGTCGCGGGGGTGCACACCGTCCGGACCCAGAAGCGTCTTAGGCATTCGCAGAGACAGAACCCCGGCGATGACGAACCCGAGCGCGGCCAGCATCAGCAGCGTTACCGATCCTGCGTCCCCGCCGCCAAGGGCGCCGCGCAGGACGATGCCGAACAGACCGCCAAGGGCGGCGAACATCGTGCCGATTGTTGGCGAGAACGCATTGGCGGCCACGAGTTGTTCGCGGGTGACGGTGTGTGGCAGCGACGCCGACAACCCAGCGAGGATGAACCGGTTGATTCCCAGTGCGATGAGTACCACGAACCCGAGGCTCAAGTCTGCGCTGCCATTGGAGGTCTGCCATGCGACGACGAGGACGACGGCGGCGCGAATGAGGTTGCCAAACAGCAGCACCTGGCGCCGGCTCCATCGATCGAGGAGGACGCCGGCGAACGGACCGATGATTGAGTACGGCAGGTAGAGAATCGCGAATGCTGCGGCGATCGACGCCGCCGAAGGCTGGCGTTCCGGCGAGAAGAGCACGAATGTCGCGAGCGCCGCCTGGAACAACCCGTCGCAGAACTGGCCAGCGACCCGGACGGTGAAGAGTTGCCGGAATCGCGCGGAACTCAATACCGCCCGGAACTCACCTGCAACCGCCACGGGATGACCGTATCTTGCACAAGGCCAGGACACCTTTGCGAGTTGCTAGTGATCCTCCTTTGGACAGGTTGTCGTTAGTTGTCGTTAGTTGGCCGTACGTTAGGGATGGGCCCGCTCAGTTGGGTCTTGATGGCCACCTTGCTCAGGCGGCGCACCTGGTTTTTGAGGACCTTGCCTTTGTTCTTGTGAATCCTATTGAGGTTAATCTCCTGGGACTGGAAGATGAGGCCCACGGGCACCTTCTTCGCCAGCTTCCCTTTCTTGAACTGCAGGTCATAGCTCAGGATCAGCTGCCCATACGCACCCTCGTACGCAAATCGGTACGTTTGGATCTTCGTCTCATGGACGATCCGCTTGGCCACGTATTTGTGTGTGTAATCCTTGCGGTTGGCGGATGTGAATACTCCTTCGGCTTTTGCGAGTTCCTTGATGTCAGGTAGCTTGCGCTTCGCAGCCTTCTTGCCCTTCACGTACCCGTAGTTCTCAACCAGGGCGTTCAACCCATTTTCGGTTTCCCAGCCTTTTATGCCGCACGTGGTAGCGATTACGCAGAGGATTTTGCCAGCAGGCTCCTTAACCCAGGACTGTTTCACCATCTTTAGTGAACTTGGATTAGGTACGCCAGCGAGCGCGGGGGCTGCTGACATACTTAGCAGAGCGATACCGGCGACCAGGCCTGTTGTTGTACGGCGGGTAATGGGACGCATACAGGGGGTTCTCCAGGTTCTTGAGGGCTGAACGAGAAACCCAGCATCGCTTCGACTGCCATCTGTTGCATCGCAGTTCGCCCAAGTGGGTGAGTCGTCGGTGCCTAGCCCATCAGTCCGTCGTTGAAGCCAACTTCGTAGTGAGACCCGTCGCAGAAGGGCTTGTTCGACGAGGCCCCACAGCGGCACAGTGCGACGCGTTCGCGGACTTGGTATTCCTTGCCAGAGGCGCTGAAAACCGGGATGCCGCCAGTGAGCCGGATCGCGGAGCTGATCTTGTCTGCCTGCGGATCCTCGAGCAGTGAGATTCCGATCTCCATCGGCTGCGGGATCTCGTTGCCCGTCTCCGAGTCGACGAGTACCAGGCGTCCACCTGAGCAGTGGTTCGTGATGGACCTCAGTGCGCTTTGTTGCGTGTCGCCGCCTTCGGTGACGAGGTTCCACGCGCTGCCGTCGGCATCGCAGAAACCGGCGTGGACGCATAGGGATTCGTTGTCGGCAAGATCCTCGCGCGGTCCCTTAATCATCTCGGCATCTTCGAGCATGGGCTCGAAGGACGCCGTCTCCTCTAGATCCACGTCGACGTGCTTATGGGAGCCGTCGCAAAAGGGCTTGTTCTCCGAGGCACCACAGCGGCACAACGCCGATGGGTTGGACAGTTCGAACTCCTCGCCGTCGCGGTACGTCCGTGATTTACCGTCCGCGTCTCGTTCGATGAACTGCTGGATGCACGGCGGCGAACCGTAGACCAAGTAGGGGCCGTGTTTGGAGACCTTCACGTAGACCTTGTTGGCGTCCTCAGACATGGCAGCGAATCCCTTCGTGGCGCGGACGCAGTTCCTGTTGGAAACACCGTAACGAGTTATCTGCGCCGTTCGTTCGGCGACTGCGGCAACCGTAGCGCTGAGTTTGCGAATCGACCCGTGAACACACGAAAGGGCCCCACTTGGTGCGGGACCCTTTCGTGAAAGTGTTGATTCGTGAAGGTGTTGGAACTTAACGCTCGATCCGGCCAGCGATGAAGTCCTCGACTGCTGTGTAGGCCTCGTCGTCGGAGTACTGCACCGGCGGGCTCTTCATGAAGTAGGAGCTCGCGGACAAGATAGGTCCGCCGATCCCGCGGTCCTTGGCGATCTTTGCGGCGCGTAGTGCGTCGATGATGATGCCGGCGGAGTTCGGCGAATCCCAGACCTCAAGCTTGTATTCCAGGCTCAACGGGATGTCACCGAAGTTGCGACCCTCAAGGCGGACGAACGCCCACTTGCGGTCATCGAGCCACGCGACGTAGTCCGACGGTCCGATGTGCACGTTGCGGGGATCGATCTTCTCCTGCAATTGTGAGGTCACCGACTGGGTCTTGGAGATCTTCTTGGACTCCAGGCGATCACGCTCGAGCATGTTCATGAAGTCCATGTTGCCGCCGACGTTGAGCTGATACGTGCGGTCCACGGTGACGCCGCGATCTTCGAACAGCTTCGCGAGGACACGGTGAGTGATGGTGGCGCCGACCTGGCTCTTGATGTCGTCACCAACGATCGGGACACCGGCGTCGGTGAACTTCTGTGCCCACTCCGGGGTACCGGCGATGAACACGGGCAGGGCGTTGACGAACGCAACCTTGGCGTCGATCGCGCACTGCGCGTAAAACTTCGCGGCCGCTTCGGAGCCAACGGGCAGGTAACAAACGAGAACGTCAACTTCGGCTGCCTTGAGTGCGGCAACAACGTCGACCGGCTCCTGCTCGGACTCGGTGACCATCTCGCGGTAGTACTTGCCCAGCCCATCGAGGGTGTGACCGCGCTGGACGGTGACACCGGAGGGTGGCACGTCGCAGATTTTGATGGTGTTGTTCTCGCTCGCCAGGATGGCGTGAGACAGATCCTGGCCGACCTTCTTAGCATCGACATCAAAAGCAGCGACGAACTCAACGTCGTTGATGTGGTACTCGCCGAACTTGACGTGCATGAGACCAGGGACGCGCTCATTTGGATCAGCGTCCTTGTAGTACTCGATGCCCTGGACGAGGGATGAGGCACAGTTGCCGACACCGACAATCGCCACGCGAATCGAACCCATTTTTCGTTCCTTTCGTTGTCAGATTCGCCCGGAGCGGCCTGTGCGCCCGGATTCAGCTGTTTGGTTGGTTGATGCACCAGAGGTGCCAGATTGTGTCCGAGCTCCGGCGTCAGGTTGGGTTGCCCCACCGGCGCCGGATTGTTCTGTTGCGATGAGCTCGGAGAGCCACCGCACTTCCCGTTCGACTCCATCGAGTCCGTGACGGGCAAGTTCTTCGGTATAGGAGTCGACCCGTTCCGCGCTTTGCGCGAACGATGAGCGCAGTACCGTCAGGCGCTCTTCTAGGCGGCTGCGCCGACCCTGCAGGATCCGCATCCGGACCTCGCTGTCAGTGCGGGAGAAGAATGCGAAGTGGACGCCGAATCTCTCGTCGTCCCAGGTTTGCGGTCCTGCTTCGGCCAACATCTCGTCGAGGCGTTCTTTACCGTCTGCCGTTAGTTGGTAGACAATCTTCGCTCGACGACCGGACAGTGCCGGAGCTCCGGCATCCGCTGGTCCCGCCTCGCGGATGAGCCCACCGGCGAGGAGTTGTTTGAGGCATGGGTAGAGCGATCCGTAGGAGATAGCCCGGAAGCTTCCGAGCACCGCATTAATGCGCTTGCGAAGCTCGTAGCCGTGCATCGGGCTGTCGTGCAGCAAACCGAGTACTGCGAACTCCAAAACGTTTGAGCGCTTCGCCATGATGCACCTCCCTCTGCTTCTCTTGAGCTATCCGTCTGTGCTGGTGGCCCTTGGGCGTATCCCGGGACTCATCCCGAGCCGCATGTATCGCAGCTCAGGTGTATCAAAGGATAGATATATCGAGCCGATATATAGACCATACATATCGCCCCGCTACTTGCCAAGCACATCGACCCATTTGCGCACGGTCTGTCGCCAACGTCACCCTGAACCTCACTTCCCTGGGAACATTGGTGGTGCTGGAGGGCCGGGATGTTCCCCGGGAGACGCGGGCTGGCGGCCGAATGGGTCGGGATTGCGACGGAACCGTTTGCGGGGTGGCTTGCTGGGACGTACCGTTGGCGGGTGGCTGTTCCTCGTGGTGGCGGAAACCCGAAGGGTTCGCGCCCGCAAGGCGGCGGCGCTAAGCCGCCGAAGGTTCACCCCGAGCGAGCCGAACCAGAGGTCGTCGCCGACCCCTACGCCCCACGTCGCATCGTCGACTACACCCTCGATCGCCGCAACGCGCTGGCCAAGCTCGTTCTGGTGGCGACGGGGGCAAGTGACCACCTAGACCCGCACCCCCACCTCCTGCGCGCCGCGCGCAACCATGGCGTTCCCGCTGGCCAACCGTGCCCTTGGTGCAAATCGACCGACGACCTCACCACCCTGAACTATGTGTACGGCGACGAGCTCGGCCCCTACTCCGGTCGCCTGCGAACACAGAAGGAACTCGCCACGATGGCCGGTCAACACGGCCAGTTCCGTGTCTATCTCGTGGAGGTCTGCCGCTCCTGCGGGTGGAACCACCTCGTGCGTAGCTACGTCCTAGGAGATGGCATTCCGCGGGCAGCTTTGCGCGCATCGCGGGATGCATTGGACTGAATCTAAACCAAAAGTGAGATAGCAAACCATCGCTCTCAGCAGCCGATTCTGGCCCGTATGGTCGTAATGTGGCGGAAGAAATGCGCCGGGCGGAGACGATCACCACGGACTTCAGATGTTTGCTATCTGACATCGACTTAGGCGGTATTCATGGCAGGACGTAGTTCGAAGCGCGGCGACGCGTCCGGTTCCGCGCGTCAAGCTGGCGCGACACTAGCGAAGCGCAAGCGTGCCATCGACTACCCCCGTGCCAATTACCGGGGAGTACGCCGCTGGATTCCTTCATGGAAGCTGATCCTCGGTAGCTTCGTCACGTTTATCTTGCTGCTCGTCGGCAGTTTTGCAGCAGCCGTCGCATTCACCACGGTTCCGGAACCCAATGAGGTCTCCCGGTCCGAGAAGACAATCGTGTACTGGAACGATGGGAAGTCCGAGCTCGGGCGGCTCGGCGAATCCAATCGCATCAGCGTTCCGCTACAGCAAATGCCGGAAGATTTGCGTAATGCTGCGCTCGCAGCCGAAGACCGCGAGTTCTACGCCCACGGTGGGTTCGACCCGACGGCACTGGTGCGCGCGGCGTGGAACGACGTCAGCGGTGGGGATACCCAGGGCGGCTCGACGATCACCCAGCAGTACGCCAAGAACGCCTTCCTTACCCACGAGCAAACACTTGCGCGCAAAGCCAAGGAACTGCTGCTCTCGGTAAAACTGGAAACCGAGGCATCCAAAGACCAGATCCTTGAGGACTACCTCAACACCATCTACTTCGGCCGTGGTGCCTATGGCGTCGAGACTGCCGCCCAGGCGTACTACGGAACGTCAGCATCTGAGCTCACCCTGCGTCAATCAGCGGCACTGGCCGCGATCATCCAGGCACCGACCACGTTCGAGCCGGAGAACAACTCGGCCGGGCTCGCGTCGCGGTTCCAGTACGTCATTGACGGCATGGTCTCCCAAGGGTGGATCTCGCAGGCTGAGGCGAACAAGGCCGAGTTGCCTGATTTCAAGAAGGCCAAGACGGTCCGTAGCTCCCTGAAAGGCACCAACGGCTACCTCCTCGAATCGGTTAATCGTGAGATGTTGCGCCGTGGCTACTCCGAGGAAGAGCTGAACGTTGGCGGGTACCGGATAATCACGACCTTCAATAAGACCGACCAGGCCGCGGCTGTTGAGGCGGTCTCCAACACCGGGATTAGCGGCGAGGAAGGCCTGCGTATCGGGCTCACTTCCGTCGAAAACAGCACCGGGGAAGTCCTCGCGATGTACGGCGGCGCGGACTACTTAGAGAACCAACTGTCGAATAGTGACCAGGCAACCGGTTTGGCTGGATCGACCTTTAAGCCGTTCGCCCTCGCCGCCGCGATCGAAGACGGCATCAGTCTGGATTCGTACTGGGACGGCAACTCACCCCGGACAATCGATGGGTACACCCTCCAGAACGAGAGCAACGTCTCCTACGGCAGAGTCAGTTTGCTGACCGCAATGGAGAAGTCGGTCAACACCGTCTTTGTCGAGCTGGGTAACGAGGTTGGCAACGACAAGGTTGAAGAAGCCGCAATCCGTGCGGGGGTTCCCGCTGAGACTGTCGGACTACAGGCAGATCCAACGACTGTCCTGGGAACTGCCTCTCCGACGACGATGGATATGGCTAGTGCCTACGCAACGTTCGCCAATCGCGGAGAGCGCATTGCGCCAACAACGATCAAGGAGATTAGCCGCGCGGGAGCCGTTGAGTACGCGCACACTGTTGAGCGGGAACGCGCATTCGACACCGAGGTCGCTGACGAGGTCAACTACGCGCTGGAGAAGGTCGTCACGAGTGGTACCGGCTTCACGGCTGCCGGCCTCGGCCGCCCTGCCGCGGGTAAGACGGGAACGACGGATAACAACCGTTCCGCATGGTTCGTTGGTTACACCCCGCAGGTCACGACGGCCGTGATGTTGGTTAAGCAAAACGCCAAGGGTGAATCCACGACGTTGTTCGGAACGGGTGGCGGTGGCTCTGTTTACGGTGGTTCCTATCCAGCCCAGATCTGGACCAGCTACATGCGGACCGCTATGAGCGGTCTGGACTATGAGGAGTTTGCTACGGGGACGTGGAACTCAGGTAGTTCTTACTCTGGTGGCTTCCAGTCACCGAGTAGGTCGGAGTCGAGTTCGCCGAGTTCGTCGCCCTCTTCGAGCCCGTCAAAGTCTCCGACACCTTCCAACGTTCCGTCGCAGTCTGCTTCATCCGCACCACCGGTATCCGCGACTCCGAGCGGAACGAACGGCGCGGGTGCGGCTACCAAGAAGCCACCCGCTGTTCCCGTGCCCTAGGGCTGTTCCCGTGCCCGACGGCTAGCTAAGCGACTGGATCTTTACCCCCTCTGGCTCACCTCTGCCCTTGGCGCAGAATCCGAAGACCGGAGTCGTTTGTCCGGGATAGATCGTCGCGCCCCATGAGGGCGGCGTGACGATCACTTTGCGGCCCTTAGTTTCGACCGTTCCGTTCCAGGTATCCGTTAGTTGTGTTTGCTTACGGAGTTTGAACTTCAGCTTCCAGTTGGTCGAGGCAGTCCCACCGCTATTGGTGAACTGGCCAGTCCGGCAGAAGCCGTTCTTCCAGGTCGAATCCTTGCTGAACTGAACCGCGAGATCGGCGGGCGAAGCGGGTGGCGCAGTCGGGGTGGGAGTTGGCACCGGAACCGTTGGTGTCGGTGTCGGTGTCGGTTCAGGTGTCGGAGTCGGAGTCGGAGTCGGAGTCGGTTCAGGTGTCGGTGTCGGCAAAGTCGGCGTTGGTGTTGACGTCACAGGTGGTGTCGGCGATGGTGATCCGGCCCCGAAGTCGATTGCCTCCCGGTTGATGAGCGCAGTCAGCACGGCCATCTTGTCCGCGTGTACGGTCGCCCAATCGTCTTGGAGAACGCCGCCGGTATCGCCGGAGTTCGGGTTCCATGACCAGTACGTCCAGCTCATTCCGGTCTCAGCTAGATAGTTCGCAAACTGCCGGAGCCAGCGCCCTTCAACTGTGTCGGTTCCCGCCTGTTTGGCACCGAATTCGCCGACGAGGATTGGCGCGATGTTCTCGTCGTGGATGTAGCCAAATCCTTTGGCCCATCGATCGGCCAGAATCGAGCTGACATCCGGGTCATCGAACCATGGTTGGGCAAAAACGCCAGGACCATACTCGTGTGGGGAGTAGACGAGCCGGTCATCCACATTGAGCCGGACCGGGTTATTGCGGACACCTTCGAGGTTGCCGCCCCACCAGTGTCGATCAAGCTGCTGACCGCCAGCAACCTCGTTCTCGATCCCCTCAACGACAACGAGCAGGTCGGGGTTCTTGGCAAGGACGGCATTGCCGGCACGCTCCGCGGCGAGACGCCAATCAGTCGCTGTTCCCGAACCCCACGTCGCAATTCCGTGAGGCTCGTTCTTCAGATCGACGGCCACCACATGGGGATTGTTGGCGTAGCGGGTTGCCAGTTCTTCCCAGCGAGCGATCCATTGTTCTTCGGTGTAGCCATCGCCGTACCAAAGATCCTGTTGGTGGCTGTCGTCTTGTTGGGAGTGGTTATCGAGGATGATGAGCAGGTCATTGCGGGCGGCCTCATCGACGATGATGTCCATTGCCTCGGCGGGAGTCTTGCCCTGCAGCTCGGCGTTCCGGCCGCCGCCGAAGTCAATTCCGGAGGTCGTGGCCGAGTCTAGGGCCTCAAGCGAGAAGGGCATCCGAATCGTATTGAAACCGTTCGCCCGGATCTGCGCGAGCATCTCTTTGTAGTCGCGGCTCCATAGCCCGTGTGGGACGTGGTTGGCCGTCTCGAACCCAAACCAGTTCACACCCGCTAGGACGACCTCGGCGCCATTGCCATCGACGATTCTGTTGCCGTCAGTGGCCAGTGGGAGCGCGATACTCCCCGGAGTTGGCGGAGGTGTCGTTTGCGTGGGAGTCGGAGTTGGGCTCGGGCTCGCGGACTCCGACACAGTCGGGGTCGGAGTAGCGCTGGGGGGTGTCTGGGTGGGGGTTTGGGTTGGCGTTGGAGTCACTGACGGCGCGGGAGTCTGCGGCGCCGTCGGCGATGGCATCGGCTTCTCCGGCAGGCTCGTCGCTTCCTCACCGGTCACTAGATCCACCCACGTGACGCGCGGAGCGAAGGGCGGGGTATCGCTACCCGTCAGGCAAAAGCCGGTGTCGCGGTACATCTGGCCGGCCTCGACATTCGCCCACTCAGGGTGCGCCAGGGTCACCAGGTCCCCTTCTTGGGACGGCGTTGAATTCCAATGACTGCTCAGTACCGAACCTTGTGGGACACGGAAGCCGGTGGTATCGACGTTGATCCGGTTGTCGCTGGCGTTGTGGACGGCAATCGATCCGCACCAACCGGTTCCCCAGGTGGAGTCCACCTCGATGTGGGTCATCACGCCAGTCATCGGCATCGGCATGGGTGAGGTCGGCATGGGTGAGGTCGGCATAGGAGTGGGCGTCGGCGTGGGGGTCGAGTCAGTCGGAGTCGGAGTCGGAACCGGAGTTGCTGTTTCTGTCGGCTCCGGCGAGGTCGGAGTGGGGACGGGTGCCCCATCAGCGCCGAGGATGACATCGCTACACGAGTAGAAGGCCTCAGAGCTATCGCTGCGCTGCCAGATGGTGTAGAGGATGTGCTGGCCGGTGCGCTCGGGAAGACTCATTCGGTAGCTGGTCTTCGGGGCAGCCGGCATCGGTCCGGTTTCGTTCACTAGTTCGAGGTCGTCCCAGGCCAGGACCTGGTTCGGATCGAATCCCTCCTTAGTCAGATAGGTCCGGTAGTACTTGGTCGGGTGAGGTGCGTTGTTCGTCCAGGACACCGTGTACTTGCCGTCGTTGTCCGGCCGGAAGTCGGTGGTTGGCCACTGCGAGCTACCGGCATCGACACCACTGAAAGCCTGGTTTCCGCCGCTGCAAATCTGCCCGTCGGGCACGATTGCCTCGCTGTTGGAGTTGGCGGCGAAGTCGTTGGCGGACATCCAGTCATACATCGGGTAGCTATTGGGCTCATCCCACAAGGTCTGGCACATCTCGTTGTCGCTTGGCGTTCCCCAGCTCGCCGGATGCAAGAAGTAGCAGGCGTAGAGGCGCGAGGGCGGAGTATCGACGGACCCGTGCGCGGCTGCAGGTGCCGTCCCGAGTCCGACAAGAACCCCGGCTGGAAGCAGGATCGCCATGAGAACGACGAATATTCGTCTAGCGGGATGGGATAGCAGCGGGAGATTCAGCATCGGAACCTGTCCAGGGGGGGTAGACGTGGTGCGCGTTCGAAGGTGGGCTCTGCCAGTTAACGTTAGGACCAGATGAGTGTCAAGTTAACGCGTTGACTCATCAAAGATGCCCGCGTAAAGGGGTTCGTTGACTCACGAAGAAATGCCCGCGTAACGGCGTGTTTGTGGGGTTCGTTTCTTCTTCGTCGGGTGACCTTCGAGGATGGGATTAACGA
>Ga0209390_10000845_pt1 | contig 61072 bp, 40 predicted proteins | sample BON01_FD_187212 | JGI IMG/M metagenome (GOLD analysis project Ga0209390, IMG submission 187212) | Freshwater microbial communities from Lake Bonney liftoff mats and glacier meltwater in Antarctica - BON-01 (SPAdes) (version 2) | ecosystem: Environmental > Aquatic > Freshwater > Ice > Glacier...
ATTGTCCTCAACCTTTTAAAAACCAAAAATGAAAAAATAAGTGTTAATCGAAAACGCAATAAATGTGCTCTATCCGATCAATATCGAGAGAAAACCCTCGGAATTTGATGCGTTTGCCCTGGGTATGACCCATAGCGAGATCATCGCTGATTATCCAGCTGTTGAAGATGCTGATATTTTGGCTTGCCTGGAATTTGCAGCATAATGATGTACTCGAAATTAGCCGGGATTCGATTGTAGTGCTTATGTAATTAGGGTTATAGTTTCGCCTTTACCGAAACAATAAGGTTAGGACACTGAGTAACCCGGCAACCTGCATGTTTAGTTGCTTTTTCATTTTTTTCCAACTCTTTAAAGACAGGTTGTCCTCCCCTGCCAACTCCTCATGGGTTCGAATAAGTTCGTTTATTCGGTGAAAGCGCTCAAGTATATCTTGGATGGCCTCTTCTGTGTACTTTGTTTTGTTTTTAGCGGTATCCATGGTCAAAAGGTAATTTGAAGAAAGCCTTTTTACCCCCCAAGCCCAGCTTTCGCTGACACTTCCAACATCCGATCAATACTCGCCACTCCCTGCTCAATCACCCAATCAGGCAAAATAATTTCCGGCAACTCATACTTCATGCAGAGGTACAATTTCTCCATGGTATTGCGCTTCATGTGCGGACAATCGTTGCAAGCGCAGTTGTTGTTGGGCGGTGCCGGGATGAAGGTTTTGTTCGGGCTTGATTTCTGCATTTGGTGCAAAATACCAGCCTCGGTGGCTACGATGAATTCTGTTGCCGGGTCATTGATGGTGAACTTCAGCAGTCCGGTTGTGCTGCCGATAAAGTCGGCCATGTCGAGGATATGGGCTTCGCATTCGGGATGAGCGATGAATTTGGCGTTTGGGTGCCGGTTTTTCAATTTTACAATGCGCTCGTGGCTGAAAATCTCGTGTACCATACAAGCACCATTCCAAAGAATCATGTCACGGCCTGTCTTTTTCTCCAGATAAGCGCCCAGGTTTTTGTCGGGCGCAAATATTATTTTTTTGTCTTTCGGGATGCTTTCGATGATCTGCACGGCATTGGTGCTGGTGCAGCAGATGTCGGTGAGCGTTTTGAGTTCTGCGGTGCAGTTGATGTAGCTCACCACCACGTGGTCGGGGTATTTTTCCTTGAACTTTCGGAACAAATGCGGCGGACAAGAATCGGCCAAGGAGCAGCCTGCTTTCAGGTCGGGCAGCAGCACTTTTTTCTGGGGACAGAGCATTTTTGCCGTCTCGGCCATGAAATGCACGCCCGCAAAAACAATAATATCTGCCTCTGTTTTGGCTGCCTGCTGCGACAATCCCAGAGAATCGCCGATATAATCCGCCACGTCCTGAATTTCAGACTCCTGGTAGTAATGCGCCAGAATGACGGCGTTTTTCTCCTTTTTCAAGCGATTTATTGCGGCAACAAGGTCGAGGGTCGGGTCAACTTCAAGGTCGAGGAAGCCGTACAGTTCAAGTTCTTTGGTAGCAGTGGCAAGGGCAGCAGACATGGTATTTCGATTTATGGTATAAGTGTGTTGGGCATTAGGGGTTGCAAAAAAACGAATAGTCCCGGCTTTTGTTCCCTATAGCCCCAAAAAGTTCGAGATATATTCGGTAGCGCGGCATAAATGCCGCGCTACCGAACATTGCCGCGAAGCCAAAACATAGCGCCCGGGCTGAAAAAACTCATCACTCATAACTCATAACTCATCACTCCTAACCTATCTTTGCAAAACCATGAAAGTCATTATCCCCGTTGCAGGGGCAGGCATGCGCCTTCGCCCCCATACCTACACCCAGCCCAAGCCCTTGATTCCTGTGGCTGGGAAGCCCATTATTTGTTTCATCATCGACAAGTTGCAAGAAGCTGGCTTGAAAGATTTTGTGTTCGTTTTGGGGTATTTGGGAGAAAAAATTCGCGATTTTATTGAAGAGACTTACCCTGATTTGACGATTGAATTTGTGTACCAGGAGCACCGCCTAGGCTCTGCACACGCCATTGCCACCGCACGGGAGGCGATTGAAGATGAAGACGAAATTTTTATTGCATTTGGCGATACCATTTTTGACGTGGACCTGAATCAGATGCTTGATTGCGAGCATTCCTGCATTGGAGTAAAAAAGGTGTCGGATCCGCGAGAGTTTGGGGTGGCAGAATTTGGCGAAGATGAAAAAGTGATTCGGCTGGTTGAAAAACCGCGTATCCCCAAATCGAACATGGCCATTGTAGGATTGTACAAGGTGATGGAAGTGCCTGCCCTGTTGCGCGCCATTGACCAACTGATAAAAAACGATATTCGTACCGTCGGAGAGTTCCAATTGACCGATGCCCTGCAATACATGGTGGAACAAGGCACGCATTTTCAGGCTTTTACGGTAAGTAACTGGTTTGATTGCGGCAGAAAGGACGTGTTGCTCGAAACCAATGCCATGCTGCTCGACCAGCGCGTGCGCAAAACTGGACACGAGCAAGCGCTTCCGAATTTTGAAAACACCATTTTCATCCACCCGGTTGCCGTGGGTACCAATTGCAAAATCAGCAACAGCATCATCGGGCCGCACGTCACCATTGGCGAGAATGCCAGTATTCAGCGCAGCATCGTTCAGGACAGCATCGTGGGCAGTTTTGCGGCGCTGGAGGAAGTAGTGCTGAAACACTCTGTTATTGGCAGTGATGCCCGTATTCGGGGTATGCACCTGAGCCTGAACATTGGGGATAATACGGAGATTGACTTTGAGTCGTAAATGAGAAACCTCGTAGGTCTAAAACCTCTGAACCCTCCTCAAAAAAACAAAGTTTTTTTGAGGAGGGTTCAGAGGTTTTAGACCTACGAGGTTTTTACGCAGAAGTCCGCGCCTCGACAATTTGCACTAAATTCTACTAATAATTTTTCCACACCAAACATTCTAACCCCATCGCTGTCTTACTTTTGCAACGATTATGGAAAAAGTAAAATGTCTCATTATTGGCTCAGGCCCTGCGGGTTACACCGCGGCCATTTATGCAGCCCGTGCCGGTCTTAATCCGGTACTCTACACTGGCCCGCAACCTGGTGGCCAATTGATCATCACCAATGACGTGGAAAACTACCCCGGCTATCCCGATGGCAAAAATGGCCCGGAGATGATGGAAGATTTCCGCAAGCAAGCCGAGCGCTTCGATACAGTGGTTCGCAATGAAATGATCGTGAAAGTGGATTTCTCAGGCCCAATTCACAAGGTTTGGGCGGAAAGCGGCCATGAAATACATGCCTCATCCGTCATCATTTCTACGGGCGCTGCCGCCAAATGGCTGGGCATACCTGGCGAACACGAACTGGAAAACAAAGGTGTTTCCGCCTGCGCAGTCTGCGATGGATTTTTCTTCCGCAAGCAAAAAGTCGCCATTGTCGGCGGCGGCGATACCGCAGCAGAGGAAAGCACCTACCTGGCAAAAATATGCTCGGAAGTACACCTGCTGGTGCGCCGCGATGAAATGCGCGCCTCCAAAATCATGCAGGAACGCGTGCTCAACACACCCAACCTGATTGTTCACTGGAACACCTCTCCCGAGGAAGTACTCGGCGTCGAAGGCGTGACGGGCGTGCGCATCCGCAACAATAAAACCCAGGAAGTCAGTACGCTGGACATCACCGGATTCTTTGTCGCCATTGGCCACAAACCCAATACGGAGATTTTTAAAGACTGGTTGACCCTCGACGACAGTGGCTACATCATTGCCCAGCCGGGTCGCACACTGACCAATATTTCCGGGGTTTTTGCTTCCGGCGATGCGCAGGACAAGATTTATCGGCAGGCGGTGACGGCGGCGGGTACAGGTTGTATGGCGGCGCTGGATGCGGAGCGGTATTTGGTGGAGACGGGGCTGTAATGTAAGTCATATCTGCGCGTAGGCAGAAATCACCATTGTATTATACTAAATACCAAAAAGATGTGTCATTCCGAGCGAAGCGAGGAACCTGGTTATATATTGTAACCCAGGTCTCTCGCTTCACTCGGAATGACACATCTGCTTTATATTCAAATGGATAGAAAACAGGTGCAATTGCATTGTCATCAAACGCGCTGAAAAACACATGCCCAGCAAATGCACAAGCGTCGTGCAAACTCATAACTCATAACTCATAACTCAAAACTCATAACTCATAACTCAAAACTCATAACTCAAAAAAGTACTCCCTGCTCCGCAAACCGCACCGGATTCTCGTGCCGCAACAACTGCATCTTCGTCTCCAATCCGTAAAAGTACCCCCGCAATTCCCCAGCTTTCCCAATCACCCGGTGGCAAGGCACCACAATGGCAATGGGGTTGTTCCTGTTGGCCAATCCCACAGCACGCACGGCAGTTGGGTTCCCGATGCGCTCAGCGATTTCCGAGTAGCTGGCCGTTTTCCCAAAAGGAATTTTGACCAATTCGGCCCACACTTGTTGTTGAAAATCTGGCGCGCCCGTCCAGTCGAGTTTTAGGTCGAATACCTCCCGCGTGCCTTTGAAATATTCATTCATTTGTTCACAGCAATCCGCCACCGGATGGCCGGCGGGCAAATCGGAGAACTCTACCTCGTTTTGTTTCTCCGCGAGGTTCACCCGGCGCACGCCCAAGGCGCTGCCCGTGATTTTGAAGAGGCCGATGGAAGTAGGCAGATAAGCAGTATCCATTTTTTTAATTTGATAGTGTGATAATTTTTAGTGTGATAATGTGATAATGCGATAATTTGATAATGGACGCGTAGTGCTGGGCATTTGTATGGAGAAATCAAAAAGACTTACGTTGAAACATATAGATTTTAAGTACCCCCCCCCAAAAGCCGTGTTTACCACGCTGCCCCAATTATCACATTATCAAATCACCTCATTATCAAATTGTTCAATGCCAAGCGCGAAGCCTATTATCAAATTAGCACATTATCAAATTATCACATTAAAAAACTATCTTTTTGCTTTGAAAAAATCCGTCATCAACGCGCCACACTCCGCCTCCATAATCCCCATTTCCAGCCGTGTTTTCGGGTGCAACAAACTTTTTCCACCGTACAACATGAACCCGCGCTTTTCATCGGTAGCGCCATAAGCCACGCGGCCCATTTGCGCCCAGGCGAGCGCGCCCGCACACATCACGCAAGGCTCCAATGTTACATATAAAGTACAATCTTGCAGGTACTTGCTGCCCAAATGCCCCGCGGCGGCGGTGATGGCCAGAATTTCAGCGTGGGCGGTTACATCGGTCAATTGCTCCGTCTGGTTGTGCGCCCGGGCGATGATGCGGCCATCGCTCACGATTACTGCCCCAACGGGTACTTCACCTGCCTCGTAGGCCTTTTCTGCCTCTGCGAGGGCTTGTTTCATAAAATACGCATCGGAATATACTGTCAACATGGCACAAATATAAAAGGTAAGTGGCAGTGTTTGAGCTAATTTTAGCCAAATATGCCATCACTGCACCATACTTAGTCGCTCGCCCGTTACTTTCGCCTTCCTGTTTGTTTTGGCCCAGGTGCTTAAGCGGGCTAAAAAACAGCGTTCTATTCATTTTGTCTATCCAGTTGTACCTTCCATATCCATGAAAAAAATCCTCTACACATCATTGTTACTGCTTGCGCTAAGTCTACAAACAAGCGCCCAGAGTTTTTATGACCCCAATGTGTTGCAAGAAGTCAAGATCACCTTCTACCAGTCCAACTGGGATTTTTTGCTGGATTCGCTCAAAAACCTCGACAATGGCGTGTACTTGCTGGCGCCTTCAGTGGTAATAAATGGGGTGGTATTCGACAGCGTAGGCGTGAAATACAAAGGCAATAGCTCCTACAGCCCCAACAACGCCAAAAACCCCCTGCACATTGAGCTAAACTTCGTGCGCCCAGACCAAAATTACCTAGGCGTAAAAGATGTCAAGCTCTCCAACGGATTTGCCGACCCCACCTTTATCCGAGAACCGCTTTCATTTGAAATCCTGCGGCAATACACAGACGCGCCCCTCGCCAACCACGCCAAATTATGGATCAACGGCGCCTACTGGGGACTTTATGGCAATGTGGAAAGCATCAACAAAAGCTTCATCCGCAGCCATATAAAAACGGACGGCAACAATCCTTTCTTCAAATGCAATCCCGAAGATTTTGGCGGCCCCGGCACAGGCGGTAACTACCCCGACCTGGTGTATTCCAGCGCCGACAGCAGCTTTTACTACAACAAATACGATAAACAATCCACCGATGGCTGGCAGCAACTGCTGATGTTGATGGATACCCTGAAAAATAACCCCAGTGCCATCCACAATATCCTTGATGTCGACCGCGCCCTGTGGATGCTGGCGTTCAATACGCTGTTGGTCAACCTCGATTCTTATACGGGCGCATTTGGCCAGAACTATTACTTGTACTACGACCGCAACAAGCGCTGGGTGTGTTATAATTGGGACTTAAACATGAGCTTTGGCGGCTTTCCATTGCTGGTCACCGCCGGCGGCGGATTGTCCATCACCCAAATGAAACAACTCGATCCGCTGACCCAATCGACCAACAACAACCGCCCACTCATCAAACAATTGCTCGCCGATCCCATCTACAAGCGCATGTACATCGCCCACATGCGCACCATGTTGAAGGAGCATTTTCTAGACGATGCCTACAAAACCCGCGCCCTGGAAATGCAAGCGGTGATAGATGCTGCGGTGCAGGCCGATACCAAGAAGTTTTTTACCTATACCAGTTTTTTAAATAACGTCAACCAATCGGTTCCAGGGGGCTTTGGCAATGTGCCAGGCATTACGGATTTGATGAGCGCACGCCGTACGTTTTTGAATACAAATTCCAACTTTACGGCTCCTCCGCCCAGCATTTCCAACGTAAACGCCTTGCTTGGCAGCGTAGTGCAGGTACGTGCCACCGTACAAAATGCCAGCACCGTACTGCTGGGCTGGCGCGCCGATACTGCAGATGTGTTCAAAAGAATACCGATGTTCGACGATGGTCAACATGCCGATGGCGCTCCAGGCGATGGCGTTTATGGTGCCAATTTCCCGCAGGATGACCCAAGCATGCAGTATTATGTTTATGCTGAAAATGCTGCCGCGGGCATATTCTCCCCGGAGCGGGCAGAGCACGAATTTTACCTCGCCGACCCACTTATTCCCGACAATGGCGATGTGGTCATCAATGAGTTTTTGGCCAGCAATACCACGGGCGAGGTAGACGAAGCCGGAGAAAGAGAAGACTGGCTGGAGCTGTTCAACAATACCAATGCACCCATCACCCTCACGGGATTTTACATAACAGACAACCCCAATTCCCGAAAAAAATGGGCCTTCCCGGCGGGCGTGTCCATTCCCGGCAACGGTTTTCTGATTGTATGGCTCGACAACGATGCCCTGCAAGGCCCATTCCATGCGAATTTCAAACTGAGCGGTGCTGCTGGCGAACACCTCATGCTTTCGGATGGCGGCAACAACATACTCGATAGCCTTTCATTTGGGGTGCAGCAGCCAAACATTTCGTATGGCCGCTACCCCAACGGAACCGGGAATTTTACGTCTATGAATACGACGTTCGACACATTTAACAGTATGAGCATCAGCACCGGGGAGCCGGGTTTGAACAACGCGGTGCAGGTATTTCCAAACCCTGTATCCGATGTGTTTACAATTCGTGGTACGACACCTTTGGGGCAAATTCGGGTACTGAATGCCCTCGGACAAACCCTGGCCATCGTGGTCGCAGGCGAACAAAACGAAGTGACTTTGGCGACACAAAAATGGCCCAATGGCCTGTATACCCTTCAAATGGACAATCAAACAGCCCGTATCAGGGTGCAGCACTAAGCGCTCTATTTTCACACAACCAAATATACATTGAACATGAAAATTAAAAACTACTTCCTTACCGCTGTGCTGCTCGCGGCCATCTACGGCAGCGCTTCCGCACAAGTTGTCATCAATGAATACTCCTGTGCCAACTGGCGCGCGATCCTCGATTTTTACCAGGAAACGGAAGACTGGGTCGAATTTTATAATGCTGGAACAACAACAGTGAATTTGCAGGGCTACTACCTCAGCGACAACGACAACAAGCCTACTAAATGGGCGTTTCCCACCAATACCAATATTGCCCCGGGCGGCTTTCTGCGGGTTTGGTGTTCGGGCCGCAACTTGAAAGACCCACAAGGCAATTTGCACACTAATTTTAGGCTCTCGCAGACGAAAAACAACGCGGAACACCTCATTTTTTCTGGCCCTGCTGGTGTTCTGTTGGAAGACATTAAAATTGACAAAACACAAGCCCACCAATCGCGTGGACGGCTGTTGGATGGCGGCGCTGAGTGGCGCGTTTTCACGACACCTTCGCCCGCAGCCACCAATGCAGGGCAGCCGTCCTTTGTAGGCTTCGCCAATCGGCCCGATATGGATAAAGTGGCGGGATTCTACCAGGACTCGCTGAAAGTGGCCATCGTGTCCAGCGAACCAGGTGCAGTGATTCGCTACACCACCAACGGCACGGAGCCAACACCTACATCGACCTTATACACGGCACCGATCACCTTGAAACAAACCAGTGTGATTAAAGCGATTGCCTACAACACCACCAACACCCTGTTGTTGCCAAGTTTTGTACAGTTCAACACCTATTTTATCAACGACACCCACACGCTGCCAGTGGTGTCGGTGGCATCCAATGAAGTGCTGGAATTGGCCAACGGCAACCAAAGCCTCCGGCCGCTCGGGTCTATTGAGTATTTTAACAAAAACAGAGCGCGCACCACCCGCGCTTACGGCGAACTCAACAGCCACGGCCAGGATTCCTGGGCCAACGACCAGCGCAGCCTCGACTGGGTGACCCGTGACGAAATGGGCTATAATTACGCCTTAAAAGAAAGGCTGCTGCCACTCAGCGACCGCGATGAATACCAGCGCGTTATCCTGCGCGCTTCGGGCGACGACAACTACCCCGCCGCCCACCATCCCCAAAATGAAGGCAGCGCCCATATCCGAGATGCTTACATCCACAATCTCGCACAGCGCGGCAACCTCAACCTCGACGTTCGATCTGCCGAAAAATGTATCGTTTACCTCAATGGCCAATACTGGGGCGTGTACGACCTGCGGGAAATCCCCGACGACCACGACTACACCGACCATTATTATGGCCAAGGCAAATATGACCTGCAATACGTGCTTACCTGGGGCAATACCTGGGCCGAATACGGGGGGCCTCAAGCCATCACCGACTGGCGCGCCATGCGGACTTTCATCTTGAATAACAACATGAACGACCCGCTCAAATTCCAGTACGTCAAAGACAACTATGACTACACGAGCCTGGTCGATTATGTGATCGTGAATTCCTTCACCGTTTGCACCGACTGGCTGAATTACAACACGGGCATCTGGCGCGGCCTAAACCCGGAAGGCGGGCACAAAAAATGGGGCTATATCCTTTGGGACAATGACGCTACTTTCGACTTTTACATCAATTACACGGGTGTACCCAGCACGCAGCCCGATGCAAAACCGTGCAACCCGGAAGGTCTTACCGGCAATTCCGACCCGGAAAGGCACATGCAGGTACTTAACAAACTGCGCACCAACCCCGAATTCCGCCAGTACTACATCTCCAGGCAGGCCGATATGATGCACACCGTTTTTGGCTGTGAAAATATGCTCACTTACCTGGATACCATCGAAGCGCTGATTGACCCTGAGATGACCCGCCACGCACAACGCTGGTTCGGCACCTACAACGAATGGAAAACCAATATCGACCGGGTGCGCGATTTCATCAACGAGCGCTGCACCTTGCTGCCTACCCTGATGGACGATTGCTACAGCGTCGTAGGTCCTTTTGAAGCCACCATCATGGTAGATCCTCCCGGTGCTGGGGAGGTGAAAATCAACACGCTGCAATACCAGAAAAACCAGTTCCCGGTCACGGGCCAATATTTCGGCGGCGCGGATGTGGATTTGCTGTTGCACGCCACACCAGACACTTTACCAACAAATCCGGGGGCCTTGCGCTTTCACCATTGGACATCCAAAAACCACACGTTTGCGGATTCATTCTTGTCGTCCATTGCACTTGACTTAACGATGGGAGACACCATTATTGCCCATTTCGCCGCCAGCACCAGCGCCACTGACGAGCCTGCCCCCCCACCGCCCAGCGTAACCGTCACCCCAACCATTTTTGACAACGACCTAACCGTAACCTATTTCCTCCCCGAAAAAATGCCGGTCAACATCCGCATTTTTGATGTGGTCGGCAAGCAGGTGTTTCAAAAAAACATACAAGAAACGAGCAGCAACGCGGGCGATAATGTCCAGAGAATAAATACCCGAAGCCTAAACCTCGCAACCGGCATTTATTTCCTGACGTTTTCAGCAGGCGGCTGGGACAATACTACAAAGTTAATAAGGTAGATGGTAGACGGTGGACGGTGGACGGTTTGCACATCGTCTGTTGATACTTTTAGAATGGTGTTTCAGCACCAAAATTATAAGCTTACAGTGTACGGTTGCACATCGTTGTTTGATACTCAAACAGTAGTGTTTCAGCGTTAAATCTGATATCCTGAGGCATTTTATGCTTTTTATTTAAGGTGCTGAAACACCATTCTAAAAGTATCAACAGACGATGTGCAAACCGTCCACCGTCCACCGTCTACTGTCCACCGTATTTTCATACCTTTGCTTTTGGGTGAAAGTGCTGAAATACCAATCTAAAAGTATCAACAGACGGTGTGCGACCGTCCCCGTCCACCGTCTACCGTCCACCGTCTACCGTTCCTAACCTTTTTGTAGTGAGACCATTGTTTAGCGGGTTGATTCTCCTCCTGATTTTATTGATTGGCTTATATGTGCCCATGCAGGTGCCTTACTTTGCCGTGAGTATAGGAAAAGTGCTTCCCGTACAGGAATGGCAGATTATGCAAGACCAGGCTGGGCGGCTGACGTCGGTTGTCCGCGACAACAAAACGGGAGCAGCGCAGCAGATAGATTCTTACCAATTTGAGCAGGGCGACTTTTCGGGAATGCGTATAGATTTGCCTGTGGGTGCTTATGTGCATATGGGTGATACTGTCGTTCGCATGTATTCCATCCGGCAAAGCCAGGAAATACAAGAGATAGAGGCCCAACTTGGGCTATACAAGGCTCAATTATCGGCTGAAACCACGGGGGATAAGCCGCCTATTATCCAGGAAGCAGAGAATAAACTCCATTTTGCGGAACAAGACCTGGCGGTAAAGGCGGCCCTTTACGAAACCAACAAGCGCTTGAAAGAGGAGGGCCTGCTGGCGGTGACGGTATTTCAAACCATTGAAAATGATTTTCGGCTGGCAAAAATACAGGTAGATATTGCCAAAAAAAACCTGGAAAACGTGGATACGGGATTGAAGGTTGAAAGCGTGGGTATCACCGAAGCGCAGTTGCGCGGCCTGCAAAACCGCCTTGCAATACTGCGCCAAAAGGGCCTTTCTTTTGTTATTCAAGCGCCGTTTTCCGGCTATGTCGTTCCAGTTATGTTGCCCGGTGAATTGCTTATTTTACAGCGTTCAGATGAGTACATGGTGTATATTCCGGTAAAAGTGGAGCAGTTGGTGTACCTGGATTCAACGTCGGTTATTGATGTTATGGACTTAAAAACGGCCCGAATATTTCGGGCAAAATATTTCAACACCCTGCCCAAAATCGAAATACTCGACAACCACCAGGTAGCGTTGGTGACGGCAATTGTGCGGCCCGACAGCGCTGGTGTCCGGTTGAGTACGGGTATTTCCGCGCGCTGCAACATCGATTACGGCAAAATAAACCAGCGCGAATACATCAAGCGGGTGTTGCATTTTAAATGGTAAAACATGCGCTTCGAGTTTAAATACATTGTTCCGACAGAACAATATGAGCCACTCAAAGCGGCGCTGCTGCCGTTTTTACGCCTGGATAAATTTGCAGGGGAGCAGCCCAACGGCCTTTATACGGTTCGCAGCATCTACTTCGACACACCTGGGTTTGAGATGTTTCACACAAAAGTAGAAGGCATCCCACACCGTATGAAAGTGCGGCTGCGCGGCTACAACATAGGCGACGATAATTCCACGGTTTTTATGGAAATCAAGCGCAAATACGAGGGGCCTATACTTAAAAACCGCTCCGATGCGCCGTTTGACGTTGTAAAACAATTGTTCAAGGGCGCGGCCTACGATGATTTGGCGCCCCTCATCCAGAATCCTGATAATGGCCGCCGCTTTTTTTACCAGATTCTAAGCAAAAATCTCCAGCCCGTTGTCAATGTCATCTACGAACGGGAGCCATTTGTGGCCAATACCAAGAATATTGAGAACGATTTTCGCGTCACTTTCGACATGAACCTGCGCAGCGTGGCGTACCCCAAAGTGGAGGATTTGTATAAAGAGCATAATGTGAGCTACGCCTTGCCCGGTTATTTTATCCTCGAAGTGAAATTCAACGACTACTGCCCGGCCTGGATAAAGCCCATCCTGGAAGAATTTCAAATGCGCAAAGAACCTGCTTCTAAATACGTGGGGACTATCAATGCCAATCGCTTTATCAATGTGATGCGGCGGGATGATGCGTTTGCGAAGGGTGGGGTATTGCGTTGAACCCACGGCGACGCGTATCTAGTTGAAACATTTTCCTTTGTATTTTTTAAAACAAATCGTTTTTTTATTCCAATCGCCGTATTTTTGCCTTTCGCCCAAAACTTGTAGTACTTCTCCTTGTTTCCCCACCTATAATGGCAAAAGCAAAGACAAAATCAACAAACTCCCCCACGGAATCCTCCCAGCCCCAACAAGCAGGCGCCATAGCGGAGCAACCGTCTATCGTCCACCGTCCACCGTCTACCGTCCACCGTCCACCGTCTACCGTCCACCGTCCACCGTCTACCGTAAATGACTTCATCGAAGTCATCGGCGCCCGGGTCCACAACCTGAAAAACATCGACGTGCGTATCCCGCGGAACAAACTGGTGGTGCTGACGGGTGTAAGCGGTTCGGGGAAAAGCTCCCTGGCTTTTGATACAATATACGCTGAAGGACAGCGCCGATTCATGGAAACCCTGTCGAGCTACGCTCGGCAGTTTATCGGTGAAATGGAACGCCCGGATGTGGAGCAGATTTCGGGGCTTTCCCCTGTTATTTCCATTGAACAAAAAACAACTGGCCGCAACCCCCGCTCTACCGTGGGCACGGTGACGGAAGTGTACGACTTTTTGCGCCTGCTATTTGCCCGCGCCGGAGAAGCCTACTCCTACGTTACGGGCGAAAAAATGGTGAAATACACCGAGGATCAGATCATTTCCAGCATCCTCGAGCGATTTCAGGATCAAAAAATCGCGCTGCTTGCACCCGTGGTGCGCTCGCGCAAAGGCCATTACCGCGAACTCTTCGAACAGGTGCGCAAGCAGGGCTATACCCGCGTCCGGGTGGACGGCGAAATGCTGGAAATCACCGCCGGCATGCAACTCGACCGCTACAAAATTCACGACATCGAGATCGTGGTGGATCGCCTGAAAATTGGCGACGACCGCGGTGAGCGGTTGGCAGAAAGTGTAAAAACGGCCATGCGCTTAGGCGATGGTCTACTCCAGGTTGCCCCTGTTGACTCCCCCCCTCCGGGGGGGCCAGGGGGGGTAGTCATGTTCTCTCGAAACCTCATGTGCCCCGTGTCCGGCTTATCCTACGATGAGCCTTCTCCCAACACTTTCTCCTTCAACTCCCCCTACGGCATGTGTCCCCATTGCAAGGGTCTTGGCGAAGTACACGAGGTTGATATGGATCGGGTAATCCCAGATAAAACAAAGAGTATCAACGATATCGGTATCGTGCCGCTGGGGGAGGTACGGGACAATATGCTGTTCAAGCAACTGCGTGCCTTGAGCAAAAAGTACAAATTCTCTTTCAGCACGCCCGTAGCAGAAATACCCGAAGCTGCCTTGCAAACCCTCCTGTACGGCGGCGACGAAGACCTGAAAGTGGACATGACCTGGGGCGGCGACGAATGGAGCTACAACCTCGCGTATGACGGCTTGGTGAACATGCTCAAACGCTGGTACGCCGATACTAGCAGCGAAAAAATCCGACAGTGGGCAGAAGATTTTATGGTCGTGGCCGATTGTCCGGAATGTGCAGGGACGCGGTTGAAAAAGGAAAGTCTTTGGTTTAAAGTGGCAGATTTCAACATAGCTGATCTGGCCAATATGGACCTGACGGAGCTGTACGAAAAACTGCAAAACATAGAGCAGGGCATGAGCGAGCGGCAGCAGGCCATTGCGAAAGATGTACTCAAAGAAATACGCTTCCGGGTGAAATTCCTACTGAAGGTAGGGTTGGACTACCTGGCACTCAACCGACCAGCCCGAACCCTTTCTGGCGGCGAGAGCCAGCGCATCCGACTGGCCACACAAATCGGCTCCCAGCTCACGGGCATCACCTATATCCTCGACGAGCCGAGTATCGGACTGCACCAGCGTGACAACCAGCGCCTCATAGAAGCCTTGAAAAACCTGCGTGACATCGGCAATACGGTGATTGTGGTGGAACACGACCGCGAAATCATGCTGGAATCCGACTACCTGATCGACCTCGGCCCAGGTGCTGGGGAGCTTGGCGGCGAAATTGTGGACATCGGCACCCCGGAAGAATTCTTGAAAAAACCAACCACGACCAGCGATTACCTGGCAGGGCGTGTAAAATTGGAGGTGCCCACGGCACGCCGCAAAGGCAACGGGCTGGATTTTGAATTGGTTGGCTGTACCGGGCATAATTTGAAAGATGTAAGCATCAAATTGCCGCTCGGAACCTTTATTTGTGTGACGGGTGTGTCTGGTTCTGGCAAATCCTCCCTCATCAATGAAACCATGTACCCCATTCTCCAGCAGCATTTTTACAACAGCCTGAAACGGCCATTGAAATACGAAAAAGTACTGGGCCTCGAGCATCTGGATAAAGTAATTGAAATAGATCAAAGCCCGATTGGGCGCACCCCGCGCTCCAATCCTGCCACCTACACCAATGTTTTTGGGGATATTCGTAAGTTGTTTGCCGATACCCCTGAAGCTAAAATTCGCGGGTACGCCACGGGCCGGTTTTCCTTCAATGTAAAAGGCGGGCGCTGCCAGGTATGCGAAGGCGCGGGCCTACGCACCATAGAAATGAACTTCCTGCCCGATGTGCAGGTACACTGTGAACGCTGCCAGGGCCGCCGCTACAACCGCGAGACCTTGGAAATTCTGTACAAGGGAAAATCTATTTCCGATGTACTGGACATGACCATCCATGAAGCAGCTGAATTTTTCAAGGCTATCCCGACCATTTACCGCCGGATCAAAACCTTGCAGGATGTAGGCCTGGGTTATATTACGCTGGGTCAGCAAGCAACCACGCTTTCCGGCGGCGAAGCACAACGCGTGAAACTCGCTGAAGAACTCTCGAAAAAAGATACCGGACGCACTATTTACATCCTCGACGAGCCAACTACGGGCCTGCATTTTGAAGACATCCGTCAATTGCTGAAAGTTTTAAATAAATTGGTGGAAAAAGGCAACACCATTGTGGTGATTGAGCACAACCTCGACGTGATTAAAATGGCGGACTATATCCTGGATGTTGGCCCCGAAGGTGGGCACCGCGGCGGGAATATTATTGCGCGGGGTACGCCGGAGGAAGTGGCGAAGGTGAAAGGGAGCTGGACAGGGGAGTTTTTGGTAGGGGAGCTAGGGCCTTAAATCGTCAACCAAAAATTTCTAACTTTGGCCGTCGAAAAATAACGTCCACCGCATTCCAACTCTAAGTATGTTGTCTCGCATTCTCCTTTTTTCAGCACTGCTACTCTGCTTCCATACGGAGGCCCAGCGCCCCCTACCAGCCCCGGCACAAAAATCCGCCATCCTGATTCTGGGCGCTACTGCCCACCTCGGCAATGGTGAAACGATCGCCAACAGCGCCATCGGATTTGAAAACGGCAAGCTCACGCTGGTGGCCGATGCCACCCTCATACGCTTCGACCGCAGCAAATATGGTAAAATCTACGACGCTGCCGGCAAACATGTGTACCCCGGTTTTATTGCCGCGGATACCCGCATTGGACTGGTGGAAATAGACGCCATTAGGCCTACCCAGGACTATGCCGACCTCGGCGCCTTTACCCCTAACCTCCGCAGCCTGGTGGCCTACAACACGGATTCCGACATCATTCCAACAGTTCGCTCCAATGGTATTTTGCTCGTCCAGGCTGTACCGGAAGGCGGCATTGTTACGGGCACTTCCTCGGTGCTGCAACTCGATGCCTGGAACTATGAAGATGCCGCTTATCGCGCCGATGACGGCATTTGGATGAATTGGCCTTCCCAGCGCAGCTTCAACCGTTTTGGCGGTGGCGAGCCGAAAAAAAACGACCAATACGACAAAGATGTGTTGGCCCTGCGCAACTACTTTGAAGAAGCACAGGCATACGCCAAGCAACCGAACCCCGCGGTGAAAAACCTGCAATTTGAAGCCATGCGTGGCTTATTCAACCAAAAACAAAACCTGTACATTCGCACAGCGTACGCCAAAACCATTCAGGAAGCGGTGCTTTTTGCGGAAAGTTTTGGCATCCGGGTAGCCATAAACGGCGGCCAAGACAGCTGGATGGTGGCCGATTTTCTGAAAAACCATAATGTGCCCGTAATACTTGATCAAACGCAGGCATTACCCTCCCGTGAAGACGATGACGTAGATCGTGCCTACAAAACAGCTGCCCAATTGCAGGAAAAAGGCGTGCTGTTTGCCATCACCAGCATTGGCAGTTGGCGACAGCGAAACCTGCCGTTTCAAGCCGGACAAGCTTGTGCATTTGGGCTGTCCAGAGAAGCTGCGGTAAGTGCCATCACACTGAACGCCGCGAAAATATTGGGCATCGATAAAACGTGCGGTTCCCTGGAAGAAGGCAAAGATGCCACGCTTTTCATCAGCGAAGGCGATGCTTTGGACATGCGCGGTTGTATCGTCACCGCTGCCTTTATTCAAGGCCGGGAGATCAATTTGGACAACAAGCACAAGCAATTGGCGCGGCGATTCGAAGAGAAGTACCGCTAGTACGGTGGACGGTGGACGGTGGACGGTTTGCACGGCCAGCGCGCTTACTTTTAGCATCGTGTTTCAGCCCCCCTGCGCATCCATATTTTGGTTTAAGGGGCTGAAAAAACCCAGTCCAAGAAAAAAAACGGATGTTGCGCCCGTCTACCGTCCACCGTCCACCGTCCACCGTCTACCGTATACCGTCTACCGTCCACCGTCTACCGTCTACCGTCCACCGTCCACCGTCTACCGTCCGCCGTAGTATCACCGGCAACAGTGACCCTTATCATCCTATTGGTAGGGAATTGTCCTCAATTTTGTAGCGTTCTCATTAAAAACACTATACCATGAAGAAAATACTTGTTCCAATTGATTTCTCCGATGACTCAAAAAACGCCTTGCGCGTGGCAGCGGCCATTGCGCAAAAGAGCGGCGCTAGTTTGGAAATGTTGCACGTTAACCTGACCACCATATACACAGCGCCTGCACCTGCATTTGCATCAATAGCCAATTTGGCCATCGATAATGCAGAATATGAAGCGGAAGCTGGCAAAGCGTTGGAAAGGCTCAAACATGAAGTTTTTGCTCATGCTTCTTTTGCTGGCGTGCCTGTTGTCACGCGTATTAAAGACGGCTTTTTCCACAGTGTCGTCAATGAAATAGCCAAAGGCGACAAGGTCGATTTGATTGTAATTGGTACCAAAGGCGCCTCTGGTTTGGATGAATTTTTGCTTGGCTCAAACACTGAAAAGATCGTTCGCACAGCACCTTGTCCGGTCTTGGCCGTACCACGAGGTACGAAGGAATTCTCCCCTAAAGTTGTTTTAATGCCCAGTACGCTCAAAGATGAGCAAAGCAGCGTATTCAATTACCTGGCTTCCTGGGACAAACTCTACAATTTCCATCTGAAGGTATTGTACCTCAACAACCCTGCCTGGCAGGCTTCAGATGAAGCAGCCGAAGCTCAAAAAAATACTTTTGCCAAAGCTGCTGGCTTGAAAAATGTCGATACGCTCATCACGAATCCATCTATTTATGAAGACAACTCCATATTGGGCACCGCCGAACAGAATCATGCTGACCTGATTGTTATGGGAACGCACCAACGAAAAGGCTTGTCTCACTTCTTCTTTGGAAGCATAACAGAGGATACCGTTAATCATTCGCACCTTCCAGTGTTGGCAGTACCTATTAACGGTGGATGGTAGACGGTGGACGGCATGGCCATCCACTGTCAGCGGCGACAATGACCGACATCATTGCGTGCAAAGAAAAAAAAACTACAAATTTGTAGTACAACAATGAAAATAGCACCACCATTATGAATAAGATTCTTGTTCCCATCGACTTCTCTGAAAACTCAAAAAATGCACTCCGCGTTGCAGCGGAAATTGCCTGCACGAGTGGTGCAGCACTGGAAATGCTGCACGTAAACGTGGCGTCCATATATTCCACGCCGCTTTCTGAATACGTTGCGGTTTCCAATTTCGTCGTAGAAGACCAACAATATGACGAAAAGGCTTTAACAGAATTGGAGAAGCTTAAACTGGGACTTTTAGCCATACCAGGATTCTCAAAACTGGACGTTACCATGCGTGTTGAAGACGGTTTTTTGTATTCTACCGTCAATAATGTAGCCACCGACGACGATGTTGACTTGGTGGTGATGGGCACCAAAGGGGCATCGGGTTTGAATGAGTTTCTGGTCGGCTCCAATACAGAAAAGGTAATCCGAACAGCGCCCTGCCCAGTGCTGGCCATTCCGGAACATGCCGAAAAGTTTGATCCAAAGGTTGTTTTGATGCCATCTACCCTGAAAGACGATCAAGGAAGCGTTTTCCACTATCTTTCCAAATGGGAAGAAATGTATGGTTTTCTGATCAAGGTGCTGTACGTAAACAACCCGTCGGGCCTGCCAACAGACGGCTCGGCAGAAGCGCGAAAAAATCGCTTGGCCAAAGCTGCGGGCCTGAAAAAGACCGATGTAATCATGACAGCAGGCTCTTTTTCTGAAGGTAATTCCATCCTTTCCGCCTCCGACCAGTGCAATGCTGATATGATCGTAATGGGCACCCATCAACGGCAAGGCCTCGCACAGGTGCTATTCGGTAGTATTACTGCGGACACGGTAAACCACTCCCACATACCAGTACTGGCGGTGCCGATTGGATATTAATTCGGTAGACGGTGGACGGTTTGGACATCATCGTTTTTTTTCTTGGATTGGGTGTTTCAGCACTGAAATCCAAAATATTGAGGCTCAAAGGTGCTGAAACACCAATGCAATGCCAATGCACAAACGTTGAGCTACCGTCCACCGTCTACCGTCCACCGTCCACCGTATTTATTGCCTCGCAGGCGAAATGAATCTCCTCTTCTGAAATCGTCAAAGGCGGCGCGATGCGCAGGCTGCGATCATTGAACAAAAACCAATCGGTGATAACCCCGTGTTGGAGGCAATGCCGGATGGCTTTTCGCACCAGTACTGCATCGTCAAAATCGACGGCCAGCCAGAGGCCGGCGCTGCGTATTTCCTTGATGGCTGGGTGGGTTAGGAGTTTTTTGAAGAGTGTTTCTTTTGCGTGCACTTGTTTTAATAAATCGCCTTGTACCAAAATTTCCAAGGTTGCCAATCCAGCAGCCGCGCATACCGGATGACCGCCAAAAGTCGTAATATGTCCCAGCACCGGATCGTGTGTGAGCAATTGCATCAATTCGCGCCTTGCCACAAAGGCCCCCAATGGCATGCCACCGCCAAATCCTTTGGCCAACAGCAAGATATCGGGCACAATGCCGTAATGCTCAAAGGCAAACAAACGACCCGTACGGCCCATTCCGGCCTGTATTTCATCGAGAATGAGCAGAGCCCCGGTTTCATCACAGCGCTTCCGCAAAGCCTGAATCCAGGCCGCCCGCGGCGGGTAGAGGCCCGCTTCGCCTTGTACCGTTTCTACGATCACAGCGGCAACACGCTCATCAATTAGACGGAGGTCATCGTCATTGTTAAATTCAATGTGCTGGATTCCTGGAAGAAGGGGCATAAAAGCCTGTGTAAAATAATCGGGCGACATCAGGCTCGCGGCGCCTTGTGTACTGCCGTGGTAGGCATTTTTGCAGGCAACAAAATGGGGGCGATTTGTAGCGCGTTTGGCGAGCTTCATGGCGCCCTCGGTTGCTTCCGTACCGGAGTTGACAAAGTACACGGAATCTAGTCCTGGAAGGTTTTCGGCGAGCATTGTAGCGAGCTGCACTTGAGGGGCCAGCACGTATTCACCGTATACAAGTGTATGCCAGTAGGTTTCAACTTGTTGTTGTACAGCACCTTGCACGACCGGGTGCCGATGGCCCAACACACTCGGCCCAATGCCTGCGATCAGGTCGAGGTAACGCTTTCCGCTGCGGTCGGTAAGCCAGCAAGCTTCCGCCGAGGTAATTTCCAGTCCCATTGGCGCTGGCGAAGTTTGGGCAACATGTTGGAGGAACAGCGCGCGCTGAGAAATATTTTCCATAAAATTTTGAATAAAGGGCTGATTTTCAGGACAAAAGTCAGGCACAAAAGGTTGATTATTGTCAAATAAGGTTATTTTGGGAATAATAATTTTGAGCAGACAAATTTTGCGGCCATATTTGCCCCTTAGGGCGCTTCTTTTTTAGAAAGAATGTTGTCTTTTGTAGGCAAAAATCCAAAGAGGGCATTAAAAATTGAAAGCTGGGATATGGGAACGAACAACCTGCCCTACATCAGCGTTTAAGTCATCAGATATGACCGCTAAAACACTCATAGCACACGATATTCCCGCGCTCTCGCTTCAACAGACGGGCCGCGATGCCTTCCATTTGCTCAGCGACTACCACGTGAAGCACCTTCCAGTGGTGCACGATGACAAATTGGTTGGGATACTCTCCGAAGAAGATGTCTTCAACCACAAGCTCTACGACCCCATCAGCGCCTACGATTTTTCGATGCTGAGCCGCGCGGCGGTATTAGAAAACGAACATGTTTTCGAAGTCATGCGCCTGATGGGCGATATGCGACTCACCGTTATTCCTGTGGTGGATGCCGAGGGCAATTACCTGGGGCTGGTTTCTCAAAATGACTTAGTGCGATATTTCGCCCAAACGGCTTCTTTTACAGAAAAAGGTGCCGTACTGGTACTGCAAATGGCGCGCCGCGATTACTCCTTGAGCACCATCGCGCATATTGTGGAAGATGAAAATGTAAAAGTATTGAGCGCTTTTGTTACATCAGTTTCTGACCCCGAACTCGTAGAGCTGACCTTGAAACTGGACAGCACCGACCTTGCCAGGGTAATTGCTTCACTCGAAAGGCATGAATATGATGTGAAAGAAACATTTGGAGAGCTGGAAAGAAGCGACTTTATGCGGGAGCGCTACGATGCCCTGATGCACTACCTCAACCTGTAGCTCGGTACTTATTTCTTCCAATTAGTGTAAAAATACGTCAATTACCAAAATACCCTGGGGAAAGCCCCTTGGTATCGATTCTTTTTTGGAAATTTGGCAATTCAAAATCAAGGAAAAAAACTGTTAACCAAACTTAATTAATCATGACAAAAATAATGACACTCAGAAGCTTGCTTGGCTTGCTTTTATTGTTTTTTGGCCTACAAAGCTCTTTGGCCCAAGCATCTTTTTGGAGCGAAACATTTGGTAGCCAAAGCGCCTTTGATTCTTGGACGGCAGGCAGTACTGGTGCGGGAACCCAGGCCTGGAATTGGTCTACTGATGCTGCTAATGCAATGGGCTTTGACGCATCACCAGCCTCTTTTAATGCTCCAAGTGCTGGAGATGGGTTTGCTTTTTTTAACTCTGATGCCAATGCCGGTGGAAATGTTCACGATGTGACCTTGACCTCTACAGCCATAAATTGCGCATCGCATACTTCTGTCGGCATTCGTTTCCACAGTCAATTTGCCGACTTTCAGGGCTCCACGGCTCAGGTACGCGTCAGCACCAATGGAGGTTCATCCTGGGCAGCTTATGATATCTTTGATAACCAGCCATCTTATGGTTTTAATCAACAAGCCCTGGTTCCAGCTGATATTCTAACGGAAATGGCTTTACCTGCGGCGGATGGACAGGCAATGGTATTGGTTCAATTCCGATGGAATGGAGAGTGGGAATATGGTTGGAAACTTGATGACATTGAATTGTATGACTACGTTGTCCCAACCGCTCAAGTGACCTTCCGTGTTAATATGGCGCTTCAAACCATCAACCCTAACGGTGCATTCCTTGCGGGATCCTTCAACGGTTGGACAGATGAAGCCATGACCAACATGGGCAACGGCATATGGAGCCTTACAAAAGCGCTTGACCTAGGCGAAACCTATCAATATAAGTTTAAAAATGGGCCAAGTGGCTGGGAACAAGCACCTGCTGCTTGTGGCGTGGATGATGGCAACGGCGGCTATAACCGCTCTATTACGCCCACGGCGGATGTCACACTGCCTACGGTCTGCTTTGCGTCCTGCAGCCCTTGCGTATTGCCCTGCAACTTGAACCCGGACGCTATTATCTGCGACAACTTTGACAACTACCTGACTACGCAAAAACTTGGCCCACAAGCTACCTGGTGGACTACCTGGAGCGGCACAGAAGGTGGCGCAGAAGATGGCATTGTCAGCATTGAGCAGGCCAACACACCCACTAAATCGCTTAAAATCATCAGCACAGCGGCCATGGGCGGCCCACAAGACGTGATGTTGAACCTTGGTAACAAAACCACAGGCAACTACGAGCTGAATTGGAAAATGTATGTGCCAGCAGGCAGAAACGGGTATTACAACATTCAAAACATAGTTCCTATTGGTGCAGGCGATTGGAACCTGGATGTTTTCTTTGAAAATGCCGGTGCAGGCCGTATGCAAATCGGTGCTGGTGCAGTCCTGGCTACTTTTGCTTACCCGAATGGAGCATGGTTTGATGTCAAGCATAAAATTGACCTCGACAACAATTTGCTAACCGTTTGGATTAATGGCAATTTTATACTTAAAATGCCTTACGCCAAAAATCTGGGCGGTATCGATTTTTACGGCACCAATAACATCAGCACCTACTATGTTGACGATGTTGAATACGTGAAATTACCCTCTGTGGTCTACAATGTAGACATCTGTGAAGCAGCTGTTGACATCTACAGCTACTTCGGTGCTGCTCCAGGTGTGGCACAAACCACTGGCCTTTACGACAACACCACTGCCACTACAATCGCCAGCGATCCTGAAGTGACCTGCTGGGGCGAAAACAATGTTGATGGCTCCATGTGGTACACCTTTATTGGCGACGGCGATGAATATCATATTGAAACCGTGCCTTGTAATGCGACCAATTACATCAATTATGGCCCGACAGACAAAGGTGATACACAGATGCTGGTTTATGCTGGCGACAACTGCAGCGACCTGACAGAAGTGGCTTGCAACGACGATTTGTTCCCTGTGGGTGATCCCGACTGGCGTGCAGGGCTTGACCTGCAGACTGATCCCGGCGAGAATTACTACATGCTGATCGATGGATTTAACAATCAGGGGGTTGTTGCAAAAGGCCAGTTCTGCATCGAGATTACAAAGGTGGCAAGTGTTCCTTGTGCTGATGGTGCCGTTGGCACCTACACCGTTCCAAACCCTTACCTGTGTTTTGATGCGCAACTCGCAGACCTTATCACGCTGAATACAGGTAGTTTCATATTGCCAAATGCAGGGCCTGTCGCTGGTATGTCTTGGGCGATATCTTCTCAGCCCGTGCCAGTGGGCACCTATCCTTCCGCTGCTGCAGGCTACCTGACCAGTACAGGTTTCTTAGCTGATCCTTTTGCAGTTTTATACCAAAACGTGGGACCTGATGCTATGGGCTTTGCATACGGTATTTACTATGCAACGCCTGTTGTTGTGGGTGGTGGCACAGTTATCAATCCAGCCAACGCTATTCAAATTCAAAACGTTGACCCATCAAACGGTTGCTTTTTTGTGGGAGCTTCCACGCAGTTATTCTTCTTGCCTTTGCTGGACGATATCACTGCTACCGCAACGGTTGGCAATGGCTCCGTTACCATAACGAACCCTATGGGCGGCTTGGGTACACTGTTGTCAGATCTAACCCTTTATACGTACACTTGGAGCAATGGCGCCACGACACAAAGCATCACTGGCGTGCCTACTGGTACCTATACTTGTACTGTTTCTGACGTTAGTGGTTGTGCCTTTGAGGCGGTTGTAACGGCTACTGTGCTCACCAGTAGCACGGTAGACCCTGCAGGTGTTCAAGTATTTACGGTCAGTCCAAACCCAACCACCGGTGTCGTCAATATCAACCTGTCCTTGGCAGCAGTTTCTGATGTACGCATCGACGTGCTGAACTTGCTCGGCCAGACCATGCAAAGCCAAAACATTGGCAAAGTGGCATCGCTGAACCAAGCGGTTGAACTCGGCAACCTGGCACAAGGCACCTATCTGCTGCGTGTCACGATTGATGGCGAAACCGCTATCCGTCGTGTCGTATTGCAACGTTAATGTAGCCCGATAGCCCATAGCGCTATCACCCCTGCATCTTCTATATTGGAGGCTGTGGCTTCATGTTGATTAGAGTTTGTCAATTCTATTCTACCTGAAGTTGCAGCCTCCTTTTTTTATCTTGCGTTTTGAAACATGATCTTACGGAAGCATTACCATGAAAAAATACCTTATCCCAGTCTCGGCGATTACCATTTTCTTGATCTGCCTTTTTGTTTTCCATCCTCAAGAAAAGGCTTCCCAAAAGAATTTGATCCCCAACGATTACCTCTGGGCGCAGCGTGCGTTCCCATATCAAACCATTCCTTCAGCCGCCTATTATGAGGCTGTCTCCATGGCTTCCAATCAACCAGCGGCACGGGGCAGCGGTGCGTTAAACTGGACGTTGGCCGGCCCGACCAATGTCGGTGGACGCATCACCGACCTGGCCATGCACGAAAGCGATTTACAGACTATTTATGCGGCTACGGCTTCTGGGGGTGTTTGGAAATCAAAGGACGCTGGCGATAGCTGGGAGCCGATTTCCGATGCCTTGCCGAGCCTGAGCATTGGCGATATTGCCATAGACCCTTCCAATAAAAATGTAATCTATTGCGGAACGGGAGAAACAAACGGCGGCGGCGGCTCTGTTACGTACGATGGTTTGGGCGTGTACAAAAGTAGTGATGCTGGTTTCAGCTGGCAGTCCGTAGGGTTGGAGGCTACTGGCAGCATAGGCCGTATCGAGGTAGATCCCAAGCAGCCCAACCGCGTATTTGTGGCAGCCATGGGACAGCTTTTTGGCAACAACCCTGAACGCGGCGTATACCGCAGCAATGACAGCGGCAACAGCTGGGAACAAGTACTATTTGTAAACGATTCCGTTGGTTTTATCGACCTGGTGATTCACCCTCAAAACACCGACACCTTGTTCACGGTGAGCTGGGAACGCACCCGTAAGCCCAATGCCCGCGTTTATGGTGGCCCTGGCTCTGCCATTTGGCGCAGTACTGATGGCGGCGACACCTGGGAGAAACTCAGCGGCGGCTTGCCCACTGGTAGTACGGTGGGACGTATGGGAATTGCTATTTCGGCATCTAACCCGGAAACTTTATACGCCACCATTGCCAGAACCAACGGTTCTTTCGCCGGTGTGTATAAAAGCAATAACAATGGCGACAGCTGGACGCTCGTGAGTGGCAACGGTGATCCAGGTTATGCTTCTTTTGGGTGGTGGTTTGGGCAAATCAGGGTACATCCGGAGAGTCCCGACCATATTTTCAACCTGGGTATAGGTTGGAAAGAGAGCAGCGATGCCGGTGCCTCCTGGGCGGAAGTCAGCAACTACCTTCACGCAGATTATCATGCCTTTTATATCCACCCCGCCAACCCAAGCTTTCAGGTGGTTGGCAACGACGGTGGTATTTACATTTCTACCGATGGTGGTGCTACTTGGCAAGCCCGTCCGATACCCACTACCCAGTTCTATACCTCAGAAATTGACTTTCAAAACCCGACACGCTTTTCAGGAGGCGCACAGGACAACGGTACCTGGGCCAGCCTTGATGGCGGCATCGACAACTGGAACCAGATTTATGGCGGCGATGGATTTGTTACGCTCATAAATCCCCTGGACAACGCCATATTTTATGCGGAATCCCAGTACGGGGGGTTTTCAGGCAGCAATGGGGCAAGCGCGCCCAGTGCCCCACGCTACAATTGGAATACACCCTACATTTTTGACCCAAACAACCCGGATGTCCTGTATTTCGGTGCCGATAGGCTCTTTAGATCAAGCGACCGAGGCCTAAGCTGGGTGACCATCAGTGGCAACCTCAGTAATGGTATTATAGGCTCTGGTGGTGTTGTTTATGGCACTATTACCAGCATCGCGGCTTCTCCTATTGATTCAAACATCATATTTGCTGGAACGGACGATGGCAATGTGTGGGTCACCGGGGATGCTGGCGGCAATTGGACAAAAATATCCGACAATCTCCCCAAACGTTGGGTCACCAAAGTGGTGGCTGATTTGTGGGATCCCCAAACGGCGTATATATGTCTTTCCGGGTTTCGGCACAATGAGAATATGGTACATGTTTACAAAACAAGCGACTTGGGCCAAACATGGGTCAGCGTTGCCGGCAACCTGCCCGATATGCCCGTAAATGACCTTATTCTTGATCCGCTCGACCCCACTCAATGGTTCCTGGCCACAGATGCTGGTGTTTTTTCGACCACAGATGCCGGGGCAAACTGGATGCCCGTCAACAACGGCTTGCCAATTGTGCCCGTACTTGACCTTACCTTCCATGCGCCCACCCGTACCTTAGTGGCCGCTACCTACGGCCGCTCTATGTACAAAGCCACCGTGCCAACACTCAGTGCCCTCTATGAACCAGCGGCATTTGAAAATATAAAGATTGCCCCAAATCCGACCCTGGCTGACTGGCAGGTTTCATTTGTGCTTTTAGAAAAACAAGACATTCGCCTTGACTTGTACAATTTGTCGGGTCAATGTGTGAAAACGGCGTACCAGGGAAGCATGGACAAGGGGAAACACGCGTTTTCCATCGATACGGAAGCACTCAGCGCGGGTGTTTACGTCCTAAAAATGAGCGCCGCTGGCAAAACCGGATTTTGCAAGAAATTGGTGAAGGCGAACTAGCGGTATAAAAAAAGCCCTTCACCAGGGAGGTAAGGGGCTTTACTACATTAAGTGTGTTGTTTGTTCATAGCGGTATGGTACCGCCGAGGCTGTCACGCAAATCAGAAAAATCGCTGAATGGCTTTTTGGTCTCTTTACCGCCTTCAATGCGATTCATCTCTGACTTTCCTAAGATTGTCAGGTCGGATTCAATGTCGTGAAGAGAGCGTTTTTTCTTGTCTTCTCCGACAACGGTTGAGTGATCATCCTTTTTTTTACCAAATGGAAAAATCATGAGACTACTAAAGCTTTTGTAATGTGAGTAAGACTGCGGGCAAAGGTAGTACTTTTTTGCAAATTGGCAAGGGAACGGGAGGAATTTTTAGGGAACGGTCGTGAAACTGTCATATACCTCCAATTGTTATTTTATCGAATTTCTCTCCTTGCTAGCTTGCAAACGAAAAACAATTGCTTAGAATAAGCCACAACAACCATGCCGCAGGCCCCAAAAAAGAATATTTTACGGCTCTTTGTTGAAAAATACCGAATTAGTGTTAGGCTGCGTTTCAAATTTTTGACAATTGCAGAACACGTCCTACCTTGCTAATCGATTCAGCTGCTCAAAACAATGACTGCTACAATATTTACAGGAATAGAGTGCCCCGTTGAAAGAGCTGTGTTGCACACTTTGCTCTATTTCGAGATATTCTCCTACCCCCTAACGGCAGAAGAAGCTTTTCATTATTTTGGAGAATCCGGTGTAGCCATGCACGAAGTGACTAAAAAACTGGAAAGCCTTGTAAGTCAAGGAAAAGTATTTCAATTCGGTATTTATTTTCAAACGAAAAACGATAACAGCTGGGCACCCGCACGGGTAGAATGCAACCGTCTTGCCGACCAATTTCTACCCATTGCCCATCGCCGCGCCAAGCTTATCGGCAACTTTCCTTTTGTGCGCGCCGTGTGCGTTTCGGGCTCACTTTCCAAACACAGCATGCGCCCTGATGGCGATATCGATTTTTTCGTGATTACTGAGCCTGGCAGGCTCTGGCTGGCCCGTACCTTGTTGGTGCTTTTCAAAAAAGTATTGCTCTTCAATTCGCATAAATATTTCTGTGTCAACTATTTCATTGATACCGATCATTTGGAAATTGCAGAAAAAAACCTGTTTACGGCCACGGAATCAGTCACTTTGCTGCCTATGTATGGGCAAGAAGTTTATGAAGCATTTTGCGCAGCTAATACCTGGGCCTGGGAGCAGTATCCGAATTTTCCAAAGCGATCAACAAATGGCATCCCGAATCATGTAAATGGGTGGGGAAAAAGCCTGCTGGAAAAAATGTTGAATGCCCGACTGGGTGCTTGGCTCGATGAAAAAGCCATGCTGCTGACTTTGAGTTACTGGAAAAGAAAGTTCAAGCATCTCGACGATGATAATTTCAATATCGCGCTGAAATCAAGGCGCTATGTGTCGAAGCATCATCCGCTGCACTTTCAGAAAAGGGTGTTGGATGCGTTTGAGGCGCTGACCGCTAGAGATGAGTGATGAGTTATGAGTGATGAGTGATGAGTGATGAGTAGCACAGCACCCTTTTCCAATTTGGGATTTGTTTTTCAGCACTTAAGGGTTTGAAAATCGATACGCTGGGGTGCTGAAACGCAATACTAAGCCGGGGCACAATCGATGTGCACTAGTGGTACTGCAAGTCAGTTTCGACGGGTGAATGCTTACTGGGCAAGTGTCGTTTTCTACAAAAAACGTATCGTGGGAATTGGTTGTCCACAGTTTTACTTGGGCCCTGGGCGAGCTTTGACAACTTCAAAAAAAATTGTCAAAGCTGTTCGGTGGCTTGGCCTGCGGCGGAGTGAGAATTTGTCAACATTTTTTTTTCATGTTGACAAATTTGGGCGCATGTTCAGATCCTTTGCTCAGACAGATGGTAATTCACCCGTCGAAACTGACTTGTCGGCCCACTCGTCACCATTCAACCGATCATTAATCACCACGCGTAGATAGAGGTTGTCCGGATCAAGGTCAAGCATATCGTTCCAGACCAACGCATTGGTCTCTGGGTCAATTTTTACTTTTTGAAACAGCTCATTCTCATCCCATTGTTTGAAAATACCGCGACCTGCCAAATGAGAAACGTCAGCGATGCCTTTGGTGCCGTCATCAAATTGGAGCTGCAATTGGTAATTGCCAGCGGTGTGCACTGAAAGAAGTTTTGGGAACATTAGAGTCAAAATTTGAATCAAAATTACGCAATTATCATAAAAGGCGCAAATTTGGATGAATACTTGGCAAAAAAGTGTCCATCGGTACTGGAAAGCGGCGTGTTGCTACCTGCGACAAAATTATTGTCCGTAAAAACAACGTGGCTTCCAGGTTTCAATAAACGGTGCAAATGATCGAGCCATTGTTCCAGTTCTTGCACTGGAATATGCGACCAAATAAAGCCGCCGAATAGGGCATCGAAGTCGCCACCTGGCTGGAGCGCGTACATGTCGCTGGCCTTAAAAACCACATTGTTCCGGGGATATTCCTTCTGCCGGGCGATTTCCAGCATGGGTTCATTGATGTCGGTGGCAGTGTTGTGGCTGGCCGTTTCTGCGATGACTTGGGTCTAGTAACCAGTACCGCAGGCGATTTCGAGCACGTTTCGGTTGGAGAGCGCTGTTTGGAGATGCTGTTTTAGTTGTGCAAGGTCAGTTTGGCGCTCGGGCTTGGTGTAGAGGGTGTCGTAGTGGGGGGCGCGGCGGGCGTAGTAGGTGGTGGTAGGGTCTTGCATTAGGCTGCATTATAACTACAAAACTGGGTCGATGACGATCAAACCTTCTATTTTGGTAAAATCAGCCAGGTTTCTTGTGTATAATTCAAGACCATGAACAAGTACAGTTCCAGCCACTATACTGTAACACGGTTTCATTTTTGCTCGTTGAATGGTAAGGTGCGGTCTTCACGCTCTCTAATTTGCCATTCCAGAGTATCACCAAATGAACTAGGAGCTGTAGCTTTAAACTTGCGAATTCGCTCGATAGCCTTCTCCCGCTCTGTTTTTGTCAACTCCTTTTGCTTAAGCTGGCTGAATGGTATGTTAAGCCGTCTAGCCAAACTCAGCATTAATTCTGCGTCTTGAGGGTCAGATATTTCTAGTTGGAGCGTCATAGTCATCAAATTCATTACAAAGATGAGCCTAATTGAATATTAGAAACATAACCCAAGGGAGGATTCTCGTAAAAAGGGCGGCGGCGGGATAAGTAGAAGGTTACATCGCGCATCCTTTTTGGTTGAATGAATGATTGAATGATAAAACGTGGCCATTCGTTTCACGTAGCTTTTTCAATCAATAAAAACATCTTCTTCCAAAATGGTAACAAGCTCCTCATCAGTCGGCGCTTCTTCCATTTTTCCAAGCCTATTTGCTTGGTTCATCTCGATTTTTTCAAAAACATTACGCACACCACGGCCATTTCCAAACTGCTTTTTGTTCTTGTCACGCGTATTTTCAATCAGTTCTTTGGCTTTTTCAAAAACTGTTTCATCGCATTCATACCCCTTAATATCACAGATTCCTGCAAATATTTCACCCACTTCAGTTGTGCTGTAATCTTCGAAATGGATGGTTTTATAAAACCTGGATCGAAGTCCTGGATTCACCTCGATGAATTTTTCCATTTCTGCCGGATATCCAGCAACAATAACTACAAGATCTTCACGATTGTCTTCCATTAATTTGACCAGTGTGTCAATTGCCTCTTTGCCAAAATCTTGTTCGCCTCCCTGGGAAAGTGCGTACGCCTCATCAATAAATAGGATTCCTCCTAGAGCACTTTTTACAATTTCAACCACTTTTGGAGCAGTTTGCCCAACATACTGACCGACTAAGTGCGACCTATCGACTTCAATTAGATGGCCTTTAGATAGTAGCCCAATTTCATTAAAAACCCTGGCTAATATTCGAGCTACTGAAGTTTTTCCAGTGCCTGGGTTTCCCGTAAATACCATGTGAAGGGTATTGGGTGCAGCAGGCAGGTTTCTAGATTTTCGTAACTGACGAATTTTTACAATGTTGATTAGTTTTTCGACTTCATCCTTCACGATCCGTAGCCCCGTCAAGGAGGCTAAATCTTGGTTTGTATTTTGCGATTTCGGCGAATCCTCAAGTTTAAGAGTGTCGTCAATTTTTGCAGGAATCTTTTTTTCACCATATTCAACAATACCTTTTTGAATCAAATTTTCACAAAAAAGATATTTTTTAAGAATATCATGAAGGTCATTACTCAAGAACAACCTTAAATCAGTAATAAAGATATCTTCATCAGCTGAATGAGGAATTGCATCAAATAACTTATTAATTAGTCGGATACCCTCAAGCATATTTATTGTTCCTGGTGGGCGCGTACTTGTTCTTTGATGGGGGGTATAAGGAACCAATATCCCAGAAAGCACAATAAAAAAATCAATTGAATAATAGCCCTTTGTAAACCCCTTTTGAAAATCAAGTAATCTCCATGGTTTAGGGTTACGCGAAAATTTTTTGTAGTTGCAAAAGCAATTATACGCTTCAGCGTAATTTCCGTCAAGCCAATGCCTGAGTCCATCATGGATGTATTCCTCATTTTTATCCTCCAGCATAATTTTCAGTGGTAAGAATTAATAGCCAAATTTACATGTTCCGCCGATACTGCCCCCCCACCTCAAACAACGCCCCCGTAATCTGCCCCAGCGAACAAACCCTTACCGCTTCCATCAATTCCTCAAAGATGTTCCCGTTTTCCACGGCCACTTTTTGCAGCTTGCGGAGTGTTGCGCCCGCTTGCAAGGCATTGGCCGCGTGCAAATTTTTGAGCATTTCTATCTGGTATTGTTTCTCCCATTCTTCTGCCCGAATCACTTCGCGGGGCAAAATCGTAGGCGACCCATCTTTCGACAAGAAGGTGTTGACACCAATCAGTGGCAGCTCGCCCGTATGCTTGAGGGTTTCGTAGTACAGGCTTTCTTCCTGGATTTTACCGCGCTGGTACATCGTTTCCATAGCGCCCAGTACGCCGCCACGCTCGGTAATGCGGTCAAATTCTGTCAGCACGGCTTCTTCCACAAGTTCGGTGAGCTCTTCGATGATGAAAGCACCCTGCAGGGGGTTTTCATTTTTCGAGAGCCCCAATTCTTTGTTGATAATCAACTGAATCGCCATGGCCCGGCGCACCGATTCTTCAGTGGGGGTAGTAATGGCTTCGTCGTAGGCGTTGGTATGCAGGGAGTTGCAGTTGTCGTAAATGGCGTACAGCGCTTGCAAGGTGGTACGGATGTCGTTGAAGGCGATTTCCTGCGCGTGCAAGCTGCGGCCACTGGTCTGAATATGGTATTTCAGCATCTGGCTGCGCTCATTGGCCTCATAAAGCCCCTTCATCGCTTTTGCCCAGATGCGCCTTGCCACCCGGCCGATCACGGCATATTCCGGATCCACGCCGTTGGAGAAAAAGAAAGACAGGTTGGGCGCAAAATCATCCACGTTCATGCCACGAGAACGGTAGTATTCCACGAAGGTGAAGCCGTTAGAGAGCGTGAAGGCCAATTGTGAAATGGGGTTCGCGCCTGCTTCGGCGATGTGGTAGCCAGAAATGGAAACCGAATAGAAGTTGCGGATTTTTTTCTGGATGAAATATTCCTGCACGTCGCCCATCACGCGGAGACTGAATTCGGTGCTGAAAATACAGGTGTTTTGGGCCTGGTCTTCTTTCAAGATGTCAGCTTGCACAGTGCCACGCACGGAGGCGAGCGCGTAGGCTTTGATTTTTTCGTACACGTCCTTGGAGAGGACTTCGTCACCAGTGATGCCGAGGAGCATAAGCCCGAGTCCGTCGTTGCCTTCGGGCAAACTTCCCTTCAGCGAGCTTCCCGGAAGTTTTAAACTTCCGGGAAGCTGTTGCTCGGTTTGGTATTGCGGACGAGTGAAACCGCGGTCGTCGTACTTCTCTTTCAATCGCGCCTCCACCAGATGCTCCAGTCCATTTTCCCGGATATACTTTTCACACTGCTGATCAATCGCCGCATTCATGAAAAACGCCGCAATGGTCGCTGCCGGGCCATTGATGGTCATGGAAACCGATGTTTTCGGGTTGCAAAGATCAAAGCCGGAATAAAGTTTTTTGGCATCGTCGAGGCAGCAGATGCTCACGCCCGAGTTGCCGATTTTACCGTAAATATCGGGGCGCACGTCGGGGTCTTCGCCGTAGAGGGTCACGGAGTCGAAAGCCGTGGATAGGCGGTTGGCGGGCATGCCGATGCTTACATAGTGGAAGCGGCGGTTGGTGCGCTCGGGGCCACCTTCGCCCGCGAACATGCGTGTGGGGTCTTCGCCTTCGCGCTTGAATGGGAACACGCCCGCGGTGTACGGGAATTCTCCCGGCACATTTTCCTGCAAACACCAACGCAGGATTTCACCCCAATCGGCCCATTTCGGTAAAGCCACTTTGGGTATTTTCAAGTGACTGAGGCTTTCCGATTTTGTCAGCACTTTTATTTCCTTGCCCCGCACGAGGTAGATGTATTCGTCGGCAGCATAGCGTTGTTTTTTTGCCTCCCAACCTTCGAGGATGCGCAGGCACTCGCCATCGAGGTCTTTTTTTAGTTCTGTGATGCGCGAAGATAAATTCTCGATGAAAGCAGCATCCTTTTTGGGATCAAGTGAATCCAGGGTTGTTTGGTAACCAAACCAGCGCCGGGCAATCGCCACCTGTTTCTCTACCCACGCGTCGTATTTGCGGTTGTTTTCGCTGATTTCGCTCAAATACCGGGTGCGGTTGGGTGGTATGATGTAGATTTTTTCAGATTGAGCCTGTGGCACTGCCGCTCCCAACTGAAACTTGGGGGCACGTGCTGCGAGTAAATCCATCACCCGATGGTAGAGCTGGTTCACACCAGGGTCGTTGAATTGGGAGGCGATGCAGCCAAACACGGGCATCTCGTCAACGGGCGTATCCCATTGGTTGCGGTTGCGCTGCACTTGTTTGCGCACGTCGCGCAGGGCATCGAGGGCGCCGCGCTTGTCGAATTTGTTGATGGCGATCACGTCGGCAAAATCGAGCATGTCGATCTTTTCGAGCTGTGTGGCCGCGCCAAATTCGGGGGTCATGATGTAGAGCGATACGTCGCTGTGGTCCACAATTTCGGTATCGCTTTGGCCGATGCCGCTGGTTTCCAGGATAATGAGGTCGTATTGGGCGGCTTTGAGGATGTCCACGGCAGCATGCACGTATTTGGACAGTGCCAGGTTGCTCTGCCGCGTGGCCAGCGAACGCATGTACACCCGCGGGTTGTTGATCGAATTCATGCGGATGCGGTCGCCCAACAGGGCACCGCCTGTTTTTCTTTTGGAAGGATCGACGGAAACAATGGCGATGGTTTTGTCCGCAAAATCGAGCAGAAAACGGCGCACGAGCTCGTCGACCATACTGGATTTACCGGAGCCGCCCGTGCCGGTGATGCCGAGGACAGGTGGTTGCGTAGTTTGTTTGCCCGCTTCTTTTTCAAGTTTGGGCCTTATTTCTTTTTCGTAGAGTTCCGGGTTGTTTTCTGCGATGGAGATGAGGCGGGCCACGTCCTTTGCGTCAGGCATGGTTTTGTCAACTTTTGAAAAATTGACAAAACGCGCTACTTCACCATTAGCGGAAAACCCTATTGGATAATCACACTGCTGCAAGACGTCATTTATCATGCCTTGCAGGCCCATGGAGCGACCGTCGTCGGGATGGTAAATGCGCGTGATACCGTAGTCTTGCAATTCCTGAATTTCAGCAGGCAAAATGGTGCCGCCGCCGCCGCCGAATATTTTGATATGCCCGGAGCCGCGCTCTTTGAGCAGGTCGTGCATATACTTGAAAAACTCGGTGTGACCGCCTTGGTAACTGGTGATGGCAATGCCTTGAACATCTTCCTGAATGGCGCAATCCACGATTTCCTGCACGGAACGGTTGTGGCCAAGGTGGATGATCTCTGCGCCGCTCGATTGCATGATACGGCGCATGATGTTGATCGCGGCATCGTGGCCGTCAAAAAGGCTGGCGGCGGTGACGAGGCGGATTTTGTGTTGGGGGAGATATGGTGCGGGCTGTGTCATAATTATTGTATTCTTAAGCCTTGCCTTTCAACTTCGAAAGCAATAAAAGGTGCTTGTTGTTGTAAATAGTCAAACGAAATGTCACCTTTAATGTAATATTGAAAATACGCCATACGCTCCTCAACAAGTTCATCATCATCGTTAAATTTCAATATCACTATTGTTTCGAGTGCCAGGGACGCTATTTGTGGAGGCCCAAATGCAGTATGTAGCTCCACAAAAAAATTTGAGAAGTTCAAAATAAAGGCGCCAGGTGGTAAAGTTGCTGGGTCAATGATTTCTTTCGTCCCTTTTCTGCTATTAAACCTCGTGGAGGCATAGCGGTAGTTATTCCATTCATAAGCAAGATGAGGACTGTCATCTTTGCTAAGAAAGTGGTCAACTGAATGTTGGCCAGTGCTATGCGGTATCCATGTAGCGCAATAATTGCAAAGACCATTGTAAAAGCTCCGCATTTCAGGGAGGGTATGTTGCCAATATGCATGCTTGCTCCATTCTGAAACAGTTGGGTTTGATGCCCTTTTCAAAAAACGGATTCCTTTTTGACGCACTTTTTTATCAAAAGTAGTTGGTTCTGAGAAAAGTTGGATGGTCATCATAATTCTACTCCGTGTTGCTGGGCAAAATAATTCCACCGAACCCAAAATGAATCATGAGCTTGAATATACTTCATCAGGTCTTCTGAAGTTCGTTTCAAATCTTTTTTATTGGGCGCTTTTTCTATTAAAAGACTCTTTGCTTCCCGTATGGCAGCTTCAGCTTCAATGCTTCGCGGTTCTTCAAGCCCAAAAACCTCCGTTAACCAATTATTGGCGGTACCTAATAGCTCTTGCGGTAAAGGGGTAGCGCTATTTCTCGACAGTAAAAATATATTGGGTTTTGAATCTGCAATATAAGGTTCAAGTGCTACCAATGTCATGGGCGAATGGGTCGTAAAAAAGAACTGCACGTTTGGAAAGGCGTTCAGAAGCCCAGGAATGACAAGTCGTTGCCATTCTGGATGTAAATGAAGATCGACTTCATCGATAAGAACTATTCCAGCAGTTTCATTTGCCTTAAACCCTTGTGAAGGGTTAAGCAATATACAGCGCATGGCTATATCTGCAAGGATGGAAACAAACATTTTTGTTCCATCACTCAGGTAATCAAACCCAACCTCTTCTCCAGAATCGTAAATTAAGTATAAATCGCTTTCTATCGGACTATCAGACGGAGATACAATGTATTCTATACCACTCACTCCTGGTATGCTCTTGATAACTTTTTGCATTAAATCCAAGCCGGGTTCAATTCTCTTTGGGTGTTGAAACTTGGCTAGCTGGCGATCCTTGAACCAAGTTTTCATGTACTCTATGTTTGTAAAATCACCCAAACTATTGAAGTACCCCCTCATCCTAGAGGCAAATAGCTTTTCTTTTTGTTGAAATTTTCTATCAGCAGACACACGATCAGTTGAAAAATAAGCTATCAAAGGCAATTCTGTATTGGGGCCATCTGCCGGATGCTTTATTGCTTCTTCCAGACTTGAAACGAGGCCTTCAATTTCACGAATGTTTTTTGAAGTCGTTTTGCCATTTCGTCCAATTTTTTCCCGGCTCCAAGAGAACGTTTTGTCATTTGCAATGGCTGTGCAGAAAAACGAAGTTTTTTCAGCAAATTCGGTCGAGCCTTGTTTCCTAACAAACCGTACATCTTCTGGTCGGATATAGAATTTTTGCTTTTCTGAGGCATCAACATCTGAAAACTGGCCTACGAAGGTTCCCAAGCACAAACGAACGGCTTCAAGAAGGCTCGTTTTCCCTCCTCCGTTAGCACCTACGAAGACATTGAGACGTGGGTGGAAGTCCAGTGCTAAATGCTCAAAACACCTGAAATTATTGATTTCTATTTTGTCAATTCTCATGTTGTGGTTATTTTGTTAGCAATCACCATGTGGGCAAGAAGTGTTGACTCAATTGCAAAGAAGATTCCTTAAAGTATTGATATACGCCAGTTTTCGTCAAAACATATAAAAGTCCTCCGGCAAAGGTACATCGGAAACTGCCAAAGCCGTATGCAAAAGCGGCTGCTGCTTGACGCAACAACCGCTTCTTTATTCTATTTTTAGCTTCTATTGTTCTTGGTTAATGTGCTACACAGGTACCACTGGAGATCACTTTTCCATGTGTAGAAATCGTCCAGGCAATGATACCTTGCGGCAAATCGCCGCGCCGCAGCGTGCATTTGTTCCCCTCGAAATAAATTTGTCGGAGGCTGCGACCTGAAGCATCCATGAGTGTAAGCAGGTGATCGCCAGTGTAGGTGTTTTCCGGCAATTCAAAGGTCGCTTCTGCCACAAACGGGTTGGGATACACTTTTACGGGTACAAATGCATCGCCAACGGGTTCGTTGATTTTTACCGTGACATATTTGCCATAAATCCGTTTCACAGCATTCGTAATAATGGGTTTGTTGAAATCAAAATAGATCGCGGCTTTGTTGAAAACAGCCGTGCCGTCAGCGAGGTCTTTTTTAGGATATACACTGAAATCAACAAATCCTTGCGAGCCTTCTGGGTTGGTCGTACTATCGGGCAGCAGGATATTCCGAAAGGTGAACTGCACAATACTGTCGTTGATTTGTGCAAATTCATACAGGTTGCTGGAGCCGCGGGGTTCAATTTTTCCAAAATCAAAATGCTTGGAAAGCGTGTCTCGAATGACCACTAAAAACGCGGTGTCATTGCCTGTATTTTGAAAACGGATATGGTATTCCAGCGGAGTGCCGGGGTGAACAAAGTGCGCCGGGCCACTGCCAAGTGGTATCGCTGTTTTATCATTGGGATCAAACGAGTTCGAAACCGTGAAACATTCTTGGTGCGTAAATGGCCCGGAAGATCCGCCAAAACCACTGCTCATACCACCGCCAGTGCCGCCGCAATTCACAATATTCCAAACCACCGAAGTGTCGCCCGGATAGCCCGGTTCTTGCTGTGCGATAATGGTAAATGGCAAACCGTTGCCAGGCAACGTATCCAGTTTTTCTTCCCCCGGATTGAGCTGGAAAGTACCCTGCCGCAATACGATTTGGTCCTCTGTGATGATGTAGTTCAGTATCTGGGCATTTGGGGCATTGCCTACATTTTTAATGGTGAAAATAGCCCGGTCTTCGCTGTCACATTCCCCGAAAACAGACACAATGGCGCCCGACCAGTTTTGCTCCTGTGTGCAATCCTCATCCGGGAAAACCTTAGAAGACACACATACCTGATCGCCGATGGCTAAATCGCAGTCGGTACTCACATAAATTTTGATAAAAGCCCAATCACTCCCCGGAGACGCTTGCACATTGCCCAGGTCGAAGGAAATTTTTTGACCATCAATGTTTGTCGGCACTGTTGATGCGCCGGTATAGGTCAGCAGCGGATCCAGCGTTACCGTCATGGAAGCACCATTCACTACTACAGTACCATCGTTTCGATAGTAAGCGTAAACGGTGCTGGTAGTACAAGGGCGCATCTGTGAAACGCCCAATTCAGCGCGCATACGGCCACACAAAAAGTCCGGGCTTGCTACAAAATCCACCGTGGCCAATTGTGGTGCTGGCCCGACAAGGTTAATGTTCTGCGTAGCAGGGCTGCAAATACTGAAATTGTTGTTGTAAGGTGTGGCATACAAAATATAGCTCCCATCTGGCACGAATGCCTTGTATTGGCCGCTGACATTGGTTTTCAAGTGTAAATTTCCTGTGGTAGTTTGGATTTCAACCCGCCAGTTTTGCAATGCATCCTCTGTCGGATCAGTCGTGCAATTGCTGTTCGCATCAAGGTGTATTTCCCCGGAGATTTCATGGATCAAATCCGGAGATTGCATGAGCAAATCGCGGGAGTCGCTGCCATTGCTACCTGCCGGGAAAGAAACCGCGGTGTTGGTTGTCGGGCAGAGTGTAAAAAATGGTTCGTTGGCTACTACCGAAAGTGTAAAATTGCCCGCAGGTAAATTTATAAGGTAGTTGCCGTTGCCAGTGCTAAAGCCGCCAAAGGTTTCCTGACCACTATCAGCAATGATGCGGGCATGGACTAAGCCAGATTCGGAAGCATCCACCTGGCAATTGTCGTCGTCGTCTTTGGCCACGCGTCCGGTGAGTACGTTGACGGATATCCCCGAGTTGTCTCCAACTTTCATAAAGCCAAATTTGTCGCCGGAAGTAATGCCCACACCGGCGCCCCATCCGTCCGAAGTGGGAATCGCATTTAAGTCATTCAGGTGCTCCTGCCCGTCAATGGGAGATTCTGCCGACCATTCGATTCCGTCGGATGCCGCATTCATTTGAGCAACAAAACCGCGATTGGTAACGGTGTGGCCGCTCAAAACAAACTGGCCGGATGCTGTCACTGCGATGTCGGTTAGCAGCATCGTATTGGGGATTGCCTGGTCGCTGGAAGTCCAGATCAGAGTGCCCAAAGCATCAAAACGATAGAGGCGGTTATTACTTATTGTTCCATCAAAACCCGTTATGACAAAGCCGCCATCGGGCATAGCCGCCATTTTGGGGGCGCCAAGGTTATTCACCCATTGCGGCAATGTGTTGGGCAATGTTTGCCAGATAAGATTGCCATCCATGTCGTTTCGTTGGAAAATGGTTTTTGTCCCAGCAGTTTGATAGGCTGTCAAAACATCGTTGTTCGACAAAAGAATGGATGAAATTGCGCCATTGGAAGCATTGTTCACCAGCACCGTTTGATTCAAAATATTGCCGTTGGCATCGAGGTGAAAAAGGGTTTAAGGACTTGTTTTTACCGTAAGTAAAAAACGGCCATCTGACAAAACTCCCAGCAGTTGCAGGTGATAGGCATAGTTTGTCAAGTCTTTTTCCCACAACACATTACCATTGGCATCGAGCCTTAAAAAATCGGTTGCCGTAGAGTCATTGCGCACAACAAAGGCATAGCCACCATCGGCAGTTTGCAAGGCAGGGCTATTCAGCGACGCCGTCATTCCGTGCGGCGGCGGTTGTTCCAAATAGGTCTTGTCCCAGCTTACCTGGAGTGCGGCATCAAGCTTTATAAGGCGCGGGATGGCGTAACGCCCTGGGTTGGATTGGAGGTGGTACCACTGAGCAGAAAGCCACCGTCGGCAGTTTGCACTAAATATTGCCCATAAAAGGACAACATATTGGCGGGGTTCGGGTAAACTTGCTTCACATTGGATGTTTGTCCGAATGCAAAAGCAATAGCAGTAAGAAGAAGGGCGAAAAGCAGAATTGTCTTTTTCATAATCAAGTTTATTTTAGTTTGATGGTACAAAAGTCAAGCACCGCCCATGCCTTTCCAAAGGCATTTTTTGTAATTTATCAGTATATTTTTTTACAAATAATGTTCTTTATCATTAAAAATCAATGATTTAAATTGAAATTTATCGGATCAATTATGCAAAATTGCACCCATAAAAAAAGAAATCCTTTTTGTAGCACCTTGCACTTATGGACAATTCAGCCCTTTCTGAACTTTTTAATGCTTTAAATGCCTGGCAACTTCGTGCTGCGCGCATTTGGGTGGAATCGCCAGGAGTTAAAGGTCGGGAGCAATCGCTGCGGCTTTTTGATTACCTCGCCGAATGCCGCAGTAACGGTGTGGATTTTGACAAAGAAACGGCGGTTTCCCTTGTATTTGGGCAAGGAGCCAGTGACATCGCGCAGTTGCGACATGAAATGAGCGCACTCTCTGAGTTGCTGCGCGACTTTTTTATGTTGCAGGAAATGCGTCAAATTCCCGGACAAGAGGCGTGGCTTCGCTTGCGTGCGATGCGCAAATTAGGACTTGAGAAAAACTTTCAATTGGCGTTGCGCGACGCAACTAAAATATTTCAGCGCCCGGAAAATCAAACAGTTGACCACCATCTTTTTGCTTTTAAGGTAAAAGCCGAACAGTATGAATGGGCTGAAAAACAAAAGCGCGGGCATGAATTCGCGCTGGCATCGCTTCAAACGGAAATAGATGCCTGGTACGCTGGCCAATTGTTACAGCTGGCTTGTATGGAACAATCGCGACAAACTGTGCGGCGACAGGAGCTGCCCAGTGTTGCCGCAGCCTGGAACCTGGATGAATTGTTACATTTATTGCCCTCCAAACCACATGAGTCAATCCCCGCCATTGCCATTTACCACCTCGGCCAACGAATGCTCGCTTCACCCGAAGATGGCGCAACCATGGAAGCGTACCGTGAAATGCTTAGCCGTCATATCCATGAAACCCCGACCGTGGAAGCCCGCGACCTGCTCATGCTGGCGATCAATCACGGCATTCGACGCATCAACGCCGGGGACACAGCTGCCATTCGCCGCACACTCGATTTTTATTGGTTGGGCCTTGAAAAAAAACTTTTATACGACGAGCAAGGAAGCCTGTCGAAATACACGTACAACAATGTTTTGATGTCGTTTCTGGCCCTCGAAGCCTGGGAGGAAGCGGCTGCTTTCCTCGAACGATTCCGTTTCGAACTGGCGGCCAAAGAGCAGGAAAATATTTACCAGTACAACCTCGCTATATATCATTTCCGGAAGGGCGATTTTGACAAAGCCCAGGCATTATTGCGGGATGTTGCCCTCCAAGACCCGATGTACAAACTGGAAAGCCGAAAGATGTTGCTCAAGATATATTTTGAACAAGATGCCATTACAGCATTGGAATCGCTGTTGGAAAACCTGCTTTTATGGCTGCGCAGGCATGGCGAAATAGGCTATCACCGGGAAATGTACCGCAATCTGGCGCGATTTACAGGACTCTTGTTGCGCCTGCCGCCTGGTGCCAACGCTGCAAGATTGAAGCTGGAAAAGAAAATTTTGGAAACGCCGCTCGTGGCGGAGCGGACATGGCTGCTGGAAAAAGTGCGCGTCAGGCGAATATGAGCCATCCCTTATTTCCGTGAATTCTTGTGGTTTTTAGAGGGACGGGGCACTAAGTGAATCGGGTACATTCGTTTTTATTTATTCGTCAGACCACAAAAAGTGGTCGGACGAGGGCCATTTGGTATGACGATTTTTCATCGTCCGACCAATAAGTATACACAAATGCTCAAATTTACACCTATTTTTTTCCAAAAATCAAGGGATGACTCGTGTTATGCAGTGATTTCTGCAATAGCCTCAATACCAACCGTCGCCACCCATTCCGCCTTTTTACGTCCATCATAGCGAACCAGCAGCGGCGCGGCTTCTAAGATCAGCTCTTGTGTGCGTTCAAAATGCGGGAAATCAAAATCCAGCGGCAGCACGAAGTAGCGGTATTTCAGGGTGCTGTTGGGCAGGTTGCGCAGCAGTTCATCCCGAATTTCTGGTGCTGCTTCTGTCCAGCACAACTGCTTAGGTCGCATCTTTGAATAGAGGTAATAATCAGCACCCAGCATTTGCAGCATGATGGGGTCGTCGGGATATTGCTCCGCGACAAAATCGGCGGCAATTTCAAAAATATCGGTCAGGGTATGCTGGTGGAATTCTTTTCTTTCTCCAAAAAACAGACCCAGATTCAGCAGAAAATCGAAAACGGAGTAGCGGGCGGTGACGTATTTCAACAACTGCGGTGTGCGCTTTTTGTTCCAATAAATCTCCAAGGCTTGTTCCAGCACTTCCAATTTGAACAGCTCTTCCCGCGACAAATAATTGCTCTCAATGATCTGATAAGGCGGTTCCGGGTCGTACACAAAACCGTGTTGATCGAGCTTGTCGCGCATTTTGGTGCCTTTGAGAAACTTAAGGAAACCCATCTGCAATTCCGGCGCAAAGAGTTTGAACACTTCCTCAAAGCTGTATTTTACATCATCCCAATAGTCGAGTGCCAGGCCCACGATCAGGTCGAGGTGCATTTCCACCTTATCGGCCAAGGCTAGGATGATGCCTTTTGTTTTGTCAAAATTCTGTTTGCGGCTCACCTCCAAATTGGCCACCTGGTTCACCGTCTGAATGCCAATTTCAAAGCGGAATAAACCCACCGGCACCTTTTCCTGAATGAAGCGGATAATATCTGGATGCAGAATGTCGGCCGTGATTTCAAACTGAAACACGTTTGCGGGGCGGTGGTGTTCCAAAATAAACTGGAAAATATCAATCGTGAAATCGCGCTTGATGTTGAAGGTGCGATCGAGGAACTTGATCACGCGGCCATGGGTCATCAGGTGCAGCAGGTGCTCTTTGATGGTCTCATTGGGCAGGTAGCGTACCTTGTTGTCGAGACTGGCGAGGCAAAACTCGCACTTGTAGGGGCAGCCGCGGGAGGTTTCTATGTAGGAGACCTTGTTGTACAAATCTTTGGGCGCATCGTGGCGGTAAGGGTTGATACCCCGGTAGTTATTCAGGTCGAAAATGGCGGCTTCCAGGTTGTGCTGCACCATACCATTGGTTTTGTGTACCAAACCTGGCACATCCTGAACCGCCGGGTATTGCTGTAAAAAAGCTTGAAACGGCGTTTCGCCTTCACCAGTGATAATATAATCCACCTCCGGCCTGGAAATAACATCTTCCCATTCGTAACTCACTTCTGGTCCGCCGAGCAGGATTTGAATGGCGGGGTTGCGCTGCTTGATACGCCGGGCAACGTCCAGTGTCTGGCTGATGTTCCAGATATAGCAGCTAAAAGCCACCACCTCGTAATTGGAGCAGCGGTCAGCAATGTCGTCGCGGTCTTCTTTGATGGTAAATTCATGCCAATCCAGCCCTTCGAAATCGACATTCAGCTCATACAGCAGGCGGATGGCCAGGTTGAGGTGGATGTATTTCGCGTTGAGGGTGGTGAGTAGAATATTCATAATTTATCGATCCGATTTCAATGCATCCTCGATGCGTCCCAAACAATCCTGCAAATGATAGCGACTCATGCTATCGTTCGTGGCAAACATTGCAGTACTGATTAAAGTTTTCAATTGCATCAAATTCGCCAACGCAACAGAAGGAATATCCGATTTTGCGGGATCAAATCCGGCATTTGGCCCGGCTGGGCTGGGTTTGTACAGCGCAATCATTTTTGTCAAAAAAACCTTTTGCAAGTTGCGGCGGTGTACGCTGATGGATTGTCCGGCACTTAGCTCTGACCATATCCCCGTGCGCAGATCATCGAACAAGTTGGGCATGGTATACGTCTTTGGGTCGGCTGCTTCGTTTTCAATTAAGCGCAACAGGCGATCTGTAGAGAACAAGCTGTTAAGCGTTCCTTCCTGTATGCGGCTGATGGATGCCACGCCGTTATCAGGTTTGATAAGTTTTTGAATGGAAGGTTCTATGAGCCAGGTAGGGGTTTGGAAAAGCTCCTGGTTCAGGAATTTCACTGCGTTGCGCTGCATGTCGGCGGGGGCAGCTTCGTACACCACACCTGCCTGATCGGAGCTTTTGGGCGTTTCAAACACGCCACCGACCCATTTGGCAACGTGGCCCATATATCGGCGGTATTGACCAACCACATTATTGTAGGTTTCCTCCGCTTCCTCATAATCTTCGGCCTCCTCTTTGGTCCATTGGGTGATGTTGGGCAGAATCCGTTTCAGGTTTTTGATGCCGTATTCGGAAGCTTTTACGGCGTTGTCGCCCAGGTCTTCGCTTTGGGCACGGGGGTCGTAAGAGCTACTTTCGGTGAGAAACCAAAGGCGGCGATTGCCTGCGGCTTTGTCGAGGTAAAGGCGGTTCAATATTTTTTTATCCTCTTCTGCATCTTTGGTGTTGTAAAGCGGCTTGTAGGCCCACTCAATGGCCCAGCGATCGTAATCGCCGACGCGGGGAAAAAGGTCGGTAATGCCGTCTTCAGGTTGCGCTACGTAATTAAAACGGGCGTAATCCATGATAGAGGACGTGTGTCCATTTTCGTCCATGAATTTTTTATCGCGCAGTTTTTCAACGGGTGTGGCGCTGCTGGCCCCGAAATTGTGCCGCAATCCGAGGGTATGTCCCACTTCATGCGCTGACACAAAACGAATCAATTTGCCCATCAGGTCATCTTCAAATTTGGGTTTTTGCGCACGCGCATCCACGGCACTTGCTTGGATGGTGTACCACATTTTCAATAGCCGCATGACGTTGTGAAACCAGCCGATATGGCTTTCGATGATTTCGCCAGAACGGGGATCATTCACATTGGGGCCATACGCGTTTTGGACGTCGGAAGCGAAGTAACGGATGACGGAAAAACGCGCGTCTTCCAGGCTCATCGTCGTATCGTTTTCCGGCCAATCGCGCGCAAGAATGGCATTTTTCCAGCCCGCTTGCTCAAACGCTGGTTGCCAATCCTGAATACCTTGCTTCAAAAATGCGCGCCATTTCACCGGTGTTGCCGGGTCGATGTAAAACACGATGGGTTTTGCTGGTTCTATTTTTTCACCTTTTTGTTGTCGCTTGGCATCGGCGTCATTTTTGGCTTCCAGGCGCCAGCGCACCGCAAAGGTTTCACCTTCTGCCTTTTGAGCATTATCGTCGTACACGGTGTAGCCTGTGGCAAAATAACCCACGCGTGGGTCATAAAAGCGCTTGCGCATGGGCGTTTTGGGCAACAAAATCAGGGAGGTATTCAGCTCAAAAGTGGCGGCCCCAGCGGCTAGCCCACCCGGCAGGCTTGAGCGCTCCGAAGGATCGGAACCCGAAGGTTTTAGGGATGGCGGCGACACCTTAAAAGTTTTGACGCTGCGTATTTCCACGTTGATCGGATAGGCGCGGATACTGGAGATATAGCTGCGGTCTTTTTGCAGCTCGCCCAGTTTGTAGCCTTGCTGCGTCAGTGGCGGCAGGGAAAAAATTTGGTTGGATTCTTTAAAAAAATCGCTCACTTCGATCACCACAGAAGTGTCTTTGCGGTACGCTTTTACGTCGAAAGCCGCCGCGATGGGATCAACATTGGAATTGCGCACGGCCTTGTAAATGGGCTGCAAGGAATCACTGCTCACGTTGCGATATTCTACGGCGCGTATAAACACCTTGTCGGAAGGGCCGCGCTCAAAACGGATAACCTGGTCGTTGGCTTGTTCGCCGCCGTAACCAGCGCCCGTTGGCACCTTGGCCACGCGGGTGATGGCCATCATGTCGCGGCCAAAAATGGAATCAGGAATTTCCAGGAAGTATTTATCGTCAATGCGGTGTACCGACAATACACCTTGCATGGAAACTGCTTTCGCAGTGATGACCTCTGAAAAAGGCTTCGGACTTTTTTTCTTGTCCTTTCCGGTGCTGTCAGCAGCCGGTGTGGCCGCTTTTGTGGCAACTTTGGTGCTGTCTGATTTGGGTGGAGTGTCTTGGGCTGAAAGTTGCTGTGCTGAACACAGCAAAAAGGCTAAGAGGGCAACAAAAGATAGAGAAGGAAGACGCATACAGTAAGGTTTTAGGGCGCAATATTAGCCAAAGTCGGGCGATTACCTATATTCGAGCGGATTCTATGTCCGTTATGAGCATTAAATCCTACTTTTCACGGGAAAGCACCTTACCAATTTTGTGCTTTCAACTTAATCCCTTAACATTGGTAAAATGCAGCGAAACGGATATGTCTGAAGCAAAATTTGCTCGTTTCCCCTCCCTCAATTAAACTTGCACTTACTAAAAATCAAAGTCATGAAAAATCTTTCAATATTTATTCTTGTACTCTCATCCATTGCCGTGTTTCTTGGAGCAACCTTTAAATTGGAAGGCAACCCAAACAGCACCTGGCTTTTAGGCACTGGACTCCTCGCCTTTATTGCTGGTGTACTCCTCTTTGTTAAAGAAAGCAAGGCTCAATAGTATCCACATCCAACGATTCTGCCCAATTTTCTATTTTGTAATATCAACCCAACTCCCCTACCTTGCGGACGTGGAAATACTGACAACCAATGGCATCACCATCACGGTAGAAACGCAATACCTACCGCAGCACTCCGATCCAAAGGAGGGCAACTTCATTTTTGGGTATCATATTACCATTGAAAATGGTAGCGACTTCACCGTGCAACTACTTCGTAGACACTGGTTTATCCACGATGCCATTGGCACCATCCGGGAAGTGGAGGGCGAAGGCATTATTGGACAGCAACCGATATTAAAGCCCGGTGAAATACACCAATACGCTTCCTTTTGCGACCTGAAAACCGACATCGGAAAAATGCGCGGGACATTCCTCATGACCCGCCGAGACGATGGCACTTATTTTGATGTGCCCGTGCCGGAGTTCAAAATGTTTATGCCGGCAAGAATGAATTGATTTCGGAATGCGGAATATGGAGTGCGGAATATGGAGTGCGGATTTCGGAATGCGGATTTTGGAGTGCGGATTTTGGAATGCGGATTTTCGAGTGCGGATTTCGGAGTTCGGAATGGGAGCGCTTGGCTTTTGTTCGCTGACGATTATTGTTTTTCTAACGAAAAGCTAGCTTGGCATTAAACTCGTATTTGAGCCAGTTTCCCTATCGTATTATTGCAGACTACCAGACGTTTTGTTTTTCAGCAGGCGATGAAAACGAATGCTTAGTCAATGTTAATCATCAATAGGGGAAAAGGAACCCTTTCACTGATCGGCAACGAACAAAAGCCAAGCGCTCCTATTCCGAAATCCGAAATCCGCATTCCAAAATCCGAACTCCCTACTCCTTGGCTGGTTCTGGCACCTCTTCCGCTGCTGCTTCTTTCTCCCCGTTCTGCTCCGCTTTTTTCCGCTCTTTCCGGGCGCGATCTTCCGTTTCAATTTTTTCGTAAGCTTTAATGATCTCCTTCACGAGACGGTGCCGCACCACGTCTTCGGTGGTAAGGGTGATGGTTGCGACACCCTCCACGCCCGTCAGTATCTCTGACGCCTGGCGCAAGCCTGATTTTTGGTGGTAGGGCAGGTCGATTTGGCTCAAGTCGCCCGTGATGATGCACTTGGCAGAAGGGCCGAGGCGGGTCAGGAACATTTTGAGTTGCAGCGGCGAGGCGTTTTGAGCCTCGTCGAGGATGATGTAGGCGTTGTCGAGCGTGCGACCGCGCATGAAGGCCAGCGGGGCGATTTCGATGACGCGGTTTTCCATGAAGAAATTGAGCTTGTCCATGGGCAGCATGTCGTCGAGCGCATCGTAGAGCGGACGCAGGTAGGGGTCTACCTTTTCCTTGAGGTCGCCGGGCAGGAAGCCTAGGTTTTCACCAGCTTCCACGGCGGGGCGGGTGAGCACAATTTTTTTGATCAGTTTGTTTTTCAGCGCCCGCACGGCAATGGCCACGGCCGTGTAGGTTTTACCCGTACCAGCTGGCCCGAGTGCGAACACGATATCGTTGGTATCGCAAGCGTCCACCAATTTTCGCTGATTGCGTGTTTTAGCCCTTATGGGGCGACCTTCGCGACCATGCAAAATCACGTTGCCGCTAGAGCCATCGCCTTCCACAGGGATGCGCACTTCAAAAGGGTTTTCGCCGCCAAGCAGGTCTTCCACTGTTTGAATAGAGAGTTCGTGATGCTCGCGCAGGTAGCGCACCATCATTTCAAATTTAGCCTTAGCATTCTGGGAATCTTTTTTGTCGCCAGAAATTTTTAGGCCGTTCCCACGCGAAGTTATTACCGCATCAGGGAATGATTTGCGCAAAAGATTTAGTTTTGCATTGTTTTCGCCGAAGAGTTCGACCAGGTCGACACCATCGACAGTGAGAATGATTTCGCTCAAATTAAGTCCTCAAATTTTTAGCAGCGGGAAGTTGTCGGCGCGCAGCGGGTTGATTTTTAGAGATTTGTCTGCGCCGGGCTTCCATGCATTTTAAATAAAACCCGTTTGTTACCCACAAAAATAAGGTTTTGTAGGAAGAATGGTACAACAATAAATCCTGTCTTTTAGTTTCATACTTTGCAGCCACCAAACAACAAAGCTTTGATGCAACTCGTCACCCTCACCACAGATTTCGGCACCCAGGATTATTATGTCGGCGCACTCAAAGGCGCCCTGCTGAGCCGTGCACCTGAACTGCCGCTTATCGACATCTCCCACGATGTCAAGCCTTTCGATATCGTTCAAGGCGCATTTGTTGTCGCCAATATCTGGCGGGAATTCCCGGAAGGCACCATCCATCTTATTGGTGTAAACTGCGTGTACCAGCCCGATTTCCGTTTTGTAGCATTGCGGCACGAAGGACATTATTTTATCGCGCCCGACAATGGCCTGCTGACCATACTTTTTCAAAACATCGACCAAAACAACCTCCGCAGTCTTCCCGCAGACCCGAAGGAGCATTTTGCGGTGAAAAAAGTGTTTTCCGATGCTTTAGCGCATTTTGCCCAAAACAAACCTTTCGAAGAACTCGGCGAGTATCCTGCTCCCTTGTTGGAGCGCATCAGCATACAGCCCGTCATCACGCCCACGCGCATCCGCGGCACCGTGATTCACGTGGATAATTTTGAAAATGTGGTGGTCAACATTCGCCGTGAAATTTTTGAAAAAGCGCTCAATGGCCGCGAATTCTCCCTGTTTTTTAAAAGGAACGACCCTATTACGAAGCTTTCCGGCAATTACTGCGACGTGCCCACAGGCGAACAACTCTGCCTTTTTAATGCCGCCGATTTTCTGGAAATCGCAGTGAATATGGGCAAGGCGGCATCGCTGTTGGGGTTGAAAGTAGAGGATGTGGTTGAAGTTGTCTTCGAATAATAAAGGGGGTTTCAGGTTGTCAGGGTTTCAGGGTTCAGTGTTTCAGGTTTCAGGTTGGCTTCGCGCTTGGCCACTTTGGATATTCGTCCAAAAAAGTGTGCGGGATGGAAATCTTTGACTTGTTACTAACCCTTCAATCCCTTCTTACAAATATTGAAGCAGTTCGAACCTGAAACCATGAAACCTGAAACCTTCCTTTTTTCACATTTTGAGGGGATGGATTTCCACAGTTGCTAAGCGCGAAGCCAACCTGAAACCTGAAACCTTTGAAACCTGAAACCTTGACAACCTGAAACCTTGACAGCCTGAAACCCCTCTCTTCAATATTCAAGTCCAACTTTAGCGCGTATAGTATCCAAAGTATCCACCAAATCCAGCGTCAGCTCATGCGGCGCGACGGGGCTTTCCAGCAGTTGATTTTCAAGGCATTGCATCACGTGGGCAGCTTCGAAGTGGTAGCCCCAGCCTTCGTAGGGCATGTCCACTTCCCGTTTGATTTCTTCCTTGTCTTCGTATCTGGAAACGGTAAGCTTCGTGGCGTGGTGCCAGCGGCGGTGCAGGTGGATGGTGCCTTTTGTCCCGTACAGCATGGCTTCTATGGGCGTATTGGCTGCCACAGTGGAATGGCTGAGCGCGAGGCGTTTGCCGGGGTATTGGAAAGTAAAAACGCAGCTTTCATCCACGTCTGAAGGGCCGAAAGCGGCGTTAGCGGAAATATGCTCGTCGGCGGGTTTTCCAAAAAGTGCCAGGGCAAGTAAGGCTGGGTAAATACCGATATCGAGCAAGGAACCGCCGCCCAGGGCTTTGTTGAAAAGCCGGGAGTTTGGGTCGAACGTGGTATGGAACCCGAAATCGGATTTTATGGTGTGCAGGTCGCCGATTTCGCCTTGGTCCACCAAATTGAAGGCATGCCGGACACCGGGAATAAAGAGGGTCCACAATGCTTCCATGAGAAACACGCGGTTTTTGTGGGCTGCGGATACCATGCGGCGGGCCTGTTCGGTATTCATCGCGAAGGGTTTTTCGCAGAGCACCGGAATGCCGTTTTCAAGGCACAGCAGGGTATTTTCGCAATGAAGAATATGGGGCGTTGCAACGTACACAACATCGAGGTCGGGGCAGTTGCCGATGTCTTGGTAGCGGCTGTAGGCGTGGGTGGCACCAAACTCGGCGGCGAACTCGGCGGCGCGCTCGGCGGAGTTGGAGGCTACGGCATGAAGCCGGGCATTGGGCAGCAGCTTCAGGTCTTGGGCGAATTTGCGGGCGATGCGGCCTGGGCCGATGATGCCCCAATTGTATGTCTTCATGCGTAATTTTATGTGATAATTGGGTAATGTGACTTGGCGCTCGGCACCTTTTAAGCTATGTTTTCTATGTCTCTATGTGCCTATGTGTCTGAAAACTCTAAATACGTTTAAGCACCCGAAAACCAATACTCCCATCCCGAAAATCAGGAAACCGGCTGCTGCGATTAGCTACGCGGCAGTGCCGGGCATTGTTGTTCCAGGAGCCGCCCCGAATGCTTCTTTCTTTGCCCGTGCTTGAGCCAAAAGTATTGGAATTGGGGTGCTGTTTGTATGAATCCTTGTCGTACCAATCGTGGCACCATTCCCAAACATTGCCGCTAAGGTCGGAAATACCCAGTGCGTTGGGGCTTTTTTGGGCAGCTTTCTGTGGGCCGTGGTTGGTGTTTGCTGCATACCAAGCCAGGGAGCCCAAAGCACCTTTGCCAGAAAAATGGCCTTTTTTTTTGGTCGCTCCGCCTGCTGCTGCGTATTCCCATTCCGCTTCTGTGGGCAAGCGATAGCCGTTTGCTTGTAAATTGATGACTAAGCTATCAAATTGAAAATCATACACTTTTATCAATCCCTGCTTTTCACTCAGCCAATTGCAATACTGGGTCGCATCGTTCCAACTGACGTGGATCACGGGATATTCATTGCTGTTCTGTATTGTCCTTCCCAGCGCGTCGTGCCGCCAATGCACACCCAACCGAATATGCCACCCCAGACTGTCCCAGATATAACTCCCTTCGCCGCGTTCGGCGTCGGTTACATAGCCTGTAGCACGGACAAATGCTTCAAATTCCTGGTAGGTGGTTTCCGTTGCCGCTAGCATAAAATCGGTGATAAGTACTTGATGCAAGGGTTTTTCATCGGCATCTCCCGCGGTATCACCCATTTCAAAGGTGCCGCCTTTTACCCGAATCATGTTGGGCTGAGCGCTCGAAATACTGGTTAGGCAAATTGCCGCAAAAAAAAGCGAGATAGTTTTTTTCATGTCTGTCAACAAAGGTATGCAGGGCATTTGTTTGTACTTATTGGACTGGCGTAGCGAACAAAATTTAATTCTATTAGAGCGTTAGACCTTCCAAGTTTTAAAAACCCGGAAGGTCTTCACCAAGAAAATCGAAATGAAATTTGGCGACATTTTCAATACAGCCCTTTTTGACACAAGCCTGAATAAGTAATGACCAATTCAGCCTTCACTGATCCTTCTTACTAAAAACATGGGCAAATCCTGAAAGTTTGGAAACCCCCACTATGTGCAAAAAATGGTCTATGCCACAATTTTCATTTCTTGCCCTACATTAGCAAATATTTCACAACACCCACCATGCGCCAATTCTCAGCTCCGTGCCCTTTGCCTTTTGCCCTTTGCAAACTTGCCATTTGCAAACTTGCCATTTGCCTTTTTGCCATTTGCCTCTTCCATGCTTGCAGCCCCCCTAACCCCCCGCGCGTCCTCATTTTCTCCAAAACAAATGGCTACCGACACGAAAGCATCGAAGCGGGAAAAGATGCTCTGGTAAAAATATGCGCCGAAAACGGCATGCTGGCCGATACCACCGAAGACGCCATTTATTTCAACGAAAGGAACTTGAAACGATACGCTGCTGTGGTGTTTTTGAATACCAACGGCGAAGTGCTGGATGCCAAACAAGAAGCTGATTTTGAACGCTATATACAAGCTGGCGGCGGCTTTATGGGCGTGCACTCGGCTTCAGCAACGGAATACACCTGGCACTGGTACGGCGGATTGGTTGGCGCTTATTTCAAAGATCACCCGGCTATTCAAACGGTAGATTTGACTCCGGAAAACTGCCCGCATCCGGCGGTGAAAGCACTCGCTTGTCAGGCCTGGAATTGGAAGGAAGAGCTGTACAATTTTAGGAATTATGAACCTGATTTGCAGGTATTGCTCACCGTAAAAGACAGCAGTTATACCGGAGGAACGGTGCCGGAAGGCCACTCGACACATCCCCTCGCCTGGCACCATGAATACGACGGGGGCAGGGCATTTTACACAGCACTGGGTCATATCCCGGACGCGTACATCGATCCCGTTTTTCAACAACACTTGTTGGGTGGACTTCGCTATGCCATCGGAAAAAACAGTCCCTTGCACTATGAGCGCTGCCGAACGCCGCGCCTGCCCGATCAAACGCGCTTTGTAAAAACCGTGATTTCCAGCGACCTGGACGAACCCATGGAAATCGCGCTGTTGCCCGATGATAAAATTCTCATGATCGAACGACATGGGCAAATCAAATTGTACAACCCGGCAACGGGGCTGTTGAATACGGTGGCCAAGTTGCCCGTGTACTCCGAAATGGGCGATGGCATTATCGGCCTCTGCATAGACCCCAACTGGTCGGAAAACCATTGGATTTACCTGTATTATTCGTCGCTGCGCGATTCCATGAACCAGCTTTCCCGCTTCGTTTTTCAAGGCGACTCGCTCGACCGCGCTTCGGAAAAAGTGCTGCTCTCCATCCCGGTAGGCCACAAAGATTGTTTCCACGCAGCTGGCAGTATGGCTTTCGATGCCCAGGGAAACCTGTTTCTGGCCACGGGCGACAACTCCAGCCCATTCGCTTCCGATGGCTTTAACCCAACAGACGAAAGACCCGGCAAAAAAGCATTTGATGCGCAACGCAGCGCTGGCAACACCGCCGATTTAAGGGGTAAAATACTGCGAATAAAGCCCCTGCCGGACGGCAATTACATCTGTCCTGCTGGCAACTTGTTTACCCAAAAAGACACCCTAATAACCACCCAAGCCAAGCCAAAAAATACGAATAACGATCAACCAACAACCACAAGACGACCAAACGCTCCGAAACCAACAACGAACAACGAACAACCAACAACGAATAACCAACAACGAACAACCAACAACGAAATATACGTGATGGGCTGCCGAAACCCCTTCCGCATCAGCTACGACAAGCGGCGGGAGTTTCTGTTCTGGGGCGACATCGGTCCCGATGCTGGCAAGTCAGATTCGGCCCGTGGGCCTATGGGGCATGACGAAATCAACCGCGCTAGATCGGCAGGCAATTATGGCTGGCCTTACTTTATCGGCGACAACCAGGCTTACCGCGACTATGATTTTGCCAACAAAAAATCAGGTCCGTACTTCGATCCGAATCATCCGGTAAACGACTCGCCAAACAATACTGGTGTGCGGGATTTGCCGCCAGCCCAACCAGCATTTATCTGGTATCCTTATGGCAAAAACCGGGATTTTCCCATCCTCGGTTCTGGCGGCCGCAATGCCATGGCGGGGCCAGTATTTTACGCGGATGAATTCCCTGCCGCGAGCCGTTTCCCCGATTATTACAATGGGAAATTGATCATCTACGATTGGATGCGCAACTGGCTTATGGCGGTGACCATGGACAGTCTGGGCAATGTCAATCACCTGGAGCCATTCGCGGATTCCGTGAAGTTGTCGCGGCCCATGGATATGTTTTTCGACCGAAAAGGCAGCCTTTGGCTCCTAGAATACGGTACCCGATGGTATAGCTCCAACGAAGATGCCCGACTTTCCCGCATTGATTTTGTGCCCGGCAACCGTGCGCCGATTGCCCTGTTGGAAACGGATAAAAAAGCGGCAGCAGCGGGTACAGCCATCACATTTGACTGGTCAAAATCGACAGACTACGATGGCGGAGACTTAACCTATGAATTGAATTTTGGTGATGGCGAAGTCAAAACATTTACCCAAAAAGAAAATCCCTACAACTCCGAACCAATTCTCAAGCACAACGCGCAACGAACAACAAACAACGAACAACGAACAACGAAACACTACCGCTCCGGCACCTACGAAGCCACCCTGAAAGTGACCGATGAAACCGGTGCCTTTTCCAGCCAAAAAATAACCTTGGCGATTGGAAATGAGCCCCCTTCCATTCGCTGGGATTTGGCGGGGCGCAACCAAAGCTTCTACAAACCAGGCGACACGCTGCGATACCGTTTGGCGGTGGAAGACATCGAAGACGGCAGTCTGGCTGACGGTCGTATCGCAGCCGAGGCCGTCAGCAGCTCCATTGATTTTTTTGAAAAAGGCATAAATCCGGTGGTGCTTCAAGACAAAACGGAGCAAAACACCGCCCCGGAAAAGTTTACGGAAGGCAAGCGCCTTGTTGATGCTTCCGATTGCAAAAGTTGCCATGCATTGGACAAGCAGGTGAATGGACCAGCTTTTATGGCCGTGGCTGAGCGTTACCGCGACAACAAAGTCTTTGCTGTACCTGCCATTTACCGAAAAATCATCTACGGCGGTGTTGGCAATTGGGGACAATCCGCCATGATCCCGCATCCACAAATCCGGGAAGAAGAAGCCATACAGATGGCGCTGTGGATATTGTCGCTGGGTGACCCGCCAAAGGCGCTGCAATCGCTGCCGCTGCAAGGCCATTATATTTTAAAGCCCGAAAAAGATGGGAAGCCTGCCCCTTTGGGTGCTTTTGTGCTGCGCGGCGGCTACCGCGACAAGGGCAGTTCGGGACAGCCCAGTCTGGAAAACGGCGCTACCCTGGTATTGCGCCCAGCCACCTTGCAAGCCGAAAAATGCGACAAGCGCCGCGATGGCGTGGGCAATTACAAGCCCGCCAACAACGACAGCGAGGTGCTGAGCGAATTGAAGCACAATGCTTGGTTTGCATTTCAAGCGGTGGATCTGACGGGACTGAAAAGCTTGAAGTTGCGCATTGGATATGGAGACAAAGCGCATCCCTACGCAGGCGGAAACCTGGATATACGCCTCGGCTCGCCACATGGGGCTTTGCTTGGAACGATGCAGTTTGAATCAAAAAATGCGGAGAAGATGGTGTTTGAGGAACGCAGCATTGACTTGAAAATTCCAGTGCAAAAAAACGATTTGGAAGACCTATATTTTGTTTTTAGGAATTTACAGAATCAGGGGCAGGGGGTGATTGGGGTGGATTGGGTGCGGTTTGAATTCTAAATATTTTTCTACTTTGCGCCATAAATTCAACCACACCATGCTACAATTTCTCAGAGTTCTACTCCCATGCGTAGCCCTGTCCTTTTTTTTGCCAAATTGCTCCACCAACAATATCCCACCACGGATTCTTATTTTCTCCAAAACGGAAGGCTATCGGCATGAATGCATTCCGGTCGCCACAGATGCGCTGCGCAAGATGTGCGTAGCCAAAGGCATTGCTGTCGACACCTCCGAAGATGCCGAAGACTTCAACGCCAAAAACCTGAAACGCTACAATGCTGTCGTGTTTCTCTGCACCACAGGCGATGTGCTGAACCCGGCGCAGGAAACTGATTTCGAACGCTATATACAAGCTGGCGGCGGTTACGTAGGCATACACTCCGCGACCGATACCGAGTACGGCTGGACCTGGTATGGCGGACTGGCTGGGGCCTATTTCAGCAGTCACCCCAAGCAACAGGAAGCCACGTTGAACATCGATAAACACGACCACCCCGCTACCAAGCATCTGCCAGGCGATACGTGGAAGCGCTTCGATGAGTGGTACAATTTTAAAAACCTGAACCCGAACGTGACGGTGCTGCTGAGCTTGGATGAAACGAGTTACGAAGGTGGAACGAATTGCCCGCCCCCCTCGGGGGGGCAGGGGGGGGGGACGCGTTGCCACCCAGCTTCCTGGTATCACGAATACGATGGCGGCCGTGCATTCTACACCGCCCTGGGCCATACCAAAGAGAGCTACAGTGAATTCAATTTCATGGAGCACGTACTGGGCGGTATCCGCTACGCTATCGGAAAAAAAAAACGCCTTAATTACAGCGCGTGCCGAACCCCTGAGCTGCCCGACCCTACCCGTTTTACCAAAACCGTCGTCGCCAGCGAGCTGACCGAGCCAATGGAGTTGGATATTTTCCCCAACGGAAAAATCATGTTCATCGAGCGGCGCGGCAACATCAAGTTGTTTGATCCCGCGACCGGGCTCATTAATATTGTGTATAAAATGCCCGTGTATTCCAAAGAAGAGGACGGGTTGATGGGCTTTGCTGTCGATCCCCATTACGCCGACAACCACTGGATATACCTCTATTATTCCCCGGAAGGCGACGAATCAATAAACCAACTCTCCCGCTTTATTTTTCAGGGCGACACCCTGGATGTCGCCTCTGAAAAGAAAATACTGAAAGTTGGGGTTCAACGCCAGGAATGTTGCCACACTGGCGGCAGCATCGAATTTGATGGCGATGGCAATCTGCTGCTGAGCACAGGCGACAACACCAACCCATTTGCTTCTGACGGTTACTCACCCAGCGATGAAAGGACGAGGCGCAGTGCCTGGGATGCACAAAAATCATCCGCAAATACCAATGACTTGCGGGGGAAAATTATCCGAATAAAGGTGCATGATGATGGCTCCTACACCTGCCCGGCGGGTAATTTATTTACCCAAAAAGACACTCTAATAACAAGGCAAGCCACGCCTGACAAACGAACAACGAACAACGAACCCTCCTACGACAAGGCTTCGGCGGGCACGCAACAAACAACTAGAAAGGAAATCTACGTCATGGGCTGCCGCAACCCCTTCCGCATCTCCTACGACGAGCGCCGCAAAAACCTATACTGGGGCGAAGTAGGCCCCGATGCCGGCGAACCCGATACCGCCCGCGGCCCGGCAGGCCACGATGAAGTGAACCGCGCCCACAAGGCTGGCTTTTTTGGCTGGCCTTTGTTTGTTGGCGATAACAAACCTTACCGACAGCACAATTTTGCTACCGGGAAAAATGGCCCGCTCCACGATCCCAAGCACCCCATCAACGATTCGCCCAACAACACGGGTAGCCGAGAATTACCGCCTGCCCAACCCGCGTTTATCTGGTATCCTTATGGCAACTCACCGGAATTTCCCCTGCTTGGAAATGGTGGCCGCAATGCCATGGCTGGCCCGACTTATTACTGCGACAAGTATCCCAAAGACACCCGCCTGCCCGATTATTACGATGGCAAACTCATCACCTACGATTGGATGCGGGGCTGGATGATGGCCGTCACCGTGGATACTGTGGGCAATTTCAGCCGCATGGAGCCATTCGCGGAAATGCTCAAATTCTCGCGGCCCATGGACATGATCGTCGATAAAAACGGCACCATCTGGATTTTGGAATACGGCACCCAGTGGTTTGCTACTAACCCCGATGCTCGCTTGTCACGCATAGATTATGTGCGGGGCAACCGCCCGCCAATACCGGTGTTGGAGCTGGAAAAAGATGCCGGGGCAGCGCCCTTTGCCGCAAGTTTTTCTATGTCAAAAACAAAAGACTACGACGGGGAAAAACTGCAATACGAACTTGATTTTGGTGATGGAACGCCGATTCAGGCCATTCAGGCTAAGCACGCCACGGCACGAGGCGGTATTTTGCTGTCCAAAGACATTCCTCAGAAAAAATCCGAATTGGACAGCATCACTCACGTGTACCAAAGGCCAGGTACATACACCGCGACCTTGAGAGTGACGGACATTGAAGGCGCGGTGAAAACAACGCAACTAAAAATAAACGTCGGCAACGAACGCCCCGAAGTGCGCTGGGACTTTGCTGGGAAAAACCGCAGTTTTTATCAGCCAGGCACCCTGCTGCAATACCAACTCGTCGTGAACGATGCTGAAGACGGCTCCCTGCAACAAGGTGCCATTTCCCCCGATGCGGTGGCCACGACCATCGATTATTTAGAAACGGGCTTTGATATTACCAGCATCGCCCAGGGGCACCAGGCGGCCATGCAACAGACAGAGTACGCCCGTGGAAAATTGCTGATGGATCGCTCGGATTGCAAAACCTGCCACGCCGAGGATCGGGCGGTCAATGGCCCTGCATTTCAGGCCATTGCCGAGCGCTACCGAAACGATGATTTTGCCGTGCGCAACCTCACGAAAAAGATCATAAAAGGTGGTGCAGGTGTTTGGGGGCAAACAGTGATGAGTGCGCACCCACAAATTTCCGAGGAAGATGCGGGGGAGATGGTTCGTTGGATTCTTTCACTTGGCAGCCCCCCCAAACCCAAGCAAGCGCTGGCTGTCGCCGGGGATTACCTACTGGCGCCACCGCCACCAAAAAACCCGAAACAGAAGCCAAAAGCGGGTACGTTTATTTTCAAAGCCAGTTACCGCGACCGGGGCAGTGCCAGCCAGTTGCAGCTAGAAAACAGCGAGACCATCGCCCTGCGCCCCGCCTACCAGCAAGCGGAACATGCAGATAGCATGTCGAGCAAGGTACGTACCTACCGCCCTTTTAATGGCGACACGGTGGTGCTCAACGAGTTGAAAAGCAATGAGTTTTTTGTGTTCAAACACACCGATTTGACGGGCGTGCACAGCATTGCCCTGGGCATTGGCATGAGCGACAGCAAGTTCCAGTACGGCGGTGGCAGGGTGGAAATTTGGCTGGACTCACCAAAAGGAAAGTTGATTGGCAAAGCTGATATTCCGGCGAAAGATGGTGGAAAGCTGATGAAATTTGTAACGGTGGATGCAGCGCTGGTGGCAACGAGCGACGGTAAGTTTCACGATGTGTATTTCGTGCTAAAAAATGAGAAGGCGCCTTCGAAGGCTGTTGGGGCGGTGGATTGGGTAAGGTTTGATATGCGGGAGTAACTAGAAAAGCAGGGAAGCTGGGCTACTAACTCCAGCTTCCCGTAGCAATTATTTATTTCTCCGTTGATGCGAATCCTTTTATTTTTTCCCAGGACTCTCCAGACTTCCCTAAATAGTCCTGTGGGTCATTGAGTTTTTCATGGATAAATTTCATATTTTTATTGTAAAGACTTTGGTATGCAGCAGCAATTTGAGTGGAAGGCCATTGATCTTTTAGGCGATTCATAACCTTTATAAAAACATTTGGGTCTGGAAGGTCAACTGCCTGTAATTCATTGGCATAAAACTCAATTTCTTTTAAATCTGCTTTTTCTAAGAAATCAAACTGATTCACCAATATACCAATTGTTGTTTTCCTTAAATTATTAAAATAGGAATCATTACGGTTTTTTACCAACACCTCATTTCGATAATAGGCATCCACCTCTTTCCAAGAATAATTTTGAGGGTTGAATACATAGTCATGCATCTTTACGTCAGCAGGGATAACCCCAGCGGCAATATTTGAAGCGCTCACCTTATTGATCATCGAAGGGGTATCTACGGGGGGATTCTGTTGGCAGCCAAAGGCTAAAAGAATCAAAATAAAAAATAAGAAAAATGATTTTTTCATGTTTTGGTAATTTTAAAGTGTAAAAATTTGGGTTCAAATCAGCTGTAAACAGTCTGCTTTTTTGCAAAATGCTTTTTCATAAATGAAATTTAAAAACTTGATGGAGGGCAGCATGCATTTTGTGCAGCAGTACCTGTAACAACAGTGGAGCCTGTTTCTTCCCATACACCATTTCCCTGTTGAGCATAAGTGTATTGCATTCCGTTTGCACCTGGAGTGTCTTTGCAACAATCATCTCCTCCTGTTGTGTATGTGGTGATTCCTGTTGCATGTTCACCACATTCACAGTTCTTCGCCGCAAATACCGTAAAAGTATGTGACAGGAAAAGAATCAATAATACGGGTACTAATTTTTTGTTTGGCATAAATATTCGTTGTTTAAAATGTTAAAGAAAGAAATCGATTTTATTAATAACAGACACAAAAATACCGTAGATAAGCAATGCCGTTTCGCCTCATTTCGTCTCATTTCGTTCTATTTCGTCTCCTTCGGCTTTTGATCCGACATTTCCCACCCCTATTCGAGAAAATAGTATTTTCGATATTGGGATCCAAGTAGGTCTAAAATTTTCAGATGCAGGGGTTTTATGTTCAATACACGTGGCTTTTTGTCCA
>Ga0209390_10000852_pt1 | contig 60919 bp, 86 predicted proteins | sample BON01_FD_187212 | JGI IMG/M metagenome (GOLD analysis project Ga0209390, IMG submission 187212) | Freshwater microbial communities from Lake Bonney liftoff mats and glacier meltwater in Antarctica - BON-01 (SPAdes) (version 2) | ecosystem: Environmental > Aquatic > Freshwater > Ice > Glacier...
GGTTGGTATTGCTTCTCGCTGGCCTAAGTTGAAGCGTCTTGCTGTTGTGCGTCGCCCTCAGCATAAGGATTGGACTCCTCGTAAGGTGGATACTAGGTACACGAATCTTGAAGTAGATAAGTGGATGATTTAACCTACATCTCACTCCGCTTCTTCCCCTTCACACTCGTCGCACTCGAACTGCACTGCCTTGCCTTCATCATTAAAATAATATGAATACCCGTTCCAAGTGAAACCGATTGATTTCATCCGTGAAAGGAATAAAAATGAACGCTAAACAAAGAGCAGCGGTATATGTTGTTGGTGGTGCTGTCATGGCTATTCTGATTGGCGAAAATTAGTCCGTACGGACCCCCTATTTTCGGTCATCCTTAAGTAATGCGAGGACGTAACACATTAGGCAGGTTTGACCCCCAGATGGAGGTCAGATCCATCCGACACGGGATCACTCAAGACCTTCAGGCTCCCGTTGGTCAGGACGTTCTTTGGCGTGTTTTTGATCCCGTATCGACACAGACTGACGAAATCTACGACGTTGGCGCCCCAACAGGTGGCCGCGTATTTTTGGCGCCAATTACTGTCCCCGTGATCAACGCGTACGTTTTCCAGAACGAACTTTTCCAGAATGACAGAGGCTTTTACACCGTGGACACCCTTCGTCTCTTCATCAACTTTGACGACATCATTCGATTCCTCCCCTCTCTGGACGCTAGCCCCGATCAGCACCTCGTCGATCGCATTGATTTCCGGAATCAAATGTACACGCCCAACCGGATCTTTCCGAAAGGACAAGTCAACATGGATTACACGATGTTGACGGTGGATCTGACTCAAGTGAAGCCCGAAGAGCAGGTAAACGACATCTACGAAAGTTAGTGCTGACGCGGGGCCCCGTTGTTTCTACCCTTTGATTGACCCGGTTCATGCGGAGCCGATGTAGGTCACACTGCGATACACACTGCTGGGAGATGGCTATGGCATGGCGTCCATATTTCGAACGCTTAGTGGAAATTGATTCCGCTGAAGATCGCGCCAACTTCATGCGCGGTGTGACAGGGTTTCCCGCACCCAACTTCAAAACGACTGCAGCATTTGCGGTCGCTGGACTGCTAATTGGTTGGGGATCACGCAATCCCTACCTTCGAGACGACAAGAAAAAGTGAGCAATTTTTCTGCGGCGCTGGCTTCCGCGATCCGTGAATCTTCGGCCGTCTTGAGCACCGATCTTCGTAAATTTGCCAGAGACAGTGGATGGTCCGGAAAAGACGCTTCAAGTCTTTCCGTGAGGGCCGATCCGACAGGTCTCTCTATTTCCTCGCGTGGGGATATTGCTGACCGTGTCGAGTACGGAAACGAGAACACACCTCCCAATCCAGCCATTCGTATCTGGGCCACCGACCCCAGCAGGGGCGAGACGGCCCTTACCCGTGCCGTAAAAATGCGGATGACGGGCACTTCGTCATGACTTTTCTCATAGCCGAAGATGAGGCCCTTCGGGAACAACTCAAGGGAATGACAGTCTCCGATGACAAGGAGGCGACGCGTCCCGTGGGTGTTTGGTTTGGACAGCCCGACGCTGAGATCCGTCAGCAGTCCTTCCCTTTTGTTACCGTGGACTTAATCAATGTCGTCGAAGACAAACAACGAACCATGAGTGCGCAACAGGTGTCGCCTTGGTACAACCAGCCAGAAGAACTTGTCCTCGACAACATCACCTATGGAGACTGGAGCATGTACATGCCCATTCCCGTGACATTGATGTATCAGGTGACAACTTTTGCGAGGCAGCCTCGACATGATCGCCAGATCATTGCTCAGTTACTGGATCAACGACTTCCACTTCGGTACGGATCTCTTGTTGTTCGAGAGAAATTTACCGGGGTGGTGGATGGAGTCGATCAATGGGACTCCACGGTTCGAAGGCTTGACATGGTGGGAATTTCCAAAAATGACCGCACCGAGTCAGGAAAGCGAATGTTCATGAACGCACTCACGGTACAGGTATCCAGCGAGGTTCCCACTCCATTTATGGGGCGTCTGTACATGCGAGTGAACACGGTCAACATCATGTACCAGCCAATCGGCTTCACGTCCACCATACCTGCATAAATCGGTTCCCCTAGCCCACACATCTATCTAAGAGAAAGAGAGACGACTATGCGCCCCGGTGTATACGTGACCGAGTCGGTACTTCCAACCCCGACACCAGCATTTTCCCCGACGGCTGCTGCAGGAGCCATGATTGCTCCTCTGCCCTCGGGTCCCAATACCCCGACACTTATCACGTCGTGGTACCAATTCAGCCGCGTCTTTGGCCCACTCGACAAAAACTTTGAGGCAACCTTTTCGGTAAACATGTTCTTTCGTACCGGTGGCCGCGAACTGTACATCGTACGTGCTACCCGACCCAGCGCGGTAATAGCGTCGGGAACTGTCGTCACTTCGGCAAGTGCTGTCTATGGAGCCTTCTCCGCGAAGTCCCCGGGTGCCTACGGAAACAATATCCGCATCAAGATCACCAAAAATTCCGCTGATCTGTACGACATTCAGGTTTGCCAAGAAGCAGGTTCCTCCTCTGACTACGGTGACGACATCACTCTGGAGTCCTACTTTGATCTTGACTTTGGAACATACAAGTCAAGCGAAGTCACCAGTACCATCAATGTCCGGTCCCAATACGTCAACTTCACTTGGGGTACCACTGCAGGTCTGGTCGTACCCGTCAGCATCTCAACTTTGCCCCTGACAAGTGGCAGCGATGGGACCGTAGGTCAGGCATACGACTATGGCCCCGGGTTCGCTGGATTGCAGGAAGTGGACCGCACCTTTGTTATCTTCTCACCGGGTCAAACAGACCCCGCGGTCACAGACGCGCTTCTTGCATACGCGGAAGACAACAAGTCCTTCTACATCGCTGACACCCCACCCGACCTCAATGTGGCCGATGCACTGGAATATGCGGAGACCGTGGGATCGACATCACACTCGGCTGTGTATTACCCACACATTTGGATTGCCGATCAAACATCACGCTCGCGCAGTGCACTAAGAAAGATCTCACCATCGGGTGCAGTTGCCGGAATGATCCTCGCCACCGACGCCACGGTCGGCGTCTTCAAGGCGCCTGCCGGTGTCAATGCCGCACTCACCGGAGTGGTAGCACTGGAAAGAAACCTCACATCCGCCGATTTGGACGCGCTCAACAACGACCAAACACCTGTGAACGCTATCCGTGTTCTCGCAGGAATTGGCCCCGTAGTCATGGGTGCACGCACCCTTGACCAGTCGCGTTCAACACGGTACGTAAATATCCGCCGCTCCATGCTCTTCTTGGACAGGGAACTGCGTACCATGCTGGAGTTTGCTCTCTTCCGCAACTCCGGTCCTGCATTGTGGTCAGAGATGACCACAATTGCGTCCTCTTTCCTTGAGTCCTTCTGGGCCGCAGGTGGTCTTCGTGGAGCATCACGGGATCAGGCTTTCTACGTCAAGATTGACGCCGAAAACAACACCCTCAGTGATGCCATGGCCGGAATTGTGAACGTTGAAGTTGGTGTTGCACTCCAATACCCAACCGAGTTCATCAAGATCACCCTGACACAAACAACCGCAGTCTAAGGAGGCAGTAATGGCACTACAAGCAAACGCGCGAGGAGCGCAAACAACCGACCCGATTCGTAACTTTAGGTTTCTGGTCAAATTTGAGCCACTGATGGGCTCGGACTGGAAACAAGAGTCGGCAAACATCGGGTTCACTTCGGTGTCGGGTCTGGCATTGACCACGGAATCGATTCCTTACCGCGAAGGTGGTTACAACACCACGGTGCACCAGATCCCCGGTCAGACGACATTCTCACCTGTCACCTTCCAGCGCGGTGTCACCATTGGATCTCGTCAAAACTATGACTGGACTCGGATGCTTTTCCGGACCATTAGTGGAAGCACCGATGGTCAGTTGTACGCAAACCGGTCATCTTTCCGTGCAAACATCACAATCGATGTCCTCAATCACCCGGTTCCGTACTCGACCAAGAGTTCTTCGGGATTTGGTAGCGCACTCTCAGAGAACAATCCACTCATCAGTGGTGACGACCTTGTCGTTGCACGCTTCACTCTGTACAACGCATGGCCAACATCGGTCGCGTACTCCGACCTGAACGCAGGAGACAACGCACTCATGGTCGAGCAGATGAGCGTCGTCCATGAAGGAATGACCATGGGATGGGCTACGCAGTCAGACGTCAACATCGGAACAGGTATCTAAAAGTATCTAAAAGAAAAGTCACATAGGATCACAATAGGGAAAGAGATACGAGCAATGACAGTAATTGATGCGGGGTCAAACCCTGCACAGGCGCAAGACATGATCAACAGCGTTATGAATATGGTGAACTCTGGCACCCCAGATGTAAACGCGCAGGAGTCCGCTCCTGTAGACGTGGTGGATCCACCTGAAACTGTTGTGACCCTTCCCGGAGGATATTTAACCTTCTCCGGGGAGGTCATCACAGAAGCAGAGGTGCGAGAGTTGACCGGACGCGACGAGGAAGCACTCGCAAGGACCACCTCGCAGGAAACTCTCGTTCAAACGGTGCTCACGCGCGGAACACTCCGCGTCGGTTCCGAAAAAGCAAGTGAGGAGATCCTAAACAATCTCCTCTCCGGTGACCGTGACTACTTGCTACTGAAGATCTTTGTGGCAACCTTTGGGGAGACACTTACCGTGTCACCCTTCTGCAAGACATGCAATGATCGTCCAGAGGTGGAAATTAATCTCAACAAAGATGTCCCCGTAAAGACGCTGGCATCACCTAAGGATCGGTACTTTCGGGTGCCCATCGCTCGCGGTGAAGTCAAAGCAGAACTCCCCACCGGCCACACGCAAAGACTCCTGATGGCCGAAGTGGAACGAAGTTTTGCTGAATTGAGCACGGTCCTTTTGGCCAACACTGTTACCGAAGTTCGGGGAACCGCGGTCATTGATCCCGCACAGGTTCTTGATCTCTCCATCCGGGACCGACGCAAGATAAGTGAACAGATTCTTTCGCGTAGCCCCGGCCCGCTCATGCAGGACACGACATGCAAGTGCCCACGGTGTGACTCAACGTTGGAGGTACCGCTTTCATTAGCGAACTTGTTTCGACTATAGAAATCACAAAGGAGAAGGCTCCTACTACGGACGACTGATGTCGACGTGGGCGTCCCTCTCCAGACGGTACCCGGGATGGTCTCTCGAAGAAATTAAAAACTTAACGCCAAGGGAACGACTGAACTGGTTGATGTTGTCCCTGTAGACGAAGCAAGGAGGTGCGCAGCGTGGCCTACGACGACATGTTGACTGGTGTCAACGAAAAACTTGCAAAAACCGTTGCCCACTTCGCGGCCATTGATGGCTACGCGAAAAGCATTTCCGAAATCGTCAACGGAAAACTGAAGCAAGGACTCGGCAACCTTTCCGGGATTGGCGGTGGCGGCGGTTCTGGTGGCGGTTCTGGTGGCGGCGGCAACATCATGTCCACGTCTTTGGGTCACGTTCCCGAGTCGAGCGGCGATCGAATCAACGCAAGTACAAGTGGCGCTCCCATGGGAAATGGCAATGCAAACTTCACTGGAGGTGACCCGGAGTCAAGTGGCAGTCCCAGCCCGTCAGGTCGCCAAAATCCAAACTTTGGTCGCGGAAGTCAAAATGTAGTTGTTGGTTTAGGACTAGGGTCCTTCAATAGTGCCGGCACCAGCGGTGATGGCGTGTCTGGCAGCGGTGGTGGCGGAGACACCAACTACAACAACCCTAAAGGATCACTACAAAAAGCAGCCGAGAACGCGCCACCGGGCGTCGGCAACGCTGCCAAGGCGGCTCTTGCAGTAGCGAGTGTTGCTTGGACCAGTACTCCGGGTCTCCAAGACGCGATCGCCAATCAGCAAAACCTTTTCCCTGTCTCCTTTGCGATGCAAGGCGGTTATGCAGGTGGCGGCAGCGATCTAGACGTTAATCGAAGAATTACGGACGCTGTCAACAACGGATCCTCTGGGATTTTTGACCCTGTTGCTGCGGCCGCCGGCATGACCAATGCCGGTTTCACAATGAATATGGGTCGGACCGCAGATCGCAACTTAACAACCGCCGGGTTCATGTACCAGATGACGGGGATGAGCAACATGGCTTCCGTTCAGGGATCCATGGCGATGACACAAGGAAAAACTGGTATCTCCAACAAACTTATGAGTATCGGTATTAGCACGGTCGGTTCCAACGGAGACCCGAAAGACATCGGCCGCATTGTTGACCAGTTGTGGGACCGATGGTACCCGGGAGGGAAAAAAGTAACCGAGGAGCAATTTGATCGTGATCTTGCGATGGGATTTCTTGGTTCCAACTTAAGAGAACTTTTTGGTGATGAGACACCACTGTACGCGCAAGCCGTACAGATGCTGCGACTCAAAGCAAAAGAAGGTGGCCGAAAAGGTATAACCGCTGGTCTCAGGGGCGGGGAGAACTCTGCCATTGCTGTGGCGCAGAAGCACGGACTAACTCAGTATTCCTCCCCGATGGCCATGATGGGTGACCTCAACACTGCGCAAGGTAACTTGCTGGCTAAATCCACAGCCGGGATGATGGCGCAAGCCGTAAACACCACTAACACCGAAGTTACGGCGACTCAAGGTTTAACGATTGCCACGAATGATGCGACCGTCAGTCTCAAGGCGCTTGCTCAAGCGGTAGACGCAATGCCAATTCAAGGCAGCCTCGCAAATTTACTGGTACTGGCTGCGGCTGCTGCTAACCCCCTCCTGCAGGGTGGCGCTCCCCCAATGGCACCTAATTTGGGGACTCGACCAAACAACAATGCGACCGGTGGCCACATTGATGGCCCCGGAACCAGCACATCGGACAGCATCCCCGTCAACTTAAGCAAAGGTGAGTTCGTCATCAATGCGCGGGCCGCCAATAAAATCGGTAAAAAGACCCTTGGGGCGCTCAATGCAACGGGTCACACGTTTGGGTCGGGATATGCGAGCCCCGCTCAAATGCTGGCATCCGGCGGCGAGGTAGTCCAATACGCACGACAATTTGTTGGCAAAGTTGACTACATAGACTCGTCCACACTTCCGGGAGGCCAAGGAAGTGCTAGCCCAAAAAACGGATGGGACTGCTCCACATTCACCAAGTACGTGTACAGAAAATTCGGAAAAGATTTGGTCCCTTACTCAGACAGCCAGACAAGTGCCGGCACCGACGTGCTGCAGCGCAATCAAAACGGTTCCGTAGATTCCAGCAACTGGGAGCCGGGTGACCTTATTGTCTACGCCAACATGGGAGGGGACAAGAACCGAGATACCGGGGGTCATGTCGGAATTTACAGCGGAAACGGCAAGCAAATCCACGCCGCCAACTCCGACGACGACACCATTGAGTCATCAATATCTCAGTACTACAAAAACAAGGTACTCGCGGTTCGTCGTTTTACTTTCGGCAAACTGGAAGGCCCTAAAGGATCCTACAATCTTTCCACCGGTTCCGACGGTCCCGTCTATGACACAGGTTTTGACATGGAAGCACACGGTGGGAGACAGTTGGTGGACTTGATGACTGCGATCGGGATCAACGACCCACAAAAAAAGGAGGCAGCCTACGAAGCCATGAAGTCCTCTATGGGCAATGCGCTTATGCAATGGGCCCAGACCAACAATGGGGGGGTCAGTAAAAAGAAGAATGCTCCTTACGACTGGTTCGGTATGGCAGGCCAAGGTATTTCGTCATCCGCTACCGGTATTAATGCCAATGCTTTGGCATCGGGGACTACAACAGCATCCAATGCATCCGGGGACTTGAGTCCCGGAGAAACCGGTGGCGTGGGCAGATACAAAATGCCCAAGGGCGGTCTGTACAAACTTCTCAGCGACGTGGGTTTCAAGGGAATCCATCACAGAGAAGCGTGGGCTGTTGCCATGAAAGAGGGCAACCAAACCAACAAAAGGTTCATCCAAGGAAAAGATGACTCCTTCGGTATTTTTCAGATCAACATGCTGGGTGGCTTAGAAGCAGAAAGAGATAAAAAGTTTAAGCAGTACGTTCCGGGATACACCGATAAGAACAGTCTTTTCGACCCCGTAATTAATGCGAAAGCCGCCGCATATATGTCACAGAAGGGAAAGGACTGGTCGGCATGGGGAAATCCCCGAGAGGGTCGCGCGGGCGGCTTTTATGAGCAGTACGGGCGCCAGTTCGTAAGTGCATCCCATGGTCTTGAGAGGGTCCCCAATGACGGCACGTACAACCTGCATGCAGGAGAGACCGTGGTCCCAGCGTCGCTGGCGCAGGATTTCCGAGAAGCCTTACGGGAATCCATGGGAGGAAAGGGAAGCAAGGCTCCCGTAACTATCAACTTGAACATCAATAAAGCATCCGATGCGGAAGCAGAACGGTTCGCCAGAAAGGTAATGAGCATCATGGATACCGATAACCGTATGAAGATGATGAGGACCGCGTGAACACATCAGATGTAACGAGCATAGGGTCGCGTCCATTGTTGCCCACCTCCGGCCATATTTTCCGTCCAGAGTCCAAAGATGTTTTGTACACAAAACTTTTGAGTTCTCTTAGGTTCTCTCCGAGGGCACAACCACGGATATACGACACAAGCCTCTACGAGTTCCCCGGCGACAGGACCTATTCCCGGAACACGTCGTCAAGAAGGGATCACTAAATGCCGCCACCACCTGTAGATCAATCAGACAAAACTCTTTTTTTTAACGCCCCCGCCCTAGCCCTAACAGATAATCGACGAACCCTCGGCAACGACCTACAGACGCACTCCGTAAGTACCGGAATCTGGAAGCCGATTGGCGAGCGCGCGGGTGACTTACTGGTCAACTCCAGAAGTAGTATCCTCACCCGGAAGGCGTGGTTCGCTCCCGACACGACCTACCCGCCAGACTGGGAAGATAGCAGCGAAGATGAAGCCGCGCAGCAGGCTGAAGAAGACTCATCAGACACTTTTTGGAGCAACGTCATTGATGGTTTCACATACGGAAACGGAGGCAACGGATGGCTTTCGGGACCGATTGCGCCATTCACGGGTATCGTCAGAGAGTTATTTAAACCGGACGTCCCCGTGGGCAAGCCCATCGCGATAAAAGATAACACCAAATATGGGTTCCGTTTTATGTACAACCCTTCATCACTGAGTTTTAGTCTTGGCATGAACGACAGCGGAATCAACGCGTCTGCCTTGTTTACGGGTGCGCTTACCGCCGTCAACATTCTTCCCAGTGGTTCCACGATCTACGTCGATTTTGAGATTCACCGAGTTGAGGACATGTACTTTCTCAATCCGCTACGCGGCCAGAAATCCGTACCGGCCGAGTTGTCGGCAAAAATGAAGGGTCTCTACCAAAGCGGACCTGTTTCAAATTCAAGCGCACTGGGCAAAGAAGGTTTGGGAATTGGAGATCAAGACCTCATCGATATTGCCGACAAAGGAACCATGTACGACTTGGATTTCTTGTTTAGAAGTGTCATAGGAAGGCAATGGGAAACAACGTGGCGGGGCATGACCGCCGACGTTGGTTTGGCGTGGTTTGTTCCGCTGGTGCTCCACCTTAGCGACAAGATGGTGTATCGGGCCCGTCTCTCCAGTGCCAACTACACACATATTCAGTTCACAGAAAACATGGTACCAACCGTGACAAGAGTCAACCTTGGTTTTGAAAGACTTCCTGATGTTGTAAACTTTGCGAGTTTGACATGATAAAAATAGGTAGCCGATACGAAAGAGAACCCGTCTTCTACACACTTGACGGAAGAAGTGGCTTAACGCGACCTACCGTGATGCGAGGTCCAAGTTTTAATCGTGGAACGGCGGGGTCAACGTCCGCAGTGACGTGGCAAGAAGGTGTTCGTCTGGATCGCGTCACTAACCGGATACTGGGTTCCCCAACTCAGTGGTGGGTTCTCATGGATAAGAACCCTGACTTACTGGATCCACTTTCCTTGGCACCCGGGGACATGGTCATAATTTCATGACAGAGTCAACTCAAACAATCACGGAGCCCACGTCTCGTCGACTCACTGGTGGTTGGCTTGTCGCTTTTCCTTTAAAGGTAAACTCTACTGCCACGATTAAGTACCTTCGCTGCGAAATACATCAACAAATTAATGAGCACGACACGGCAGTTATAAGGATTTCCTCTACAAAGTTGGACTGGATAAAAAGTATGCGGCCGGGGACTCCTATCACTGTTACTTACTGGGGAACTCCGTCAACAAGAGCGGGATGGCGAGAAGGTCTGAATTTCAGAGTTAACATATTTTACGGGTACGTAAACTCCGTAAGACTAATCTCTGACGCAGAGGGAACCTATATCAGGGAACTAATCTGCGTGGCTGCGTCGAGAGTATTTCGAAAAACAGAACAAAGAACATTTACCGACATGTCGGCTGCCGAGATAGTAAAACAAATTGGTGCGCAATTCAATTTTAGAGTCGTCACCGAGCAACACGGTTTACGCAAAGGAACCGTCATCCAGTCCGGTGAATCCAACTGGAAGTTAATGACACGATTAGCCAAGCAGACAGGGTACACGCTTCGAGTAGAGGCAACAACTATTTACTTTCTTCCGATTCGGTCCATGATTGTTGGAAAAATTTACAACCGTCCTATAGTTTTTAGAGATTACAGTTTTGGAGAAGACCGACCCAATGTGGAAAGTATCGATTCATGGGTAGGAGACACATCTGATGACCCAGACAACCTCACGTACACAGCGCAAGCAACATTTGTAGACCCGATGACAGGAGAAACGCAAACAGAGTCAAGTACCCCGGACTCGATGTTCACAGGGGGCATGCGGAGCAAGGGTGCCTACATAGCAAACGTTAAAAATCAGACATTTTTTAGCCGAAAAGAAGCCGCTCTGGCAGCAAAAGGTCAAGCAGACAGGGGCCTTATGGCCATCGATGTCAAGATGACGGTGGTTGGAGATCCATGGATTGATCCTTACCGACCCGCGAGGCTGGAACTTAAGGACCGAAACCTCAGCGGTTACTGGCTTGTTAAAGAAGTAACCCACGTATTTACCAAGGGGGACAACGCCTCGTACGTGTCTAACGTCGTTGTTTCTACGGATGCGGTGACCGGGTTTTCTAAGTATCCCCGGGTGATGAACTCTAGTAACCGCGACTATGGATCAGAACTTACTAAGTCTTTTTACAACGACGATTTTACCAACACACGCTTATTTGTTCTCAAAACCGAATATGTGGAGGGTGACTCCTTATACGCCTACTGGGTCAACTATTTAACCCTGCAAACATAACCTGAGGCACGGAGAATGAGGACATGAAAGCCATCAGCCTTCCTTTTCGTTTGGACAGTTATGGGAAAGTCACCACCACGGATGATCTTCCCAAAATCTGGGCAGACCGTGTTAAAACCGTTGTAGCGACAGCGCGCGGTGAACGAGTCATGCTTCCGCGATTTGGTTCCAATCTTCCGAACGACTTGCTAGACATTTTGCCCAACATTCCCGGTTACGCCGACGTTGAAATGCGGACAGCGTTTTCAGACTGGTTACCCGACGTTACTTTTGAAAGTACTGAAATTGTCGAAGACGACGCGGGTACCTTGAATCTCGTTGTCCTTTACCGCATTCCTAAGTTTGAACAAACGGGTCCGCTGACCTACAGCGTGCTAATCGGATAGGTAAATATGAACCAAGAGACACTTCCCGTTCAAATTGATTACACGTCACGCGACTACGCGTCCCTTCGTGAAGACTTAATAGCCAGAGTCAAGGCCCGAATTCCCGAGTGGAACAGCACCGACGAGTCCGACTTCGGTGTCGCACTGGTCGAGGCATTCGCGTACATGGGTGACCTCATGTCTTACTACATTGACAGGGCTGCCAATGAGTCCTCGTTGTCGACTGCTCGCCGTCGTCAAAATGTTCTTGCGCTGGCCCGGGATCTGGGATACGAGTCTGCGGGGTACTCCCCTTCCTCAGTGCAACTGACCTTCATCAACACGTCTGCCAACCCGATTCTTATTCCCAAAAGAACCGTCGTTTCCGCGCGGGTAACGGTCAACGACCTGTACCTCAATATCCCCTTTGAAACGGACGACCAACTGATCATCGCCAGCAACACATCCCAAATTGTCAACGGAACGCAGGGCGAAACGCGGTTGGGTCCTGCAGGGTATGGCGAGTCCTTGGGGCTCTCCTATGGGAATCCAAGACAGATCATAGAAGTACCTGACTCAAACGTATTACGTGAATCTGTTCAGGTCTACGTTTTTGATGGTGTGAACTACCAGCCATGGCAGCGCGTGGACCACATCTCAGATTACTCACCGTTGTCACGGGTGTACCGCGTTCGTGACACGGGCGACAATATCACCTTTGTTGAATTTGGGGATGGTGTCTCGGGATTAGTTCCTGCGACTGGATACGCGTTGTACGCCACATACCGAGTGGTGGATGGGACAAACGGAAACGTGCCAATAGGTTCCATTCAAGAAGTAACCGACATTCCGGGAGTGACATCTACCGAGTTGGCTGTTCTCGTTGGGTCCCTCAGCGTCACCAACGACACACCGGGCGCGGGAGGAACCGATCCTGAGGACACAGAGTCGGTCCGATTCAATGCTCGACAGACCTACCGGACCGCTGGTCGGGCGGTGACCGTTGAAGACTTTCAAAATATCGCATTAAGTATTCCAAATTGCGGGAAGGCTAGTGCGCAGTCGTCCACACCCAGTTCGGTTCTGCTGTGCGTGGCGCCATACAGAAATGTGGGAGGCTCGGAAGATCGTCCCGGGTCCGCCTACAACGAAGTGACATCATTGTGGGAATCAACTGTAGAGTTAAATGATCTACAGTCGTCTGTGGATTCACTTGTCGGATCAGCGTCCCTGATTGGGACAGCACTGACGATCACGGACCCTATCTACTCCCCTGTTGCCATCACCATCGATGTGGAGTCCATTGACTCTTTGCGGCAAGTGGACTGCATTCAAGTCGTCAGTCAGGCTTTGTTCGAACAATTTGACTATGCGCGAATGCCGTTTGGGGCGGTGATAACGATGTCAGACATCATCGCTCTCATCACATCTCTCGGCGTGGCGCGTAGTGTCACCGTCTCCGTTCTTAAACGAGTAGCCAGTGGATCCAGCAGCAACATCATCGAGGCTGCATCCGATGAGATATTTATCATTTCAAGTGACGACGTCGTTATCAATGTCACGGGTGGTATCGGGGCGTGATCTACCGGGCAATTGTCTCCGACAGCCGTGACCCAAGAAACCTTGGGCGAATTAAAGTAATGATCCCAGTGATCACGGGTTCTGGACGCACTGGATGGATCTGGCCCGTCATCTCAGCGGGCTACCTCGTTAAACCCAGTGCAGGTGATCAGGTATGGGTTGTGTTTGAAAACGACGATCGGGACACCCCCGTGTGGTTGGGGACCACCAAAGAAATCCCCGGATACGGGCTGCAGGAACGGATACATGCACTCGAAACCCGGGTGTCGGCATTGGAGTCTGCACTTTAGACCTGACCTAGAACCATAAAAGTAACACAATGAGTGTGACCAAAGGACGGTACTCATGGCTGCTATTTACCCCGGATCGATTCGGGTATTCTCTTCAAAGGTGGACCTTGTCGACACCGTCATGGCCAGCCATGTCAACCTCCTGCAAGACGAGGTAACCGCCATTCAAACGGCCATAGGTACGGGTTCCCTGACATCTTCTTGGTCCGGTTCTTACACCAACCCCACGACGCACGCCAGTGTCGCGAACCGACTCGCAAACATTGAAGCAGGCGTTAAATCGCCCACAAATGTGCACGGCATCGCCGGATCAGTGGTGGGAACCACAGACGTGCAGACTTTGACGAACAAGACACTGACGGAGCCTTCCATTACCGGGGGAACCACTAATCCGGCAACACTGCAGCAGGGCGGTATCGCTGCAGTGACCGTGAGCGGTACACAGACTTTGACTAATAAGACACTGACTTCTCCGGCCATAAATAGTCCCGCTATTACATCAGCCTCTGGAATAACCACAGCAGGTGTTCAGGCGCTCACGTCCCGCGTTCGACAAATAACTATTTCGACAGTGGCTCCTATTTCAAGTGACGGCGTTACCGGGGATGTCTGGTTTAAGTACTCGGTATGACAATTTATGTTCGACATGGATTAACGGCAGACAACTGGTCGCTGGCAAACAACGGGTACGTCAAGGTTGACAGTTCATGGATTCCTATTGACCAGTCCTACTTCAATGGCGGCACTTGGACCTCCCTTAGTGTTCCTGTTCCTAACTTGGTTGGCCTGAGCCCAGCCCAAGCCGACACGGCTATCGCCGCAGCACAACTTGTCAAAGGAACAACCGGATCAGGATTTACAAGCAATTCCTCGTTGAACAATAAAGTGGGAACGCAGACGGTGGCAGCCGGGACACTTGTTGTACCGGGAAGCGCGCTGGGGTATACGTTCACAACCTTCTTAGCCACACCCGCAACGCCCACTCTTTCCTACCTAGGATCCACAGGCATATTTACGATCAGCAACTACAACTCTGCATTCACTTACACCGTGACTTCTGGTACTCGATCAGGAAGCACGTTGACACTTCCCAGCAACAGCAGCACGGCTAACGTATCGGCGGTCTCATTTTCAGGTGGATCCTCCAGTGCTTCACGGACATACCAGAACAAGCCATTTGCTTACTCATGCAGAACGATTCCCGGAGGACAGTCCTGCCAAACCTGCTGTATCGTCCCCGGGAATTGCTCCTGCGGCCCCCCCGGCCCCAGCGGAGGTTGCGAAGATGGCTCTTCTCCCAATGGTCAGTGTGGTTGCGGTGGGAGTGTTCCCTGCATGTACGGCACAATTTCGTGTCAGCAAACTGGACCATGCGACTGTGTAACCATACCTGACAGTCAAGTATGTGACGTTCTCATCAGTGAAACAGGAAACGGATTTACAAACGGAGGATCAGAATGGTACAAAATAACGTAACGAACCAGTCTATCAAGATTTATTCTGACAATAAATCCTTTATGTGGTCCAACAACGAGACTCTCCTATTCGTGGCTGACCGCGACGGCAGGCTGGTTGCTGACTACGACCTCTGCTCCGGTCTCAAACTCATGTCAGAAGGCGACAACATAACCATGTACGTAGATAACGACGACATGGTTTCAGGAAACTGGACTCTACTTGCTAACAAGTACTCTGAAGATTTTCCCGTGGAAAAAATTGTTGTTCACGGACGAAACGAAACCGGATCCTCAACACGAACTTTCGACAGTGAAACTCCGTGGAAAAACTGCGGTTCGGGTTTTTTTGTAACCCGACAAGAGCGGGAGCAGCGACTTGACCTCTGCAAAGAATGCCCTTTCTTCAACACGCAGGACATGACTTGCGATGTCGACGACAACCCAGTTCTAAAAACAACCAAAGAAAAAGACGGTCTTTGCCCCAAAAACAAATGGGGTGACAGACAACGAATCAATGACGAAATTGAAGCCCGAGGGGGCATCACTTACGAAAACACCGTCATAGACCAGACAGACCAAACCGCCTTTGAAGAAGAGTTAGCGATATTTTTAGGAGAGTCATCGTGATTGCCGACAAAGAAGAATCGTTTAAGCGGCTTGCTATCTGTAACAGTTGCCCTGAATTATTTAAGCCAACATGGACGTGCAAACAATGCGGCTGCTTTATGAAAGTAAAGGCACGACTTGACTTTGCAGAGTGTCCCTTAGGCAAGTGGGGGAAACTAACCAAAGAAGAGACCCCGTCAACCTGAATTAGGACTACACAATGCCAAGCAAGTTTAACGCCTTTAAGTACGGGACCGGTCTTTATGCACGGTTCGGTCCCACCATCACGCAGTCCTATATCTTTGCACAGGTTCTTGACTACGACACTGTTCGTTTATCCTTGGAGATGCCCGACAAGATAGGGCAGACATATGTTGTTCTACGCAACAACAGTGGCACCTCCGAGGATCCCACTGACGGCTTTATTGTGTCTACTGGGGAAGTACTCACCGAAATCATCGAACTCATCGACACGATTGTGCCGGTTGCCTCCTCCGTAAATGGGGAAGTGTCCCCGTCAGGGACCGCGTATTACACGCTGTTTGGTTTTGATACCAATGGGTCGTGGTACAAAGACGCGGCCACGTCGGTCGTCATACCCACAAATAAAAAATCACATCTGAAACTGATTAACTTCCTGCCAAGTATGTACACTTCGGTCGACGGTAACCCGTTCTCACCTGCCGACACTGAAACCGATCTGCAGAAATTTTTGTATGGGTTCGGACTCACATTTGATGAACTATCTTCGATGATTGATGTCATCCTTCCCGAAAATAGAAACCAATTCACGACCAGAGGGCTCAGCAGTATTTTTTCAACGGGATCCGGGATGCCCAATGAATACCTCATTGGTGTCGCATCCAATGCGCGACTGCACAGGGAGTCTGGCTATGTGTACCGGAACAAGGGAACCCTCAGCGGTCTGTCCACCTATGTGGAGGCTTTGACGGGTTGGGAAACGACGTCGACCGCAACGAACAATAAGTTTCTCAGTCTTGATGACGGCTCTTTTGAAGAAAGCACAGGCAATTGGTCGTGGAATGCAGGGCAGATGACTCTTGCAGTCTTGCCGATTAATGGGACCACTGTTGTGGGTCCCAGTATTGAGTTTGAAACTTCTGCATACCCGTTTTCGCGGGACGCTGTCGGGAGGGTGACCTTATTGGGGTCATCGGCGAGGGTCTCACTTCCCGGCAACTCGAATCGGTTGCTCGCGGTCCCGGTCAACGCCGGCAAAGACCACTATCTTGCCATCCCTGTGCGTGCGGAGACCGGTACCGCGTCTGCCACACCAAGCATCGAGTGGCTCGACAGCGTTGGTACTTCGTTGTCGGTGTCCGTTCTGTCCTCCACCACGGGGTCAAGTATGTGGCAAGTTGCTGGTGGCCCCGTGGTGGCTCCTGACAGTGCTGCGTTTGCGGTTATTCATATAGATTTCTCAGGAACATCTGGAAACGTCGTACACCTCGACATGATGTCCTTCTCTGAAGAAGTCGCGGGATACCGATCCAATCTTTTCTTAAATCCATCGGCCGTTCTGGGGACCACCGAGGTGGCGCTTGTAACTCCAACAAGCCGAGTTATCTCAGCATCTAGTGACAGAGGTCGTATTGGAGATACATCCTTTAAGTTGTCCTCCGCAGATGTGACTGCTCGTAGCGTAGGTATCAGTAATGCAAGCCCCATCACTTTTAATGAGGATCAGGTGGTCACGGGGTCGATGTACGTCTACTCGACAAAGGCTGCATCCATGGAGTTGCAGTTTACTTGGCTAGGGCCATCCAGTACCAGTACTGCTTCGGCGGTCTCTGTGGACGCGAATACGTGGACGCGGTTGGTCTACACAGTGACATCCCCCTCTGGAACAACAGGTTTAACGTTCAGGGTGAACACGTCCACAACCTTCTCTAATACGGAATTCCTGTACGTGGATGGCCTCATGGTGGAACGATCAAATAAATTGGGTGACTTCATTACCGGGAACGCGGGAACTCCTTACAGTTCTTCCGACGCCAAATATGGGACCTTCGTATACAACCCTGACAGTCCTTACGACATCGGCTACGTCTACCGGGACCCCAAGTCGGTGACCGTTGTGTGCCAGCCCGACAGACTCAACCTTGTGTTTAACCCCACCTTTGAGGTGACACCCTCAGCGTGGTCGGTGGTCTCCGGTTCCCTCGCACTGTCGGCACTGAATTCCGCCAATGGAGCCAACTCGGGTCTCGTATCTGGGTCCCCGTGGGAGATTGCTGGGGCGCGCATTCCCACAGCGGATACCTATTCATATGGGTTCTCAATGGTCGCCTTCATTGATTCCGGTACCGCACTCGGTGAAGTAAAATGGTATGACCATTCAGATTCACTTCTTCGTACAGACTCTATTTCCTCTGCACAGTATGCGCCCGAAAGTGATATTAAATGGCAACAATTTAGTGGCGTACTTACAGCACCCGAGAACTCCACATATGCGGTCGTTAGTGTGACCGGCTCTGGAACTTCGTTCATTAGCAACGTCCTTTTCGAGAGAGCAGACCGGCAACAACTGTTTTTCTCGGGAAACATTTCTGATCTCGACAGTCAAGATGGTCGCTGGTCTCTGCCCACCACGAATGCATATTCACTTCTCTACAACAAGGCGCCCCTAAAAATGGAAAGACTTAGGAGCACCATTCCCTACTACTTACCGGTGGGTGTGACCGCCCGAGTTCTTTTGTGGGATTCACTAGACCCATATGTGCAGGCTCTCGTCCCGCGCGGCATTTACTCCTGAAAGAAGGAAATCCATGAAGTGTGCAAACTGTGAAGAGAACGCCGTCTACGTGTACACGGCTGGCGCGATAGAGGGAATTCTGTACTGCTATCACTGCCTCCCCTACTTCTTGAGGGAACAGGCTAGGGCTGGAGTTCTGGGAACAACCCCGGAATTCAATGCCATCCAAGATAGGCTTATGACCAAGATGTTGCCAGAGTAGTTAGATCACCAACGGGTTTCCTAAGTATTTTTGACTTTCCTTACACGTATAGCAATTATTGGAACTAGTTTATTCTTAGGATCTAGAGCATGGAGAATGTCATAATTGCCGCTCTGGCAGCGGCGTGGTTTATCGTACTTTTGGATCTGTGGCTTGGCAGAAGATTTTATCGAATCTTTGTTGCACTTTTTGTTTCAGGAATAGCCCTTGTCGGACTCACCAAGGCAGAAATTTCATGGTTTGATGTTGTTTCTGCCTTTGCCGCCTCATTTTTGGCGCTCAGTGCAATCGAGGTCATGGACCGAATTTCCCGTCCCAATATCGACTACAAGTCCCGACGATGAAACTTATCGTGGTCGCCGGAGAATCAGAACCCGGCGAGTTGCCAGAACTACATGATGAAATCACGGACATCATTCTTGTTGCTCCCGCACCTGATTCCGTTATCGAGTGGGCAACACAGCAGCCCACTTTTCTGACCGTTGTATCCAAAAACGCATCCGATATTGATGATCGTCTTCTGGAGTTGGTGGTCACCATTGTCGAAGATCCGCGACCCCATCTACGTGCTGCGCAATTTGCTTCCCGTGGGGATCTTGCTTTTCTGGCATGGAACGACTCCGATGAGCATCACGCGGTGTTGGAGTTTTTGTCGAATGTCGGTGTCCCGGTTTTGGATATTGGTGATGGTTACGTGGAATTGGTTTTGGATCGTTCGGTTGATGTGGAAGCCTTAGTGGCACGGGTGACGGCGTCAGTGTTGAAGACGGTTCGAGGTGAGATTGCGGACTTATTGCGGACCCGCCGTCGGTCCGGAAACTCGAAGGTGTAACCTCCACTGCAAGTAGGAGGTACAGAATTGTGATTACCGTAAACGACTTGCTCAGGATGCGTCTAAACCCCGAGCAGTTTATGGCGGCGTCGATAGTTATCGCCCGTCAAACGGCTGGCACTTCTAGCCTCCGCATTAACGATGTAGCGGAGGTAATGGGCTGTAGCAGGTCCAGCGCGCACCGCGCACTGAAGTCCCTAATCGAATTGGGGCTTGTTAAAAAAGTATCAAACGGTGTTTACATCTTTCACAGTGTGAAAATGCGACCGCATCGTGCCGAACCAGAAATCCCACGGGCGGGAAAAGTTTTTCCCATAGGTGGGAAAAATATCCCACGGGTGGGAAAAACAGGGTACGTCTATCAGGACGACAAGACGACTAGTCGACAAGGGTCGTTAGAAGAAACTAACGTTTCTTCTAACTCCGGGGGTGCCCCCCTAAAGGGTAAGAGGAGTTCCATGAATTTTGATTTTGACGACGGTGACGACCTTACCGGTTTCGGACTCTTGGAGGAACGCCCCGGAAAAGAAGTCCGCAGGCGACAAGGCCGTGAAGAGCGGAGATATGACCTCAAGTATCACCGCACCGTTCCCCGCGAAGAATGGGATATGGGCCATGTCGTGAAGGAATTTAAGCACAGAATGGCGATGGCTCGTTCAGATATTTTGGGCGGCGGAACCGACCATTTGGCCCTGACCAAGACATTGCACCTGTGGTCTGTCGACCACGACTTGACCCTGATGGACATCATTTCGGCGATTGATCTCTTCTTTGCAGACCCCGTTCGTGTGACCGCTTTGTCGGAAAGGCCAATGCCTTACAAGGTCTTCCTGAGTTTCTTGCAGAATCATTACCGCGATTCCCATACCGTCTCTGACAATGATGACTGGCTGGCGGGTCTTGAAAATCAGATGGATCGTGCATGACGGCGATTAATGATCTCCCCGGAATGATTAGATCCAAGGTTCGGGTCTCCAATGTTCCTCCGCGACTTTTGGGTGTCACCCTTGATCATCCTGAGGTGAAGCCATATCTGGAATTGGTGCGCCCTTTGGATGTGGTTCAGAAGTGGGCCCAGATGGTTCGAGATGGGAAGATTGTCCACTCCGTGGGAGCGGTTGAGACTTGTGGGAAGGGCCTATGGTTGGTGGGTAATCAGAGCACCAAGATTGCCGCGGCCGTTGCCCAGCAACTACTTATTGAGGGCGCCATCACCAGTCTTTTTTATACTGGGGTTGAGGATTACCTTGACTCGGAGAGACCCGGCGATGACACGACCTATGAGGGCCACAGAGACGACGAATTGTGGATCCTTAAGGGTTATGGCACCGAAAGGCGCAGTGAGTCTGGTTGGGCCGTGGCCACTCTGGATGCCCTGATTTCTCGCAGGTACGACAAGGGTCTCCCCACGATTGTGGCCAGCATATTTAAGCCACAAGATTCTTTCCACGGCAACTTAGCCACTGATATTTTCTATTCAGGCGTCATCATGGAGGTAACACATGAGGAGGACTGAAGTGGCCGAAGATTGGCGCATGGTACAACTATTTTTGTCACCAAGGCAGCCCGCTGTTTTTGAAGTGGAGATGAACTTAGAGAACTCTAATGTGCGCTGCACCTGTCCCACATTTAGGGGACGAACCACATGCAGACACACCAAGTTTGTGTCAGCGTGCATGGACAACCATGACGGCTTTTATCCACTCATGGTGGCGGCGACGGCGCCCACGGATGGGATGAACGAGGCCATGGAGTCTCCCGAGAAGTTCCGTGACTTTGTTCTTAAGTACGCCAAGGTGGAGGTTCTGTAAATGCAGAACGGGGACATCAGTAACGAAATCCCACAACGAATCCTGATCACTTACGATGCCATCACCACCGAAATGGATAATCCTCGCAAGATTTTAGGTGTCACGCTCGGAAGAAAAACGACACGCCAACTCAATCGTGTAACACTGAACCGTCTTTGGCGCTACACTGAGCGATCTCCGGTCAGGATCGAATTGATTAATTTTGGTGTGGACCAAGAAGAATCTGATTTACGACTGGAGCAACTTAATACTTTTGGTACCAACCCAGTCAATTATTCAACACACTACCGCGACCTGTTTGCTCTTCTAAGTGATCTGCCTTACCGACCGGAAGTGATAGGCGTCATTGATATACCAGAAAATCAGGCACGATATGGACTACGAGGCATGGGGGTAGAACACATGGATCGGTCAATGTAATGGCGGCAGACAACGAAGTACGGTTGATCTCACGGGTGATCCGTGAGAGACACATCACTCCCCTGCTCGAACTAGGAATGCAACCGGACTGGTTTAGCAATCCTGAGGTTAAACAGGTCTACCGATGGCTCATTGACCACTGGAGCCGGTACGGAGAGGTCGCCACCGCGGTATCGGTCAAAGACGAATTCCCGACCTTCTCAATCCTCAAAGTGGAAGACACTCTTGAGTACCTTCTGGACCGCTTTGTTAAGTATCGACGCGCGGTCAAGGTCGAGGACACAATTCAAAGTGCTGCTGAAGTCCTAAGTGTCAGCAATGACCACGAAGCCGCGCTTGTACTGATTGAAGGAAAGATCAGCGAGATTCACCGCGAAGGTGTGCCCGGGGTCACCGATATGCATTTGGATCGCAACCCCGAAGATCGAATGCGTAATTACGAAGAGATGGAGGCCAACAGTGGAAGCCTTCTGGGATTACCGACCGGATACCTGAAAATTGATGAGGCGACCGCTGGATTGCAGGGAGGACAACTCGTCACCGTGATCGCTCCTCCCAAGACCGGTAAGTCGCAGATCTTGTTACAGACAGCCATAAATATCCACCAGAGCGGCCACAACGTTCTTTTCCAGTCATTTGAGATGAGCAACACCGAACAGCAGGTCCGGCATGATGCGATGCGTTCCAAGGTTTCACACAACCGCATGCGCCGTCGCGGCCTTACCGCCCCGGAAAAGAAATCATATGCCGGGATGCTCAAGCAGATGGCTGGCTTGGAAAACACCTTCACGCTCTCTGATGCCATGCAGGGGATCACTGTTTCCGCGTTGGCCGCAAAGATCGATCAAATAAAGCCCGAGGTCGCGTTCATCGATGGCGTGTACCTGATGCAGGATGAGCAAACCGGGGAATCCAATACAGCACAAGCGTTAACGAATATCACCCGCTCACTGAAGCGGTTGGCCCAACGTATGGACATCCCGATCGTTATCAGCACGCAGACACTGCTTTGGAAAATGAAAAGCGGGAAAGTTTCCGCAGATTCAATTGGCTACTCTTCCAGTTTCTTTCAAGACTCCGATGTGATTCTTGGTCTACAAGAAATCCCAGAAGAGGATGAACTTCGAGAACTGCGGATCGTGGCCAGCCGAAACTGTGGACCCGACTCGGTGGTACTGATCTGGAGATGGGATACGGGGTGCTTCCACGACGAAGATTTGTCCTCTTCATGTGCAGGATGTGTTACGGCGAGTCGCTTCGCACCATTTGTACCCTTAGTGTAATATAAGTCACAGTTACGAGAAACACTAAAATGAATAGGGGCACCGATGTCAGCACTTACCGAAGAACTCGCCGAATTGATGTACAACTCCGATGTACCTGTACTGCCATGGGCCCGCTGTGTTCACGAAGATCGTTCATTTTATCTGAGGATGTCCGACGTTATGGTCGATCACATACTCACCCATTTTGAGCAGCGTAATCAGGACAATATATTTTCCAGCGCAATTTCTTACTTGTCCACTGAATCAGATGTGGCGCGGCTACACCGTTCATAGGTGTACATGAGACACCATGATTGATATCACCACGACACTTGACGCTCTGGACATCAGTGGTCAAGTTCGTGGTGACGAATTTGTAGGACACTGCCCAAAACACAAAGAACGCACCGGAAACGAAGACGTGCACCCGTCATGGTCCATCAACCTAGAGACGGGATTGTTTCTGTGCTTCTCATGCGGTTACCGGGGATCTATCATCACCTTGATCGCAGATCTCAAGGGGGTTTCACTCGACGAGGCAAAATCAATGCCCGTCAAGTCCGACCTACAAACAACCGTGTCAAGGATTCCCGGGACACACATCAAGGTCACACGTCCCGCTCTCATGACCGAGGCCAGACTTTCACGGTTTAGTGATGCACCTCGCTGGGCCCGTAATCGAAGACGCTTGACCCACGCATCCTGCTCCCTGTACGGGGTCCGTTGGAACTTCGTATCCGAGTCGTGGATTCTTCCAATACGCGAGTCCAGCGATGGTTCCTTGATGGGGTGGCAAGAAAAAGCCGAAACGGGCCGCTCCTTTCGGAATTTCCCGACAGGAATTAAAAAGAGCAACACTCTTTTTGGGTACGACATATTCGACGGCGGCAGCATGATCGTGGTGGAGTCTCCGTTGGACGCGGTCCGATTGCACAGCGCCGGGTTTACCGGAGCCGTTGCTACATTTGGGGCCATCATTTCGCGTTCGCAGATCCACATGATGTCGGCCGCCGATGATGTCGTCTTCGCTCTGGACAACCCGCACACCGACGCGGCAGGAAGAAAGTCCAGCATGCAACTGCTTACTGCGACGCGCGGAATTCTTAAATCTGTTCGCTTCTTTGAATACTCGGGAATCAGCGCCAAGGACCCCGGCGACATGTCCACTAAAGAAATAACGGTGGGTCTACATGGAGCCCGGTCTCGCGCGTTTGGGGAGAGTGCAATTGCGTGAGTAAACCAATTTATAATCTCTTCCACATCAAAGATGTCGGATCGGATCTTCTTTTTCTTGGACCTACGAAAAAATGTGTGTGTGGTAACGAACTCTTCCAAGCACTGATCTGGTTCGACGAGACCGATAATTCCATCGGTGGTTACTTCACCGAAATGGTATGCGTGTCGTGCGGTTCTTTAGTGCGCGGTGTGACGGAAGACCCGGATGAGACGGGCTCCTACGATGTTTAGGGGGACCCTTCTTCCCTACCAAGTGAGCGCCGTTGAGATGATGGTCGACCGCAAAAAGGTTCTGGTTGCCTACGACCTCGGGCTGGGAAAGACCGTCATCACCATCGCTGCAATCGAAGAACTCCGAATGACAAATCAATTGTCCGGTCCCACTCTGGTGGTGTGCTTATCCAGCCTCAAATACCAGTGGGCCAAGGAGATCGCCAAATTCTCTAACTCCACGTCGATCGTTGTTGACGGCAACTGTTCACAGCGTAAAAGCCAATACAAGCAGTACACCGACTTTGACTACGTGATCGTAAACTACGAACAGGTCGTAAACGACTGGGATGACGTTTCCACACTGTCGTTTGGCTCACTGGTCATGGATGAGGTGACCAGCATAAAAAGTTTCCGCGCCAAGAGATCCAAGAAAGTTAAAGAGATGTCAAGAACGCTTGACATACGATTCGGCTTAACGGGAACCCCCATTGAAAATGGTCGCGTGGAAGAGGTCTACTCCATCATGCAGGCCATTGACCCCGACGTTCTGGGGAAGAGGTTCGACCTCTTTGATGCGACCTTCATAGTGCGAAACAAGTTCGGTGGTGTTGAAAGGTACCGCAATCTGAGTCAGTTACATAAGCGTCTAAAGACTGCATGTGTCCGCAAGTCACAGACGGATCCTGATGTGGCACCGTTTCTCCCGGACACCATTATTAAAGACCCCGTCTTGGTTCCCTTTGACCGATTCTCTGCTTCCCTATACCGAACCATTGTTGCTCACCTGCAGGAAGAGTTGTCAGAAGCACAATCACTGTTCGGTCCGTCATGGAGCATCGATGCGCACTACGGTCAAGGACGCGGCCATAACCAAGGACCCGGAGACGCATTGCGGGGATCAATTATGAGCAAGGTGACCGCACTTCGGATGTTGTGTGACCACCCAGTACTACTGCTACATAGCGCCGATGCCTACGGGCCATTCACCGTCGAAGGGTCACAGTACCTCTCGGAACTTTTTGAGGACGAAGCCCTGCGCAATCGCGCACTAAAAGCAAGATCACCAAAGTTGGCCGTCACTGTTTCCATGGTCAAAGATCATCTCGATGCTGACTCAGAGAACAAACTTGTTGTCTTTTGTTCGTACGTCAAGATGGCGTCCATGATCCACGCGGAGTCAGGTGGCGTCCTCTATACCGGACGAATGAATGCTAAGGAAAAAGAAGATGCCAAGGTGCAGTTCCAAACCGATCCATTAACGCGAGTATTGGTTTCCACCGACGCTGGCGGTTACGGAGTGGATCTTCCACAGGCAAATCTTTTAATTAATTATGACCTTCCATGGAGTAGCGGCTTAGCAACACAAAGAAACGGACGCATCAAACGGGCATCTTCTAAGTGGCCCAGCATCATCATTGAGAACGTCTTGATGTCGGAGAGTATTGAAGAGCGTCAATTTATGGTGCTCCAACAAAAGAGCGCCGTGGCATCTGCTGTTGTGGACGGAAAAGGCATCAATGACCGTGGCGGTCTTGATTTAACGGCTAGTTCCTTGATGGCATTTCTTCACGAAAACACGCCTTAATCCGCTCGACACGCCTCACCGACCCGCTGTTTGCCTTATCCGTAACTTGCGTGTACTGTACAAGGTACACAAGAAGGGGAGAATGATGGCAAGAGTGGCTGAATCAAAAAGAAAGGCAAGCCCCATGGACTCCGTGGAGGCTCAGGTACGGGAGTTTAAGTACCTGAAGAAGGAAACCGATGAACTTGGAAAGCGCAGCAAGGTCATCCGCGATGACCTCATGAAATTAGTTGAGAACACTGGATTTGAAGATGATCAGGGACACTACTGGCTGGAATTTGACGACGGAATTGACGGCACCGACGCACTGCAGCGTCAACGCCGTGTATCTCGATCTCTCGATGAAGATCAAGCAGAAGAAGTTCTTAAGACGGCTGGCATTTGGGAAGAGTGCACCGACCTCGTCCGCGTGGTCAATGAGGACAGGGTCATGCAGGCTTTGTACGACGAAAAATTGAATGACGTCGCAGTCGACAAGATCTACCCACCCAAGATCACATGGGCTTTGGTACTCAAATGATTGTCGATATCGAAGAAACTTTTCAAGGACTGGATCAGTTCTACCCGGGATCCAAACGCAAACGTCGTGACAATAACGAAAAGTCAGTGCCCACTGCAAATACATCGTGGGATGCCAAACCAATCGTCAAGGCTCACGGAGGTGTGGAAACTCAATTCTTTCTCCCGGGGGCCCTTGCAAACGCACTGGGAAAAACCTCGGTGACAATCCGTTTATGGGAGCGACAATCTTATATCCCGAAAGCACCATTCAGACTTCCCGGCTACGTGCGGGCCGGAAAAGAAATGCCCGGAAAACGTGTTTACACGCGGGCACTTATCGAGATAACGGTGGAGGAATTTACCAAAAGAAATCTTCTTGGTGCGCAACGCATCGAGTGGAGCCGACACCACGATCTCACTGTCGTTCTGTATGAACGATGGAGCACATCCCTACAAGAAAATGCCTAAGGAGAAAAATGCCTATTGCCGCACGCCGTGTTGCCGAAGCCACAGACTACATTGTCGATGGTGTTGAAGTTGAAGAAGATGTCCTCCTCGAAGAGGACAATGAAGACACCGTCGCCGATCACTCATCCGCACTTCAATCGGGTTGGGAATCAGCACTTAAAAGTGCTAAGACGGACAAGTCTTTTACGACCGAGTTCAGGTTTACTGATGAACCACAATTAGTTAAGTTTCTTGACAGTGCTCCTTTCGCATCTTTTGACCAGCACTGGATTGAACGACCCGGCAAGAAATCATTTGTGTGCTTGGGTGAAGCAGCCGAGTGCCCATTGTGTGGTATCGGTGATTCACCAAGACCCAAGGCTGCCTTCAGCATTGTAAACCTGTCGGCCGAGGAGCCTGTTGTGGAGATCCTATTGACGAGTCCAACCCTGACCCGCCAATTAGCGTCCTTTGATCAAGACGCAAAAACTGGCCCCTTGGATCGCATTTTTTGGTCCATGGCCCGCCAAGGCAAGGGACCGAAAACCATCTACACAATTTTGCCTGTCAAAGCACGCGACTTATCCGAAGACTGGGGTGCCGACCAGTCTGAGGTTGAATCCTCTATTGATCGTTTTGAGCCTCTCACGCCGCGAGTTATTTCGTTTACCCCCCGAAACGACATGCTCGAAATATCGCGTGAGATTAGCAGCCGGTAGTCGATTCCGGTTGCTTTCCCCGGACGTCGGAAGAGTTTTTACTCGACAGTTTCGCTCTTCCGACGTCCACCCCCTGCCATTGCCAATGCTAAGGACACGATGAACATTGTTACCGAAGAGTCCGAATTCCTAGACCTTGTTGATCACCTTCGCAAGCAGGACACTTTGTGTTTTGACGTTGAGACCATGGGAGATCACCGTGGGGACCCTTGGAGAAACGACGTCGTATGGATCGCTCTTTCGGACTTTAATGACTCATGGGTGGTACCGATGGGGCACCCCAATGGCGCATACGTTGAATCTCAGTTTCCACTCCGCGAGTCAGCACAGAAGCGCATCGAGAAGGGTCTTCCTCTTCGACCTCAGGATTATTCGACGGATGTCAAAAAGGAAGTCAAGATTTTTACGGAACCACCAAAGCAGTTAACACGAACATTTGTGTTCTCTGCAATGGCTGATCTTTTCAAGGACGACACCATCACCAAGGTGGGTCACAATCTCGCTTTCGATTTGGGTTCGGTCGCGAAATATCTGGGCGAAGTTCCAGCAGGTCCGTACGCCGACACCATGATTGCTGCTTTTCTTGTGGATTCCTCTAAGTCGTTTGGTTATGGGCTAAAAGATGTCAGCAAACTGTACGCCGGAATCACCATGCAAAAGGGCGTCGGCGCCGAGATTGAAAAGTACTCTTTTGACGAAGTCGCTCGGTATGCCGAGTTGGACGCGCATGCGACTATTTCCGTGTGGAAGGTTCTATCGAATCTCATCGTTAAGGACAACCTTTCTAAGGTATTTGCACTTGAAATGGACGTCCTGCGCGTGGTCACCGAAATGCGGCTCTCTGGAGCGACGATTGATACCGCTTCACTCACCGACCTAAAAGCGCGATTGGAGTCCGATATTGAGTCGGCCCGTGGTCGTGTCTATCGCATCGCAGGTGAAGAATTTAATATCAACTCCACCGTGTCCAAACAGCGTTTGCTCTACGGGAAAAAAGGCGACGGTGGACGTGGACTCAAACCCACCATGTTGACTCCCGGGGGAAAAGAAAAGAAGCGGACCAAGACGCCCTTGGCTTTGGCTGATTACTCCGTGTCCGCCGAGGCGCTCGATGTGTTCCGGACGGCGGACCCGCTAGTGGACGCCCTTCTGGATTTCAGCGACCTCAACAAACTTCTATCAACCTATGTTCTTCCCTACATGGGGGGTGTCGTAACCCGCGTCATAAATGGGAAAATGAACCGCAGTATGAAAGCCCCGTTACTTGATAAGGGTCGATTGCATACTGACTTCAATCAGATCGGCGCAGCGACGGGTCGTTTCTCTTCTCGTAATCCTAATTTGCAGAACGTTCCCGCCGCGGGTTCGGATTATGGGAAACTTATTCGGAACCTGTTTGTCGCACCCGAGGGTCACCAACTCGTCGTTGCCGATTATTCCCAAATCGAGCCACGCATCATTGCGTCTTTTTCTAAGGACCCTGTGATGCTGGATACCTATCATCAAGGCGGCGACATTTATACGGCCATCGGAGAAACGATGGGTGTTAACCGCAAAGCGGGTAAGGTTCTTGTTCTTTCTATCGCTTACGGCGTTGGAGCCGAAAAGATATCTCGTCAAATTGACTGCTCGGTAAAGGACGCCGAAGAACTGCTTAAAGAGTTCACCCAAAAGTTTAAGAACATCACCCGGCTCAAGTCGTTAACAATTCGCACCGCGCGCAAGAAGGTCCCCGTTCCCTATGTAGGGACACTCACAGGTAGGCGAAGATACTTGCCAGACTTGGTATCCCCGGTGTGGTGGCAGGCCGCAAAGGCCGAACGTCAAGCATTCAATACTTTGATTCAAGGATCCGCTGCCGATGTCATGAAGATTGCCATGGTGCGCGCGTTCCAGCAAATACCGGAGTCAGCAAGTTTAATCCTTACTGTCCATGACGAATTAGTGACTGTGACTCCCCGCGACCTTGCGGAGGAAACAGCCGAGTGCATACGCACAGCCATGGAAGGAGTTCATGTTCTGCAAGTCCCTTTGGTCGCTGACGTAGAAATTGTTGACAAATGGGGGGAAGCAAAATGAGGTGGCCTTTCAGAAAAAGTAAGCCAATAGTTGTTGGAACACAGACTGTTAGCGTCTCCGATGTTGTCCGACGATTTCTTTTGGACACCAATATCCCTGACGTACAGCAATTAAGTGTTCTACTTGGATTGGACCCCATCGATGAAGACATGTCGGCTGAAGAGCAAGCCGAATCGGATGACCGAACCCGCAGGGCGGCTCCTTTGATGCCGGTGATCTCGCTCTTCGCATCCGCGATGGCGGTTTCCTTCGTCCAATACATCGACATCTTGGCTCCGGTTTCCGGACGAACTGAGCAGGAAATCGCTTCTACTTCCTCGGTCATCCAGCAACTCTGCTTGTCGACTTCGCTGGGGACTGTGACACAACTGGAAGATCTTGGCTTGATTCATTACGGGTATCGAGAGTAGGAGAGACATGTCAAACAATTCGTGGTGGGCAAAGAAATTGGGAACCGACGGGCCTGTCCCACCCAGTACTCCACCGTCCACCCCCCGACCCACTCCGCGATTACCCAGTGTCCCTGTAGTCACACCACAATCCGCACCAAATGTGCAAGTCACCACAGAGAATATGGCCGAAGTGGCCATGCTGTGGCAAGGCGGCGAGGGAACTCGTCGAGAGACATCTAATTGTCCTTCTTGTGGCAGTGACCTCTTTTTTTCTCGATCCAACAGTGGTTCTGCTGTGCCACCCAGATGTTACTCATGTGGTTACACAGAAGGCCGTCAAATGCAAGGAGTTCCTTCATGATCAATCCCGACGCGCAAAAAGTAATTTCCATACTCAACAAGAAACTAGGTGACGGCACCGTCGTACTGGGGTCCAGCATTGAGTCCAATCTTGTCCCACGTTTCACAACAGGATCGGTCACCTATGACTACGTATTGGGTGGTGGCTTCCCGGGAAATCAGTGGAATGAATTGATTGGGGAACCCAGCCATGGCAAGACCCTTATCGCGTTGAAGACGGTCGCCGCCAATCAGATCAAAGATCCCGAGTTCACGACCGTGTGGGTAGCGGCAGAGCAGTGGGTGCCGGAATATGCGGAAATGTGCGGGGTGGACTCATCACGCGTCATCGTTGTTGAGACCACAATCATGGAAGAAGCATTCGATGCGGTGATTGCATTTGCGGAGTCCAAGGCGGTCGACTGCATTGTTATCGATTCTTTACCAGCCCTGAGCCCTTCCCCTGAGATGGCAAAAAACATGGACGAGATGACCATTGGTCGTGGCGCACTGTTAACCAACAAGTTTTTCCGAAAAGTCGGCGCAGTGATGAAGCGGAGTTTAATAGAGCAAGAACGCCCCATTCTTGGGATCCTTGTTAACCAGTGGCGATTCAAGATAGGCGTCATGCACGGAGATCCCCGGACAACCCCCGGCGGCGTAGGTAAGGACTACGCATTTTTCACGCGGTCTGAAGTGAAGCGGGATGAGTGGATCGAAATCGGAACCGGAAATAGCAAGAAGCGGGTTGGACAACGCATCCGCATTCGGACAATAAAGAACAAAACTGCTCCCCCGCAACGGGTTGCCTACGTGGACGTGTACTTCGACCACGGTGGTGCCTGCTTGCCGGGGGACTACGACTTCGCCAAAGAGATTGCTTCTTTGTGCGTGGTCAAGGAGATCATCACTCGAAAGGGTGCTTGGTACTACTTCAAGGATGACAAGTGGAACGGCATGGAAGCCGTCGTCACCGCCATCCGCGAAGAAGTCGATCTCCGCGAGGAACTGGAGCACCTCGCACTTACAACTACTGATGCTCCTATACCCATGGAGGTTTCGTGAGATATGCCATAACCCTTGTCAGTGCACTGTTGGGTGCAACCTTAGTTATTACAGCGTCAACCACCACTACGGCGACCAACGCGTACGCGCCACCTCCAGCCGCAATTGTGGCCCGGGATTCGATCCCCACCAATGCCGTAGCGAGTAAGAAAAAGAAGTGGTCGTGCGAGGATGTACTCGCGCGTCGTCTTCATCGTGAAGGTTTTCGAGGGAAGAATCTCCGTGAAGCGTGGGCAATTGCCATGCGAGAATCAGGAGGAAATCCCGGTACGCGCTACGTCGCAATTCGGGACGACTCTTTTGGTATTTTTCAGATTAACATGATTGGGAGTCTGGAATCTGTTCGGAATGCAAAGTTCCGAAAGTATGTTCCGGGGTACAAGAGCAAGAATGATTTGTTTGACCCCGCCGTCAATATTCGTGTTGCGTCTTTTATGTCGCAGGGTGGTGATGACTGGTCCAATTGGGTCTCTCCTACATTTGGGAAAGCGCAGTATTTTTACGGTAAGTACCCGTGCAGGGTGTTACCTTAAATTTAAGACACGCCACTGCGATGTGTTGCATGCATGTGCTGCACAGGATACAGTTCTCGCATGAGCGAGCGTGAAGTAACCGACATTAATAATTTAGTTGGTGAAGCACTGCAGCGCGAATTTGGAAGCCGTACCTCTTTCCAGTGGGACGACGTCGCTAATTTCGCAATACATACGTTTACGAATGACATTACCGCCTCCCGGAAATTGCCTCCCGGCGCCAAGTTTATTTCTGAAGATAGGTTGCGCAAGGAGATCGCGCACTCGATCCGAAGATTGCACTCCGGCCACACGGGAACTACGGGTATCGCTTTTTGCTCGGCCCGTGAGTTGTCTGCACAGATTGCCGAGGGTTATGAAGACTGAGGGCCAAAAGCAGTCTCAGCATCATGAGAAGCGTTTGGAAAAGGTAATGGGTGCACAACGCACTGCAGCATCGGGCGCATTCTGGTCGCGTAAAGGTGACGTCCGTTCGGACACGTTTTTGATTGAGCACAAGTACACGTCTAAGAAGTCGATTAGTTTGACCACTGCGGTTTTGGACAAGATTCGCAGTGAGGCGATTATGGATGGCCGTACGCCGATGTTGGCGTTTCATTTGGGCGGCCACGACTATGTTGTTCTGGACGAGAATGATTTTATTGAGATCTGCAGAGTTGAAATGTAATGCCTACTACAACTACGAGAAACACATGTGTACAATACATACATAGCGGTATCCACACCGCAAATTCTCCCATACCGATGCCAGCCCCGTTCACACACTCGCATCGGAGACTACATGAGGGAGCCACCGCATTCTTGGCGCTACCAAGCCAAGTGCATGGACATCGATACAGAAATCTTTTATCCACCACGGGATCGCCAACTGTACAAGCCCATCGCCGACCAAGCCAAGGCGATCTGTTGGGGCACCAGCGACGAGGACCCGGAGTGTCCATCAAGAAGCCAGTGCTTGTGGTATGCGATCTCCATGGACGACACTCACGGTATTTGGGGAGGCATGTCGCACAGAGAACGTAGTCATCTTAAACGCAAGTACGAAAAATCTAAATCGTCCCTGACACTCAAACAGTTCATATTGGAGCATGATGGTGGCAACAAAGCCAAAAGGTTCACTAAAAACGTTTCTTGACACAAAGAAAGTCGAGACTCGTTTGGTTGGGCCTATTGAACGACACTTACTTACGCGACCTTTAGACGACAGCCGCCGCCGAGATGTTATTCATCCATCAGAGTTAATTAAGAAAGATTTTTGCGCCCGCGCTTCCTTCTTTACCATCACGCAAAACTTGGTTCAGGGAGATCGTCCGGGTCTTCGTTTGCAGTCAATTTTTGATGAGGGCCACACAATCCACGACAAGTGGCAAACATGGATCCGAGAAATGGGAATCCTTTATGGTGTTTGGTTTTGCATGTTTTGCGACCACCGCTTCTGGGACACATCCCCCACAGAATGTCCACGGTGCCACGACGAACGCTTCCTTGTATACAAAGAAGTACCACTGGAGGTACCGGAGTTGACGATAGCAGGTCACGCGGACGGGTGGATCAAGGAAATGGGTAATGAAGCGTTAATTGAGATTAAATCCATGGGCGAGGGGACCATACGCATGGAGCAGCCTTCGCTTCTACGAGATGGCGCCGACCTGAACTCGGCGTGGCGTGACATTAGGCGTCCGTTCGCGTCTCACCTTCGTCAGGGCCAGATGTATCTGGAACTGCTTCGTCGTATGGTGGATTCAGGAACCATGCAGGGTCCGGCCCCGACTGAAATCGTGTACCTGTACGAACTCAAAGCCAATCAGGCGTACAAGGAGTTCGTTGTCAAGGCAGATTCTTTCATCATCAAAGAAATGTTGGATTTGGCTTTTGACATTACGCAGGCTTTAAAGGTCGGCATTGCTCCAGTATGCAACGTCAAGGTCGGCGGCTGTAAGGCGTGTTCCAAAATCGAGGTGCCAGCATGACTCTCCGCACTGGTGACTCGTCAGGGGCCGCGATTTCAGAATTGTTGATGCAAGGAATTATTCCAGCCAGCAAGCCCAACTACGATGCGCCGGCGCTGCCCCGGGATCTCACTCAAGTAGGTGATGAAGAGTTAATGGTTTTGTATTCCGAACTCACGGCCTACGCGGATTTCGTTTCTGTGCAGGTCTCCTGCGCTCAGGTGGACGAGCGATACATCGAGAAGAAACTATCTAGTGCCGAGAACATAAAAATGTTACAGGTGAAGTCCGCAGGCATTGATTCCAAGTCAGAAAGCCGCGTGACCTTTGCACGCGCGCAGGTCGCCATTGACCCCATGATTGTGGACTACAAGCAGGAACTCGAACAGTCCTACGCGTACCGAAAACTTATTGAAGCAATTGCTTCAAACCTTGAACGAGATTCCAGTCTTGTCAGTCGAGAACTCACCCGGAGAACCGCAACCACCGGACGTAGAAGTAATCGGTGGTCTGCATGACGCACACAAAGGAGAAAACAATGAATGCAACACAGGTAACAAACTCATTTATTAATCTGAACCGCTTAAGGTGGTCAGCAGATGACGAGGCGTGGCTTAAAGCAGTCTTTTCTTCCACGCTTAAGGTCACCCGTGCAAAGAAGCAGTTCACGGTTGACGACATCTGGGAACAGGTAGACCTCTTAAGCGCGAAAAACAAACTGCCATTTTCTCGGATCGATCACCGAATACTGGGTTCCATGCTTCGCCACATGTCGTGGCTCGGGCTGCTGGGCACAACCGGTTACTACACCAAAAGTATTCGCCCAAAAGGCGGTGCACGTCCCGTATCCATCTGGGAGTCATACGCAGACTCCAAGGCGGTCGCGTGATCGATCGGCCGTACTCCAACTGGGAGGGTCTGCCACAGCATTGGGACCCCAACTCGGGGCTGTCTTTCCTGAACCGACTTTTGTTTGAGGACGCCAAGGAAGACTCTTCTGCGAAACAGATCGCCGAAGTGGGCGTGGCATTGACGTGCCTGTTAGTTCTCAAAAACCAAAGGTATGGGAACTCAGCACTTGAACCTATATCCGTTTTTGCTAAGGACCTAACCACTCGGCAGAGGATGGCTGTCCGCATGGATGACAAGGCCAACAGGATCCGCAATGGTTTGGGGATCACGGCGAACGACGGTGAGCATCCCGGTATTGACCTAGCCGGGTACTTGCTGCTGGATGTTATTGCTGCATGGGATGCGGATCGTCGTGCAGATCACTCTTGACCCATGGGAACTTGAGATCGTTCATCAGGTAGGAATGCGGCGCAATCACGCTAACGCGCACAAGGGTGATGCACCGCATTACGATGCTAACCGGATGGAGGACAACTTGCGTGCGTCCATTGCGGCAGCGGCGTGTGAGGCCGCTGTAGCAAAGGCAACCTGTTGCTATTGGACGATGAGCGTCTGGGACTCGGGTCAGCACTACAAATATCGAGAACTGCCAGATGTCCTTCCCAACATTGAAGTCCGCCGTGTCCGCGAGAACGGCAACCCATTGGTGGTTCGTAAACGTGAAACCTCGTCGGGACGCATCATTGTCAGTGCCTACGCCCATGGACCATGGTTCCGCAGAGTGGATGTCACGGGCTGGATGAGCGCCAAGGACGCATGGGAGCAGGGAGACCCGTCCACATACGATCGTCAGTCGACTCGTCTCGTTGATCAGGAACTGTTGCACCCCATCGAAGAACTTACCGCGCAAGAATTGGTGGTGTCAGTTGAATAGATATCTGCAAGGCGACCTCCTTGCCGGGAAGAAGCAGCCGGTCGTTTTGGGTATTGATCCCAGTCTTACAGGTTTTGCCATCACCGCATTGGGCGCCGATGGTTCGTATGAGTCGGCCATGTACAAATCACATGATCGCGGAGTCGAGAGATTGATGGACATCGCAATGTGGCTGCGCGCAAAAATCGATGTATTGGACCTCGAAGGGTTCCCCATCTCCGATGTTGCCATCGAGGACTCGGTCGTGATGAGTCACAGCGCCGTCGCTTTGGGTGAACTGCACGGGATTGTCAGAGTTTCTTTGTTTCATTCACCTGTAGGTAAGGGCAAATACCCTTTGCGGGTACCTCCCACGATGGTCAAGAAGTATGCCACCGACAAGGGCAACGCCAAAAAGAATGAGGTCATGCTGGGTGTGTACAAGAAGTGGGGGGTGGAGTTTTCAGACGACAACTTGGCGGACTCATACGTTCTGGCTCGCGTAGCGGCTGGTTACTTCAAGACCGCATACGAAGCACTTGTGTTGGAAAAACTTGCTGACCCGAAATTTAGGGACACGCAAACTTTAGGCAGTAATTCATGATCGCAATACATACCTTTAGAGAACCGACTAACCAATGGAACCCAAGGTATGACTATGACCGAATCAATCCCCGGAATCTCGGACGATCAACCACTCCGAGTAAGCGCCGGATCCAATCCACAGGCCGTGGCATCGGCCATCGCTCACGCGATCTACGAACACAAACGCGTCAACTTGCGCGCCGTAGGCGCGGGGTCTGTGAATCAGGCCGTCAAGGGAATCGCAATTGCTCGGGGTTATGTGGCCCCCCGCGGGTACGACCTCGTCTGCAAGCCGGGATTCACCAGTATCGAATCGCGGGACGGGGAGATCAGCGCAATTCTTTTTATTATCACTGTCAGTTAACCCAGACGCAGAGCACGAACACGCTTACCTTTACTAAAGGTAGGGAAAGGAGCCATCATGGCTAATTGGCGTTCATCAGGAAGTGCAGTTCGTCGGCGCGAAGGCGCGCCGTCCTCTCACATGGATTCTATGGGAGTCGGCGCGCGTACCAGCCTGACCACTCCCGAAGAAGCACTTGCGGGCATGGCCCGCATTGGTAGTCCACGTATTCCCATGGGCACCAGCACGATTACAGATTTTGCTAACGCAAATGTGGTCCCGCCACTTAAAGGTACTTTGATACCCAAGACCGGAAACGCCAAGGGTGGGACCGATCCATATGTGATTCCCGGGATGCAGGTCCGCGAAAACGTCATGTGGGGCAGTGAGCGCAGCGGCGCTTCCTACCGTGTCAAGGCGTTTGCACCACCCTGCATCGATCCATCTTGCAGTGCAACACAGGCCAATGGTCGCATCATCCCTTCACGCATGCCTCGCTCGGCTTCGTGGGATGACGGCATGGCCGGGGCATACGCAGGGTACTAATAATGGCAAGTGACATGGCTTCGATGCAGTTCGCCACGGCCGCCCAAGTCCAAGTTGGTGCCGATACGTCGTATCACATCAAAGACCACCAGACCGGTGCACCAAACCCGTCCTATCAGGGTGCACCAGATGTCGCGCCCTACATGACAAAAACCTCGAACAGTGCCGACCGTGCAACCGCATGGCGTCTCAAGCGCGGCATCGCCGAACCACCCCAACCGTACAGCAAAAGAACATCAGGGAGCCTCTACAACTTCGACTAAACCCAAACCCGTACACGGATCACTAACAATTGGAGCAAATGGGTATGAACATGAATCACAAACAAATGGATAAGTTGCTAGACGTTGGTATGTTTTTTCGCCCTGTCACTCCGGCCCGCCCGGTCATCATTAACCCAGCCAAGGTACCCAAAAGGGTCCCGTCTCTGCTCAAGGGATGGAAGACTGCCGTCATCCTTCCCGATCCACAATTTGGGTTCCGGCGTATCGATGGCGAAATGGATCCATTCCACGACGCTGCTGCAATCGATGTATCTCTTAAAATACTTGCCGCCGTTTCCAAGGACTCACGGGTTGACGTCGTTGTCAACCTTGGCGACTTTCTTGATTTACCCGCACACAGCCGATTCGATCAGCACGCCAATTGGCAACACACCACTCAGGCAGCCATCAACGCGGGACACGACTTTTTGGCGCGTCAACGTGCAACCGTGCCCCTTTCCCAGATTGTTGTCTTGGAAGGCAACCACGATAAAAGGGTCAGCGACTCGGTCATGAAATTCAACGCCGCAAGCGTTGGTCTCAAGCGCGCCAACATCCCCAACGATTGGCCCGCAATGACGGCTCCGTTTCTGTTGCGCACCGATGACTTAAATGTTGAGTGGCTCGACGGTTACCCAGCACGTAAGTTCTGGCTCAACGATTGGATTAAGTGCGTTCACGGTTCCATCGTGCGCAGTGGTGGAAGCACCGCAAGTGCTTACTCAAGAGGGGACAGAACATCAACCATCTTTGGTCATATCCACCGCATCGAGGTGCACCACACCACCCAGCAGGACCGACACGGTGCGGTCCGTCAATTTGCGGCAACACCGGGCTGCCTGTGTCGAGTCGACGGCGCAGTACCGGGAGTCAAAGGAGCATCCGATCTATCGGGTCGACCCATCAAGAACTACGAAGATTGGCAGCAAGGCGCCATAGTCTTGCGGTACCGGGAAGATGATCCACGTTATGTGCTAGACACGATTCACATTCAGGATGGCTGGGCCATGTATGGCGGCCAAGAGTTCTCGGCCTCGGCATGAGCGGCCGCAATCTTGCGTGCTTCATCAGGATCCTCAGACCACCCAACTGACCTCATTTCGCAGCCCGGGCAGATCGCGTGCCAACGGTAGGGCTTCCCAATTTGACCTTTTACTTCAGCATTATGAGCGGACATAGATTGAAGTGTACCCGACACTTGTGGAATGAGTTCCAACAACACCCAAAGACGCTCCGAGCGGTTCGCTGATGCCCTACAGCCTCCCAGCATTACAAACCCAATCTTGAGCGCCATGCAGTTCGCCCACCTCACCAAAACACGGGGCGGCGCCACCATGGACGTTCACACAAACCAGATCGCGGAGCCCGGAGACAACTCTTACTTTGTGGGCGGCGAGCCAGACAAGCACGGTAACCGCATTCCCACGGTCCACCACGGGGCCACCGAGATTGACGCATCCGGAGGTTACACCCACCTTCCAACTGCAGTGGGTCACATGAAGGATCGCAACGAGAAAGCCCTATGGAGCATGAAGACTATGGACCCGATTCGTAACCCGGACCATGTCGACAACGGCTCCAGTAACGCAAGCGCCCGCGAGGGAACAACTTCTGATCTAAGCCCTTCCGATGTCTTGCGCCATAAGGCTCGCCTTATGGATGTCGGCGGGAAAAACCCCGCAATGTCGTTGGGTTCTTGGCGCGATACGGAAGCCTAAATATTTAGCCTGACTATGTAATACTTACCTGTCATCTTAGTTACATGACGTACAACAACCTTACTCCCCAGCAGAACTGGTCGTCGCTGGGTGCTGGAGGCATGTACGGATCTTTTAACTATGGCGGCGGCGGAATCCCTGTCGCGCGATCCGATCTTGACTTTATGCGGATGGGCGTTGGTCGTGTCCCCCACGCCGAATACCCCGACGGATATCTAGGCACCATCCGTTCGCGTCGAGACGACAAAGGTAAACCGAACTCGATCTCAGAAATTGTGCTCGATGGCATGAAGACCCGAGTCAATCAGCGCGCATACCAACGCGGAGTCCACAAAGGCGAGCGCATCGATCCCGGCGATTACGTGTGGCCCACCGAGTGGGGCGCGGAGACCGGGATCTCCAACCAGTTCAAGGGACGCAAAACAAATCTTGTCAATTTACCGGTCCAACCGACTCACCTCGTCAACGACGGCCGATCCGATATCCCCAACAACGTACCGCCGGAGATGGGCCCACGGCGACGCGCGCAACTTGACCGCTTGAGGCCCGCATGGGCGTGATGTAAATGGCCGTAGCAAAGAAGACTGCCCGACCAAAAACACCAGAGCAAGTCGCCGCCGCGCGATCAAAATCAGCAGTAAAGGCCGCATCAACTCGATCCCAAAAGAAGGCCGTAGACGCAGGTAATACAAGACGCGAAGAATTTGAAACGGCCAACCCACAAAGGTATGAAGACTTGGGTGACGCGCTCGGTTCCCGTTGGACTGGGGATGCTGATCTTCGCAAAAAAATAAGTGCGGCCGGTTATGATCCAGACACTGAAATAAAAAAGAATGTTGACGCCGTACGGAAAATAGGTCCCGGCCAGACCTATCGCGCCATGGGCTGGCTAGGCGCCTCCGAAACCGAAACGAATCACCCCGGTCAAGGAACCCTGTTTGAAGGTGACCACCTCATGGACAACCCGCAAAGATGGGAGGACATGAGCGACAAAGCCCAAAAACGGGTGACCGACCATGCTGCCCGCCACGGTGTGACTGAGCAATCTGCCACTAGAGCGTTTAGCACGCAGTTGGACCGCGCACACACCCGAGAAGACGGCACCCACGCTAACTTTTACAGCGAAGAAGGAACGTCTTCGTCCGGGCAAATGCTGCCCCGAACTCGGCTCAAGACATCTGCTGAGGAAAATCAAGTTCCGTTTCACGTTCAAACGGCCACCAACGCCATCAACAGCCCCCAGTTGAATTTTGTTACAGGCGAGGGTGCCTCCACGCGGTACCCCAACGATGAAATTGCCACTGCATCAATTAACTGGGCGAAGTCGGGAAAAACAGGGAAGGAATATGTCAAGCATCCGGACTACTACGTGCCACCAGAGGACAGGGTCCGAGCCGTCGATAAAAAAGGTAAACCTATGAACATTCGTGGGACCAGTCGTCCTCTGATGATTAAGTCGGATGAAGAGACACGAAAATATCCAAATCAAGGCTACCCAGAAAACTTTGGAAGGGCCGTCGATGTCGCATCCAAAGTCATGAGTGGTGTCCGGGTAAAAGATGCGTGGAAACCGAAAGACGCGGACAAAGTCAAGCCCTACCACAATGCGTGGACGGACCCCCATTCCCCAGAGGGAAACTTTCTTGTTTCGGACACCCACACCGGAGCAGGTGGTTTCGCACCACATTTAGCCAACACACCCAACGAACAAAAGTACTTAGCCGCCAAAGGTATACATGCGTTTCACGACCACATAGCACGCCAAGTCATCGATCAACGCGGTTTGACATCAGTCAACAGGAACCAGTCGGCTCAATGGAGCCAAGAAAAGTATGAGCAAGGCCACGACGCAGACGTGAAAAACTTGTCTCGGTCTCCCCACATAGGTCACCAGTTTGATTTGGTTCAACAGCCGGACGACACCTTTGCGGAAGAAGTTCGTCGTCGTGGGGACTTGGGGCGTCAAATAACAGGAGACAACCGACCTGCAGGCGAAGTTGTCACACCATCAACAACCGGTGGAATTGACAAAGTGGAGCGACCTAGGAAACTCAAGGCCGAACAGATGGGTATGTTCTGATGGACGGTAAAACTCCTGATGGCCAGTACAACAAAAAGCCTTGGTCTCCGGGAGTAAGCCCTAAGCCAATCACTCCTCGGTACAACTACCTAGGACCCTTCGCGACAAACGAAGAAAGGCTTACCCAGCAGGCTATCCAGCCCGCCGTCATTCCCGGATATGAACTCGCAGAGATGGTTCGCGTTCCGCTTCCTCAAATCCAATTGTTCCCCGAACGGTTCGGCTATGACCGTACGGTTCCCACCATCTTTGACATCATTGACGTGAGCCGGAATTACAACGAGCCTCGGGTCGCTTGGTTCTCCGGAGGTGTGGCCGGATACTCCGGAACATCACGCAACAGTTTGGCGGGTAACTAATGGACGACGGAGATGGCGCTCTGGCGATCGAGATGCTTGCAGGAGAACCTGCAAATGTCATTTTGCAAACCATATACAACGGTTCTGCACAGTGCTCGTCTTGTGGCGCCCTGATGACTCCGGTGGTTGCCATGTACGGAAAAACGAAATGCGCGCGTTGTGAATCTCGATCCAGTGCCACCCGGGCACGCGACATGCTTGGAGGAAGTAATGGCCGTTAATAATTACCGTTCAATGAACCACGATCTTCGTGAAGGATCCACCGACGGGAAGTACCGAAAGGCACGACCTGACACGACTCCTGCGCCCATGATGGGCGAGGAAATTGTCACCAAGGAACGCGCCAGTTTGCACCCATTTTACGGTTACGGTTTTCCAACGACTGAATACCCAGAGAGTGCCCGCGTCACCAATACCCGACTCATCTAGATTTAAAAACAGGAACGGCCTGCCGTTAACGCGGACAGGTCGTTTTTGTCGTCTTAGGCTCATATGTAACTGACACAAGTAGGAGCAATTACATGAGTAGCCCTTTATTGGACACAAAACCTGTAGAATATGGACCAGAAATGCGACTTCTGTACTGTCTGGTGTGTGCATCGATTGACGAATTACCTCTTTTTGACGGCGATCCCGACAATGACCACTTACTTCAAATCGCCATCGAGCCACACCGCTTCCCTTCCGGAGAGGCGCACAAGGGTCATCTTTTTCGTATCCCCGTATTAACGTGGGAAAACCCCACCGCGCGAAAGCAGATCATCGAGCAGATCAAAGGCGGCGGCTCCAAGGGACTTGACGAGTTTGACCCCGAGTTTTATGCAACGCGCAACACATTTCAAGATGACGCACTGAAGTGCTACAGCGCGCATCTTCGTCCCACGGATGGATGCCCCGACTACAAGTCACCAGCCAAGCGTCTTCTTCCGAACACCAAGTCAGAGCGCAAAGAGTTGGGGCTTGTCGACCCCTCCAAAGCACCCGGGCCCAAGAATTACCTGTGTCAATTTTGCCCAATCGAGTCTGTCGTTATGCAGAAGAAGCGTGCACTCCGGGGCGACTACAAATGACCGAATCCGAACTCCCCAATGTCCTGACTGCATTTTTTATTGTTGTCGATAACCACGGCAGCGTGATCGTGTATTCGGACACAATGCCATCGGTCAATGTTGCGCGAAGCGCAACACTTCAGGACATTGAGACTTTCGGATCTCAGGCAGCGAAAGTGGCTGGTCGCCTGATAGCGGCCAAAGATGTGCAGCACCTGCTTGTGAGACCTCCGGAAACGCCTACCGCTGATCGAATAGCGGATGCACTGACCAAAAGGGCAGGTGAGTAAATTTCATGTTTGTCGAACTGAATTGCGGCCGCTGTGAGTCATACATTCATCTTGACAGTGAAGAAGAGGACCCCGTGTGGCTGATGGCCCATCGTTTCTCTAATGCACATGCGGAGTGCGGATTCATGACCCCATCGTCTGCCGAGCAAGACACACCACTAAAGAAGAAGGTTATTAAGCCCCGACGCCACGATGAATCTGAGGAAACATAGGTTCATGCCCTCGAATCAGTTTAACCCCGACGATTTTGAGTCCGTAGACGTCACCACCAGCAGTACGTCATACTTCTCCGAGCCCGAGACCGACCTTGATCCTTCTCTTTTTGATGGTCACCGTCTCCGACCTGCTGTCCGGTCATGGTTGATGGAAACAATTTATGACTACCTTTCCGAAAAGTATTCTGGGCCCCATTTGTGGTCTCGCATATGGATCGCAGGCAGCGGGGTTTCCTACCAGTGGGCCGCAGATCGTGATCCTGCAGATCTGGACATCATGTTGGGGATCAATTATGTAGAGTTCAGGCACGCAAACCCTGACTACTCCGGCTTTGGCGACGCAGACATCGCGTCAATTCTGAACCGCGACATGTTCGATGGCCTATACCCAGAGATCGACGGCGTGTCCTTCGGCCGCACCAATTTTGAGGTCACCGTGTACATCAACCTTGGGGTCACGGCAAAACCTGATGGCATCAGGTTCATTAACCCCTACGCCGCTTACGACGTCACCGATGACGAATGGGAGGTCCTGCCCGAACCCAATCCCATGGTGCGTGTGCACCCTTCGTGGGACGCGTCCATTGAGATGGACCGCCAACGTGGAAAGGAAATTGTTCGCCGATATGGGGACTCGTTGCGTAATATTCGCGGAGCACAGAACAACGCACACCGAGTCAACGCTGAGCAGAAGTTTTTCGCGACACTGGACGCCGCATCCGCTTTGTATGACGAAATCCATGCCGGTCGACGGGCAGGGTTTAGCCCAGCAGGCATGGGTTATTCCGATTTCACAAACTATCGCTGGCAATCTGGTAAACGCTCCGGTGTGATTCAAGCAATGAAACGGCTCAAGGATTATCAGAAGTCTTCCCAGAGCCGTGACTATTTAGAAACGTATGGCATGGAACTCCCCGATTCGGACACTCTGGTTCGTCGCGCTGCCACCTATCGGGCGCCGCGATAACACCATGAACATTGTTATCTCTATCGATGGCGTCCTGAGAAGTGACACCGGAGAACTCATTACCGACGGTCTTATTTTGTATCGATCATTGAAGACGGTTGGACGTATCATCTTGCTGACCGATGACGAGCGGGACCGCATAGAGGTTTGGTTAATGATGCATAATTTAGCGGACTACGACGAACTGATCGACTCCTCTGTATCTGTCGACCACCATGAGACACTGCGGTTCCGACAAATGTCGGTTGTCCGCAATCGAGGAGTCGTGAGCCTCTACGTTGATGCGCACCCCACCTACGTCGCTGAGGCCCTGCGGCGTGGGATGACCACGCTCCTATTTTCATGCCCGCAATATGCACGCCCCGAGTACCGACCCGATGCACCCAGCGGTATTCGACCTTGGGATGAACTGGTCGCAGAACGCACCCGCCAGCAGGCAATGAAGGCTGCCGATTACCGCTTGAAGAATCCTGACCACGGTGGCCGCGAAGGATGATTATCTATACGGGAGCCGAAATTGGAAGCAATCGAACCGTTCTGGAGTCCATGGGAGTCAAATCTATGGGGGTTTCTTTTGCGCGCATTCTCAAACGAGGAATGCCGAAGACAAAAAAGTGGCTAGTCGCTGATCGTTTTGAGACGGACGCGCTTGTTGTGGCCTACCCCGGAGTTTCTGAGACAAAGAACTTTGGTGCACAAGAGTTAGAAGATTTCGCAGCCACATACCAAGAGTGGGTTGTCGACAATGCGGAACGCCTTCAGGGATTTGTGGAGTTTGATCCACCGCAACTTGGCCACGACTGGGTCAAACAACAGCGGGCATTCTGGGAAGAGGCCGGAGATCAATTTTGGCCGGTATGGAACCACGAACGTGGCTACCCCGACCTGATGGAACTGGGTAACAACTTCGCCAACGTCGGTATCACCTACGCCGGCGTGGAATCCAACACCAACATCGCGACCCACACCCGAGCACTTGCATACAACACAGGTGTGCATTTGCATGGTCTGGGCATCGCGAGCCCAGAGAATCTGCGACAGGTTCCTTTCACTTCTGCCAGCACGGGCGCATGGCAAAGCGGGATGCGTCGTGGAGAAACCATTGTCTGGGACGGGACCCGTCTGGTCAGGTACCCCTCCAAGATGAAAGAGCAGGCACGACGCAGATACAAGGCGCGCATTGAGCAGGCCGGACTGGACTATGAAGCGATCATCGCCGATGACCCCAAAGCAGTAACACGACTTGCCATCTGGTCTTACCAGAGGTTGGAGGAGAACATGTCTAAGAAAAAACCCGGTAATAACCCCTTCCAAATCGTTGAGGGTGGAGGTAAAAAATCGGACGTGGTGGACGAAAACAACGAGGAAGTTAATAACAGTGACGATTTGGTAACCTCGTTGGGCGGAATGTTGTTCGGAGATGTTGATAACAGCACCGAGGTGACGCGGAAACCTCAGGGCCGTATTCCCGCCCCTAGGGACCCTCAGGAACGACAGTATCTGCCAGTCCTTAATGTCAGTACCAAGACCATTGTTGAGGTCTCAGGGGACGGCACAGAGACACTTCGCGATGTCCCAATTTTGTCTTCCACGGGTGTCTCGTTGCGACAATGTAATACATGTTTTGTGGCATCAAACTGTCCTGCATTTAAGGACGATTCCGAGTGCGCGTTTGGTCTCCCGGTGGAGGTCAAGACCAAGGACCAGATGCTGGCGTTGTTGAACGCAATTATTGAAATGCAGGGCTCTCGCGTTGCTTTCGCGCGCTTTTCGGAGGAATTGAACGGCGGGTACCCCGATCCCAATGTCTCCCAAGAGATTGATCGACTCTTCAAATTGGTAGAGCAATTGAAGAAAATGGAAGACAACAAAGAGTTTGTCAGGATGACGTTTGAACGTTCTGGAGGTGCAGGAGTATTGAGTAGCATCTTCGGTGATCGGGCGCAAGTTCTTAAGGAACTTGATGGCGGTCCGATGCGAGAAAACGAAACCACAATGTTGATAAAGCAGTCCCTTGAACAATAAAAACATCCGCATGCATGCGCACATTGTCCGTGAACTCTGAGTTGATCACATGGCACTTTTAGCGTGAACACGCCAACATTGGCCCCCCTCTTGCCAAACGGATCGAATGTGTCTATCCTTTCACTTGTACGAGTTACACAATGACTTCGCTGGGGAGATCCAAAACCTGCCGATGCTGCAACCAGCAAACATGGGATTACGACGCCGAAGCGGATGAGTGGTATTGCGACACCTGCAACGACTGGGCAGATGTCTAAGTAACCGTAACGCCCGAAGCACATCCACTATCGAAAGGCAACAATCAGTGTTTTCATTTCGTCTCTCATCAGACTTCGTTACCGGATACCAAAATGTGGCACCACCTTTCGGATTCAACGATGCAGGCGGCAACTCTCTTGGGGAGATCACTTTCCTCCGAACCTACAGCCGACTCAAAGAGGATGGATCCAAAGAAACGTGGGTGGACGTCTGCGAAAGAGTCATCAACGGAATGTTTAGCATCCAAAAGGATCACTGCAAGTCAAACAGACTTCCATGGAACGACAATAAGGCGCAACACTCCGCTCAAGATGCATTTTATCGACTCTTTACACTCAAGTGGTCGCCACCGGGCCGTGGACTGTGGATGATGGGGACACCACTGGTCATGAATGAGCGAAATTCGGCGGCTCTGCAGAACTGCAGTTTCATCTCCACCAACGAGATGACGAAAATCGATCCCGCGAAACCATTCGCGTTTTTGATGGAAGCATCCATGCTAGGAATTGGTGTCGGATTCGATGACAAGGGAGCCGACAAAGACTTCACCATTTATGCCCCCACGAAGCAGCCGCCCACCATCTATGTGATCCCCGATACCCGCGAAGGATGGGTCATCAGTGTCACAATGCTGATCAACACCCATTTGCGATCCGATATGCATCCAATATCATTTGATTATTCTCTGGTACGTCCCGCTGGTGTTCCCATAAAAACATTCGGTGGAACCGCCGCGGGACCAGAACCGTTACAAAAACTGCACACAGCGATCCGGGCCCTCTTTGACGGCCGTGACGGGCAAGCATTCACACGCACCGACATTGCAGACCTCGGTAACATGATCGGAGTGTGCGTGGTCTCCGGCAATGTACGCCGAAGCGCCGAACTTTTGATGGGGCGACTCGACGACGAGGACTTCATTAACCTCAAAAACTTCGAGAAGAATCCACAACGCGCCGAGTGGGCATGGATGAGCAACAATTCGGTTGAAGTCGCCGTGGGTGATGACATGAGCCACATCATTGACGCCATCGCACTCAATGGAGAACCCGGAGTCCTCTGGATGGATGTCACACGCAAGTACGGACGTCTTATTGACCCAGCCACCAATGCTGACCACCGAGCAGCCGGATACAACCCATGCGCCGAACAGTCACTGGAATCAGGGGAGTGCTGCACCCTTGTTGAGACATACCTTAACCGTCACGAATCACTGGAAGACTTCCAGAAGACACTGAAGTATGCGTTCCTTTACGGAAAATCTGTCACACTGCTGCCCACACATTGGGCCGAAACCAACGCAATCATGCAACGCAACCGACGCATCGGGACCTCGGTCTCAGGAATCGCCAACTTCGCCGACAACAAAGGCATGACAGTGCTACGCGAATGGATGAACATTGGATACGAGACGGTACGCAACTACGACCGCATTTACTCGGAGTGGTTGGGTATCCGCGAATCCATCAAGGTCACGACCGTTAAACCTTCCGGCACCGTGTCTATCCTCGCCGGAGAATCACCCGGAGTCCATTGGTCACCGGGAGGTCAACACTTCCTGCGGGGAATCGTCTTCCAAAAAGATGACCCCATGGTCACAGCGTTTCGTGCATCCGGTTACAAAGTCCATAAAAGCGCATACACACCCGAGACCAGCGTTTATGTCCAGTTCCCCGTAAAGTCGACCGCACAACGCAGCGAGAAGGAAGTCTCCATCTTCGAGAAAGCAAATCTTGCAGTGCTCGCGCAAAGGTACTGGTCCGACAACTCTGTATCAGTAACACTTTCCTTCGACGCAGAGACGGAGAAGCAACACGTCGGTACGGTTCTCCATATGCATGATGGACAACTCAAGACGGTGTCTTTCCTTCCGATGGGCAACCACGTTTACGAACAAATGCCGTACACCACGATTACCGAATCCGAGTACAACAAATACACCACCAAACTCCAGAAGATCCAACTCGCGCACATCTATGCTGGAGGGGCAATTGATGCAGCGGGAGAGGCATATTGCAGCACCGACGCCTGTGAGATGCCGGTGCTCGTCAAGCAGTAAGTCTGTCAACGCGAAAAGACCCCCGGTCCTCATCCTCAAGGGAAAAGGCCGGGGGTCTTTTACGGTGTGAAAGGTGAGAGGGGGGTCTACAGTTCCTGAAACACCATTGCAGAGAGTGCAGCCACTTGATCGGGTGGCATATGTGACAAAAAGTCACCATCGCTGTCCCATCCAATGTCGTCTTCGATCATGTCGTTACTTCCCCCGGGTCGGGTTCGCATTCGCGGTCCACACTGACCCCATATTCGGAGTACTGATTAACTGCGAATTCGAGCGCCTCGTCGAGGCTGTCAAACTTGGGGTCATTGTCTTCTATGTCCGGCAAACCCCACCCGGGCTCGTCATTACCGACATAGTCTGAAGCAAAACCCATGGCAGCCACGAATTTCCCGTTGGTGTCCTTGCGTATGACGTAGAAGTTGTCCGCGCTCATGGGTTCGACGTTACTTTTTCGGGGCAGTGGCACGAAAGATGCGTGCCGTCGCCTTTGACATCTATCCATGTCAATCGCGATCGACCCATTATCTTCGCACCCTGTCGTTTTGCTGCCATTTGAGTTGTCCACGCGGAGGCCGAATGCGAGCCGTCGATGTCCTCAATATCAACGGTCAGGTTGCCTTTGTCGTCGCGCTGGAGATCCAGTTCACGACCATGCATGAGAAGCCATGCGCCCTGTTTTTCGGTGTTCTTCAGAATGTCAAAGTAATTCATTAGTTTCTTGGTTGCCATAGTATTCTCCTCAAATGTACATCGGATGTGCTGTACAGGGTACACCCAAGAGGAACCGGCGCATCACGACCCGCCGATAAAGTTTTCCAGTGATTCGGCCGCCTTTGAAGACATCTTGTCCACACGGTGCTGATAGCGAAGAGTGGTCTCGATGTTGCGGTGTCCCAAACGATCCATAACTTCCGTGATGGAGACCCCGGATGCCACCAAGTGCGTGGCGCAGGCATGGCGAATGTCGTGTGTGCGTGGATACCAACCGATGCCGGACTCCTTGGTTGCCTTTCGCCAGATCTTGCGCCATTGGTCGTTGGCGAGATGGCCGGTCGTGTTGGCTGATCTTTCGCCATTGCGTTTGCGCAAATGACCACGCCGTAGCGCGCGCCGGTATAGGCGAAGCGCGTCTCCACAATCAGTGCACCTGCATGCCCCGCCCGTGTACCCGTAGGCGGTCCCATGGTGAAAGGTTTTCCCTTTGCGCCGAAAAGAGTCTCCCGGAGTGATCACCAACAGGTCATCGATGTCCCACGGAGTGAGTAGTCGCTTCGGGAACAGGAGATCGTGGCTGGCAATGTGGTTCACTCGCGCCCATTTTTCTAGTTTTTGAATAAATGTCAGGGGAAGCACTACGGTCCTGCCGTGTTGTGTTCCCGACTTGGTTCCGGCAAGGACTTGAAACCGGGATCCATTTTGATGCACCTCCACTGCGCGCCTGCCAATGAAGACCTCACCGGTCTTGGTGTACAGGTCGGACAAGCGGATCTCGTTGGCTTCTCCAAAGCGAGCACCTGAGGTCATCAGGAATTGCGCAAAAAGAGTACAACCGGCATTGGGGAGTTTGTCCACGATCATTCGAAACTCGTCTTCTCCCAGCAGGTCAAATGATCGACTGGGTGGAATATCCACGCGAACTCCATGGGTGGGGTTCAATGTGACTCGGGAGGGGACAATGCTCTGAAAGGATCGACCGATGGCCGCTTTGCATTGTGCCTGTACCGATGCCCCAAGTTTGCGTGATCGCATGGCCGACAGCATGGCCACAATGACTTCGCTTCTGATCTCCTCAACGCTGAGGTGGCCGATCAGTGGGAGGACATGCTTGTGCATGTTGCTGGCATAGCCCTGCTTGGTCCTTGGGCTGAGACCTTCTTCGTGTTGCAGCCAATAGTCGACGAACTCGGAATAGGTCCCTAAGGGCCGTGTGGCCGCTTCTTTGATGGGGGCAAGGCTGATGGATCCCTCGCGGTCTCCTGCCCGGATCATCGCTTCCCCTTCGGTGGCGAAGGTTCCGGCCGATCGGGTCTTGCCTTGGGCGTCTTGGTAGTACCCAGTGAAACGTCCGTTTTGTCGGGCTATCACATATGACATCTGATTCTCACCATTCCTAAACCTGCCGTCCACTTTGTGAGGGACGGATAGCGGTGGATAGCGGTGGATAGCGACTAATTTTAATGACCTGAAAGTTGAGAAAGTGTTAGTTACCAATGTTATCAAAGTGCGCCCGTAGGGATTCGAACCCCAAACCTTCTGATCCGTAGTGCCAAATCTTCAAGTCCAGCCGCACTGTCAAACAATTAATAACCGCAACGCTTTCGATCTCTTCCAATTCTTAGAAGAAGTGTTACCCACCAACTATCCAAATTGTGGCTTAACTATACATAGCACCTACAAGGGGTGTCTTGTTAGTACAGTCTTTGTGTTTCGCGTGCTATCCGTTTCGGGTAAGGTTTACCGTAACAGCGCCCCCGCCAAGCCTCTCTACGATGCTAAAATGCGCGGGGGCCTTTCCCATTTGTAGATCTCTTGGTCGACTGGTTCGCTGTTGACCATCTCCATGATTGTGATCTCGCTGACGGGTTGACCGCCCCACGCATCGATGCCGACATTGATCTGTCTGCCTCGTTGCCGCCACGCGGTATGGACATGTCCACACAGCAGCCATCGTCCTTCATCAGTCGGCCTGTTCTGCATGAAGCGATCTGTGCGTCCTTCCACCGATTCACCTGAATAGGGGAAGTGACTGTAGGCCACCACGGTCCCATCGCTCAGTTCCATGTCCCACCACTCGGGTGCGATATCGATCCCGACCTGCTGGTACCTCTCGATCCAGTAAGCGGATTTGGAGTGCATGGAGTGGCACTTGTCATGATTGCCGGGAACAAGGACGATCCTTTTGGCATTGAACCGCTTGAGGATTGGCAAAGTCACATCAATGTTTCCCATGGCGAGGTCCCCAAGTATCCAAAGTTCGTCGTCGAGGGCGACATTGGTGTTTATTGCAGTGACCATTGCGGTATTCATGTGGTGAGTACCTTCAAATGGTCGATCACAGAACCTGATGATGTTCTTATGTCCGAAATGAAGGTCGGAGGTGAACCACCTCACAGCGTGATCCCAATATAGGTAATTTCCTTACGATCAGCGTCCCAATTCAGGATGGTCTCTTTCTTCCAGACCGGTGAACGCGCAAAGCGACCATCGGCCGCTGGGAGGATCCCCCTCTTGTGGTACCAACGAACGGTTTCTTGTTTAATGTTAAGTAGTTGAGCCACTCCAAGGGTATCCAGTAGTTGGTCTAAGTTGTCGTCCATTTTGATGGTTCCTTTCCGTGCTGTAGGTTGGCATCATGGCCATGAAAATGTTGCGTGTGTGTGACCTCTGTGACCGCCCCGCAACGGGAGACATTGTCCGTTTTGGTTGGGCGTCTTCTTTCTATGAAGCCGACCTGTGTGAGCAGCACGCAGAGGAATTCGCCACCATGTTGGAGAAGGTTGTCTCTTCGGCACGTCGAATGGGTGGAGACCTTCCAGCGTCGGTGTCCTTCTCTGACGCTGACCCTGCACGCAAGCCACGGGTGGCCACAGCAGATGTGCGTGATTGGGCACAAAAGCAGGGATACCCGGTCAATGACAAGGGACGCGTCCCGGAGTCACTCATTGAGAGGTACCTGCAGTCTCAGGTTGGAAGTCTTTGACCGCAACAAGTCAAAATTAAAACTGAGTTGGCGATCATTATCAAGTGAGTTGATGGACTTGGCGTAGTCTCCCACATAGAAGCGACCCAACACCGATGCCTCACGGATGTCCTCACCGCAAGCGAGGTAGCAACTCGCCAAATGGATGAGTGCAGCCCTTACGTTGCTGTCGAAGGTGCCCTCGTCCCTGACCCGGATGGCCAAGTGAACATCGATCTCGTCAAAGTTCACGCCGCCACCGCGATGGATATCGCGGAAGAGGACTGCTCTCCAAAGTGCTCATCCAAACCCGCCATGATGTTGTCCAATTTGCGTTGTCTTTCGTCCCGGTCCTTAGACAACACCCATTCGCGCGAGTTTTCTTCGCGACCTTTCACACAATCGCGAAGTGATTCAACCAGTGATTCGACATCATTGTTTTGGTTGAAATCAGTGTCGGCTTGCTGCTGATAGCGAAGCCATAGCATGGTCATCTGCTTGATGACTTCAAACTGAGCCAGTGTTTCCCAAGGATTTCCACGATTTGACCGCACGCCCAAGCCAGCGTCAACCATTGGGCTTCCCTCAACGATGATCTTCATGGTTTCGCTGAGTGCTGAGTTGTAATCCTCTTTCCGCTGCACCAACCGTCGGTCATCGTCCCCCTCAATTGCGCCAAGGGTCGCCTTCGCGACTTTTTCTCGAACGTAATCAATTGTCATGATTTGGTCCACCTGACTCGGACTCACCGATTGTATGGAGCCGTTTAGTGCAACGATAATTATGCGACGTTTCTGAACACTGTCGTTGAGTGAGTACCACGATCTCCGCGCCTCGATGGTAATACCGCGCCAATTGATCGTGTGGCCAACGGCGACGTATTCTGGACCGAACATGCCGATGTCTAAAATCAGTCCTTCAAATATGCGGTTACCCGTAACGTAGTCGCCGACGCTGAGATCTTTGAGTTTCATGGTGCTTCCTTTCAATGTATGAATTGGTGCGGGCCGGAGTTGACCCGCACCGATGACTAGCGACGTACCAGTCTTTGCTTAATAGCGCGTGTCACGATGGATGAAACGAAGGCGACAATAGTTTCTGATGTAACGACCGCCTTGACACCGCAACCGTGACCATCGACGCGTGCCAACGGATGATCGGCACCATCATCGATAAATCCCAGAGCGGTCACAACACCAGCGCGATTAAACGATGTGATGTACCCGTTTGCGTTCTGGCCCTCTTTCTCAACAGGTGACCACTCACCGTCGGTGAGGACGATCAGCATTTTCTGCGACTTGCGTGTGCGCTCAAATATCCGCGCGGCTTGCGCCAAAGCGTCAATTGGATTGGTACCACCCGACGAGAAGTGGTACCGGGTCTGACCGGTCGCCTTTTCGGTACGGTGATAGAGGACCTGAGAGGTGTTATCGAAGGAGATGACCGTGCTGGAAGCGTCGATCCGATCCAGTGAACGCTTCATGACCCACATCGCGTTGACTGCATTATCAATGACCTGCCCCATCGAACCACTCTCATCCAAAAGGATGACCACCTCCATGTCGACAACGTCATGGAAGCCCTCATCCCAGAGATCAAAAGCAGTGTCGAAATCCTGCTCTTGCGCCCACCTCATCGGATTGATTCGACCACTAGGTTGCCGTGAAGACCATCCCGGATCTGCCTTCTGAACTAAACGGTTCAGTGTCTTGTTCAGTGCCCAGAATTGCCGCACAAATACGGGAAGCGGCTGCTTGAGTGTCCACTTGGACCTGTCAAGAATGTCACTTCCCGACGCAGAACGGATCCTTTGCTGGATCTGTTTGATGCTGTCCCTAACATCGCCGTCTTCCCGGATTTCGGAAAGAACCTGAGCAGCGATCTGTTGCGTTGAGGTGGGTTTGTCATTTGCACTCGAATCCGCGGATCGATCTTCGTGGGGATTCTGAACCTCACTGTCGCCACCGGGCTGGGTACCTGATTCATTGGAGTCAACCGGATCCGACCCATCGCGGGAATCCTCATCGGAGTCGCCTTGGTCACCGCTATCGGCTGGAGCCTCTTCCTCCTCTTGCTCGATGGACTCTGCTTTCTTGGACAGTGACTTCTGCTCGCCACTGGTCTTTGGACGTCCCGATGTCATGATCTCTGCAGGACGTGCACCGTGGCCAAACGGGCACTCGCTGGGCGCACTGTCTTTGTTGGTCTCGTCCAAGATTGCAGCGAATCGTTCAATGAGACCACGCGCAATTTCTTGATCACGGCTGAACACCAGTGTCCTATAGGAATCGACGATTGAATCGATTTCGGGAAGAAGGTCCTGTCGCTCATAGTCTGCACGGACCGCACCACGCAGTCGAGGATCAAGGTATTTACGACCACGCACAAAGAGGTAACCCTTTTCTTCGGCTCCACCGGACATCACCCAACGGGAGATCATCGCGCTGAGCCACGGAATCGTGGATGGGTACTTCACGGTCATGAACGTTTCAATACGTTGGTCTTCCAGTATGTTGAACGCCATCTGGTGGTCATTGTCCGTGACCCACGACACCAGCGATGATCCGCGTCGTGGAGTGAACATCACATGTGCCAACTCATGAAAGTTCAAGCCGTTCACAAGTTCCACCGACTCCGAATCTGACTGAGTCACTTGTGAACTGTTGAATGTTATTGTCGAGCCGTCCGTCCACGCTGCAACCTCAATTTCTGGTCTGTACTCCAGTTTGACGTCGACGGCGTCGCCGGTCAAGATCCGGTCGGTGGACTGAAATATTCCCGCAAGCGAAGTCAGTCTTTCGGACGTCTGTTGATCTTCGGTCAGGATGGGGGCAAATGCTGTGTTCATGATTTCCTTTCGTAGTGGGGGCGAACACTTTTACGGTGTGAACGCCCCCGCCGATTACAAACTGATGTCAAGATCCGCCAATGATCGAAGTGCATCGATACCGGAGACTTCTTCGGTTTCGGTGACAACTTCCTCGATCAGTCCTAGATCCATTTCTATGGTGCCGCGATGAGCACGCAACACTTCGCGAAGAACGGCTTGTTCCTCCATGGCATAGCGCGACACAAAGTTGGATACCGCGAACTCGATCCCAAGACCCTTCGCGATGTCAACGAAATCCATCAACGCGTTGGTCGGAGTAGGAGTCATAATCTCCCCATCGGCCTCTGCCTTGCGCAGTTGCTTTGCCAATGTGCGTAAAGATGACTGCGGCACCAGCACCTTCTCGACCGCGTCGTCGTAACCCCAACTGATCTGGTAACGAAAACGATTCCGCAGCGCGGCATTCATCTCCTGAGTCCCGACATAGTCAGGGTTCATGGTTCCCACGATAAAGAGATCAGGGTGAGCCTTAATGGTTTCTCCCTTATGATCCAGAAGCGTGATATGCCTTGTGTCCGCCAAAAGCGGGAAAAGCACGGTAGCGATCTTGGAGGGGATGAAGTTGATCTCGTCCAAGATCAGGACACCACCATGGCGAACACATTCGGTGACACCCCCGTCCTGCCATACGAAGCCACCCGAACCGTCGGGGATGTACCGGCCAAATAGTTGGCTGGACTCCAGACCCACGGTGCCACTGACCATGAAAACAGGAAGGTCGTTGTCTGCCGCGTAGGCGATCGCTGACGTTGTCTTACCGGGTCCCGTCGGACCGTAGAGGAGAACATTCTTCCCCTCAACGCGTGCTGCATCAAAGATATTGAAATCGGGAACCCCAGAGATGGTGCGGTGCACATAACGCTGAGACAGAGTCTTGGAAGGAACGATTGCCATCCTGAACTCTGTGTTTTCGCTGTGTGCTGTGGGTGTTACACCGATGGGCACGGCAATGCCCGGTTGGATGGTTGGTTCGGCCACCACACGAATGGGTCGATCCCGTCGGCCATCGCGGAGCCATATGAGCAGACCCGAACTGTTTTTCGCGACCAGACTGGGCAGAAGAGCCAGATCACTGGTGGTCATTTCCGTGTCGGGCGACTTGCTGTGAGCGGTCTGCGCTTTCGTGGTCAATGTTGCTGGCATTCCCGACTCCGCGAACTGTGACATATCGGATGCCGTCACCTCGATGGTGCTGGGCGCCTTAGTCAGGTGCTCGTCCTCTGGCATTGCGGAGGCGGTGACCCAACGGTTGTCTCCGCTTCGACCACCATTTGAAATGCGATGGAAGATTGCGGACTCCCCGGGTGCGACCGGGAAGACGAGGTATTGGGGATTACCCTGCTCTGTGGCAGCGGTCTCGAAAAATACTGAGTACATGTTTTTGTTCTCCTTGTTGTTGTTCCAATGTGTTGTTGGTATTACATGCTAGGGCATGCGTGTGACAGAGGGTCAAATGACCCCCTGCCACGGGTGATTACAGCAGTCCGTGCTTCCTGCGCCAGCGGCGCTTCAACTGCTCTGGTTTCTTATGTAAACGGCGCTCACGAATGTAAGGTGCAAACTCTGAGAGCCACCACCTCTTACCCACCGGGAGCATCCGATTAAGGATTCGCTTCCAGCGTGGAAACGTTGCTAACTCCTCAGGGTAGGCACCGAAGCGAGCGGTTAACCCAATGACCGCTGAGGTCTGACACATGGCTGCATACTCCGCGTCGGTCATCCAGTCGGTAGAGTCATCCATATCGCACCTCGTCAAATAGCGCGAACTGGACAATACTGTCCGCATCCAGCGAGTCCAGAAGGCCGCCCTCGTTTTCATTGAAAGCCAAGACGATCCTCTGGCGCGCCTCATCGTTCAGGTGCTTGACGGAATGTTTAGACATTTCAACCAACGCGCGCTCGATGACATGACGGTTGACCACATGACCTTGAGGGCTGTGCAGGTGGTCGATTGTGATCGGCTTCTGTTGGTTTTTCTTCCATATATCGAACTCTTCTAGAGTCATCCAATCAATGGGCGCCTTCAATATCTGCTCCCACTCGTTACGGGTGTCAACGATGTCCTCTCCGCAAATGTCACACCCGGGGCTCTCTAGATCAACGATGAACGCTTCGGTTGGTCCATCATCTGACCATGAGTAATGTGTGGTCAATGACCAGTAACCGATCCCGCCTTCGACAGCGGTGGTGATCATGTCATCAAGGAATTGCTCCCTGTCCGTTTTTGTTTCGGTGTTCATGGTGTCTCCTGTTCTTCATTCGGGTCTCTTACTTCCCTGACGATAAAGGTCCCGGGCATGTTCGCGACCATTGTCACTTCAATAAACGCGCCGGGTGACATGCCGTTGTCTTCCAAGTTTTTCAAGTGGTCACGCATCGAAGAAAGAGTCGGCGTGTTGATCCAACCGGCGAATGGTTCAGTGCTCATGTTGATTTCTCCGTTGCTAGGTCACGCGTGAACTGGATGGCCTGCGTGAGTGTTGTGAATTTTCCAAGGGTGATGTAACCAACATCTGCTTTTTCAAGGAGAACAAACTTGCTGTCGACTTTCTTGATGTACAGGTTCGCTGAGTCAGTCTTGGCGGTGTACGCCTTCCCTAGTTTCCTGAATGGTCGTATATCCATTTTCATGCCTCCGCACCTGCTTCCATCTCGATGTCGAACCATGTTTGGCACGACGGTTTGCATTCAGTTCCCGCTACTGCTTCACACATCTCGCAGTCTACGGTCATCATGATTTCTTCTCTGGTTTTCATGGCTTTCCCTTCGTGTGGCATTGGCATGAGCAGACCCGCTCAGTGCCGACCCAGTCGGTGTACTTCTTGCGACAGTTCTTGTGGTCTTCGGTGTTGGTCATGCACCAACCCATCAGTGAGGCTCCATCGGGAACCTCACTCGTCTTGGATGTCACGCAGAGACTTCTTCTTGAGCGACATCGTCGTTGATCAAATACTCATCAATGAATTGACCGATGCTCACGGTTGCATAAGCATCATCTGGAAGAAATCCACTGGTGACGTCCGCCGCGAGGTACACGGAGACCGACTGATTTGCGAAGTCCACGACCGGTACCGGGTTCTCGTTGTCGCCCATCTGGTTGACATAGATCCCAAAGTTGTATTGGCCCCGCCAATCGTTGCCGATGATGTGGGAGATCAACATTCGTGTGCCATAACCCTCGTCGTTGATGCGGGGTGCCGACTCACGCAATGCTTTCGCTAGGTTTAGGAACACGGATCCGCCACCCCAATGTGAATATAGAAAAACGGTGTTCCCATCTGCATACTTGAAACCGAAGTTCGCTCTGTTACCCATGATGTTCTCCTTGATTGTTGTTCATTCTTCAATTTGTGTTCGGTCGCACCACGCAAAATGCTTGGTGTAGTCGCTGCCACATGTCGCGCATTCGTGACGTGAGCACCCCGCGTAGCAGAGTGACTCCCCTACCGCTGGAGTGTCACCACGCGGATGCAAGTTGGAGCATTTAGGAAACCGCATTGCGGTCCTGTAACCCATATCGATTCCTTTCACGGTATGAATGGCGCGCTAGTTTTCGTTGTCGGATCCAGCGAAGTCTCTGCGAATCTCAGATGTGATCCCAATGAAGAGGATCACCACCCCGACGATGACAACTGCGAGGCATCCAGCGCGTACGAGGAAGGTGGCGATGTCCCAGATCATGAGTTGTTACCTTTCGTTGTTGTCGGGGTCGGTTATCTCAGTGCGTCGCGGAGAACTTCGGCATCTCCATTGAGCCATGTCGTGAACTGCTGAACGTTTTCATCCTTTACCCATATGCCAATGGCTGTGGAGAAAACGTTGCTAGTGCTGTCGGTGATCAAAGCGATTTCGCATGGAGGTTCGATATCACCTGTGTACAGACCTTCTGCCCAATCGCGGAAAGGGCGCTTACGATCACTGACTTCATCGCCCCAGTTGCCAGTGGTCCAGCCGGACTCGATCTCGCTCCAGCCGTCGATGCTGGTCACGTTGTAACCGCGCCATGCGTCAGTGCTGACGTACTTTTGTTTGAATGTCAATCCATTGGTGTCGTCTTCACCGTATCGATCACTGACAAACAACTGGGTGACGTAATATCTGACGTGACCGTCGTCATCCATGTCCCAGCCGGGTCCAAGCAATGTGACGGTGGCCGCGCTGGCCATATCGGAGTTGTGGCAATCCTCGCAGTAATCACGGTCGTCGTTGCCGGCGTAATACATGTCGTTCTCTGTATCAATGACCTCATCACATGATGGGCACTTGTAGACGGTCGCTGTTGACATATTGTTACCTTTCGTTGTTGGACTTTCACGGTGTGAAAGGTCGCGCACTTCCGGGAGTCGAACCCGGACAAGACCATCAGTGCGTAGTCACTGCATCCCCGGGACAACGCATGACGCAGTTGCAGCGGGGGAGTCTGACTGTTTGGTGCGGGATTACAGGTGTGCGCGTAATTCGGTTTTGACTTGACGCGCGGTCTGTCCTCGATAGTTCGTGAGGTTGCCCAGCGCGTAGGAGATCAAAGAGCCGGCTGACTCTTCTAGGTATTGGTCTGTCTTGACTTCGCAGGACATCAGGGCACTCAAGTACGGCAACGCGTACTCCCGGGTCAGCCCCTTCAGTTCTGGATCATTGAGCGCGGTGCGAGCGATCTCGCTGAGTGGTCGGAAGGTTATTTCTGTTTGCATGTCATTCTCCTTGGGTGCACATTGGTGTTACGCCGTTATGGCAAACGAAAAGGGCTCGACTCGAAAGTCGAACCCCGCAATTTATTTTGGTTAATTAATTGTGATCGTCACAATCACACAGTTGGTAGTTCGAGACAGACCACAATAGATCCATGAATGTGGGTGCACTGTAGAAGTCTCCGAAATTCGTGGCGCACTTTATGGTGACCTCGTCGGAGTCGTCCACCATGAAACCCAGTGAAGCGAACGCCTCACTGATCTGGTCGGTGGTTCCCTGTTCTTTACTCATTAGATTCCCCACTTTCTCATTGCCACAATCTCACGGACGTATTGCTTCACTTCCTCAAGAGTCGCAAAGCACTCACGGACTACATCAGAGCCATCAGGGCGAATCCCAAACTCAGCATGATGCAGATCAAAGTAACCATCCACAGGCCACGCCCAAAACGTGCCACTGTAACCGTCCAGTTTCCCGTTGCGTAAACGGATCGGGCTTTTGATTCCTTCCATCTCACTCACCTTTCACATCGGATGCAAGAACACTTGCCGAAAGATATGTATTCCTTATGGCAGGAATTACACTCTCCATTTGAACCCCACTGTGGGTTAACAAACTCGTAAAAACAGGATGGGCATTGAACGACCACATCCTTGGTGTATCCCTTCTTCATGATGCTCATCTCACTCACTCTCCCTATTTGGATTAGACAGAGCAGCGAACTCTTCGCGTTGAACTTGACGCTGTGCTTCTCGTTCAGCCACCAGTTCTTTAATGAAAGCATTCACGCGCTTGCGGTCTGGATCACTCAATTCATAAAACTTTTGACTCATTTGAGGCATGTCACTCACTCCCTTGATTTATCCGTGACTCGGCATCGGCCGTGGCACTGGCCCGGGTCCAATGGTAAGAATATTCAAACACCTCGTCGTTCTTGTATACGGCCCAAGCGACCGAACAATTCCTGCCGCACTCGCAGTATGTTTTAACCTCCACGCTGGGGTCAACCTTGGAGACGTACCAACCGGGCATGACCCTCGTCCACTTACTCATATCACTCACCGTCCCAAGACTCGCCAGCGTATGCAGGATCGAAGTCGGATGGTGCGTTGTGTGGGTAGCGGTAGCGGAGAGCCTCGTCACGATCCAGAGCCTCGTCC